>ERZ802831.687-NODE-687-length-17218-cov-36.4977_pt1 | contig 17218 bp, 20 predicted proteins | sample MGYA00345655_ERZ802831 | MGnify/ENA primary metagenome ERZ802831 (study PRJEB30503, sample SAMEA104212376) | marine metagenome | biome: Westerlies Biome; feature: [SRF] surface water layer (ENVO:00010504) within the epipelagic zone...; material: water...
ATAATTTAACGTTATCATCAGTTTTAATAAATGACATTTGAAGCTCCTATCTATACGTTAAATAACATATAATAATTTAAAATTTTTACCAAATACAATTAGTTATAAAAATGGAAGCTTTTAATTTTTTAAATTCAGATTTAAACGCAGTTTTAATTACACTAAAACTAGCTCTTACAACTTGCTTTTTCTTGGCATTGATTGGAACACCTTTAGCTTATTATTTAGCATTTAAGTCCAAAAAAGTTAAGCCGTTCTTAGAGTCTATTGTTACCTTACCATTAGTTTTACCACCAACTGTAATTGGTTTTTATCTAATAGTTTTTTTTAGTCCAGACACAGCCTTGGGTAAATTTTTTATCTTACTAACAGGTGAACAGCTTATTTTTTCATTTTATGGACTTGTTTTAGCATCAATTATTTATTCGCTTCCTTTTTGGGTTCAACCCCTTCAGGCATCATTAGAAAAAATAGGTAAAGATACTCTTAAAACATCAGAAAGCCTAGGAGCAAGTAAATTTGATACCTTCATTAACGTTATAATACCGTTATCTAAAAAAGGTTTCTTAACTTCATTTATTATATCATTCGCTCATACAATGGGAGAGTTTGGAATTGTTTTAATGGTGGGGGGAGGAATACATGGAAAAACAAAGGTAATAGCCATTTCTATCTATGATCATGTTGAACAACTATCCTTTGGAAAAGCTCATTTTCTTGCAGGTGGCATGTTGATTTTGTCATTTATAATTTTATTAACTTTATTTTATTCAAATAGAAGATCGATTGTAAGAGTAAAATAATGACTAATTTATTTGTTAAAATAAAAGGATATCTTGGAGAATTTCTCTTAGACTTTGAACATAATTTTAATAGTAATGGAATTACAGTCTTATATGGATCAAACGGCTCTGGTAAAAGTACTATTATATCTACCTTAGCTGGATTTATAAACAATTTAGAAACCAAAATAGTTTTAAATGATAAAATTATAGAAAATACAAAAATTTTCCCACCGCACAAAAGACCCTTTGGGACAATGTTCCAAAACCCTATTTTATTTGAACATATGAATGTAAATCAAAATCTTGATTTTCCTATTAACAGGAATAAGTCTTTGAATAAAACTTTAATACCTAAAGAAGATTTAATTAATCATCTTGAATTAAACTCTCTTTTGAAAAGGTACCCTCAAAATTTATCTGGTGGTGAAAAGCTTAGAGTGGCCTTAGCAAGGACGATATTAAAGCAATCAGATTATTTGCTTTTAGATGAGCCTATGTCTGATTTAGATATTAAAACTAAAGCTAGGATATTAAATTTTCTAAAAATGATTAATAAAAAATTTAAGATTCCAATTTTATATGTTTCTCACTCTATTGAAGAAATATCTCAAATTGCAGATGAAATCATTTTGCTTAATAATGGAAAAAAAGTTAGTTCTGGAAGTCTCTCAAAAATTTTAAATAGTAATTCTTTTCAAAAATTGATCGGTAAATTTGAATCAAGTTCTGTTCTAGAAGGGATTTTATCAGAAACTGATCAGTTGATGAAAATAACAACATTAGACGTAAATGGACAAAAATTAATCGTACCAGGCCGACCTGGACTAATAGGGAACATTGTTAGGGTTAGAATAAGGTCGAGAGATGTCATTGTTTCTCCCGTAAGAGTTAATACACATATTACAGAAAATCAATTGGAGGGGATAATAACTAATATATATACTGAGAAAGATACTGCGTTTTCTGAGTTAGTAATTAATTTGAAGAATAGTAAAATTAACAAAAAATCACAATTACTAAGAGCTCGAATTACTACTTACAATTTAAATAAAATGAAAATAGCTGAAAATAAAAAAGTTTTTATTTATATAAGTTCTGTATCTATAGATAGACAGGCATATCAATATTAATAAGATTTTTTTAAACTCTTTCAATTATAATAGCACTACCCTGACCAACACCAACACACATAGTACATAAAGCATATTTTTTATTTGTTTCAATTAATTCTTGTGTGGCTGTTAGAACTAATCTCGTTCCTGACATACCTAATGGATGCCCAAGTGCTATCGCCCCTCCATTAGGATTAACCCTTTCATCATTGTCTTTAATTCCTAGAGATCTTAAACTGGCTAAACCTTGAGCAGCAAATGCTTCATTAATTTCAATCACATCCATATCGCTCATTTCTAGACCAGCAATTTTTAGTGCCTTTAAAGAAGCAGGAACTGGTCCAATACCCATATATGCTGGCTCAACACCAGCACTTGCTGCAGAAACTATTCTTGCTTTAGGTGTTAAATGGTTTCGTTTTAGACCAGCTTCACTGGCAATTATTATTGCAGCAGCACCGTCATTAACTCCACTTGCATTTCCTGCAGTTATACTTCCATTTTGACGAAATGGCGATGGTAGTGATGAGAGCTTTTCAAGTGACGTACCTCTTGGGTGCTCATCTTTATCAAAGATTATAGGATCTCCTTTTCTTTGAGGAATTTCAACTGAAATGATTTCTTTAGACAATCTCCCATTTGCAATGGACTTAGCAGCTTTTTGTTGACTAGATAAAGCCATTTTGTCTTGGTCTTCTCTATTGATTTGATATTTTTCTGCAACGTTTTCAGCAGTTTCAGGCATTGAGTCTATACCATAGTTTTCTTTCATCTTTGGATTTACAAATCTCCATCCAATTGTAGTGTCATAAATTTCTGCATTTCTTGAAAACGCAGAATTAGCCTTAGGCATAACAAAAGGAGCTCTACTCATGCTTTCTGCACCTCCTGCGATTGTCATATCAGCCTCATTTGATTTTATCATTCTTGATGCACTAGAAACTGCTTCCATTCCAGAGGCACATAATCTATTTAAAGTAATACCAGGAACATTATGAGGCAAACCTGCAAGTAGAAGTGCCATTCTTGCAATATTACGATTATCCTCTCCAGCTTGATTGGCATTTCCATAAAAAACTTCCTCTAAATTTTCCCAATCAGTTTTTTTTAACTTTGTTTTCAGAGAGATTAAAGGTAACGAAGCTAAGTCGTCTGTTCTTATAGAAGATAAACTTCCACCAAATTTTCCAATAGGGGTTCTTGTTCCTTCACAAATAAACGCTTCTGCCATGAAATTCCTCCAAAGTTTATTTTTATAAAAATTTTGTATAAATAGGAGTATTAATAGATTCCCATTTATCATATTTTTTCATTATAGATAAAAAATTTTTACTATCAATTAATTGAAATAACCATTTTTTTAAAAAATTAAAATTTAATGAATCAAACCATTTATCGTCAACATTTCTAAATTGTCTGATAAATGGAAATATAGCGTAATCTATTAAACTTAAGTGAGAACAATTTAAAGCCCTATTTTTTTTTAACAAATCGTCTAAATACCTCAGAAAATCTAAATTTTTATCTCTGTGAAAATCTCTATTTATATTTTCAAATCTATTTGGATATTTATATCTATCTAAGTTTGGTTTAAATTGATTTTCAAGATTATTTAAAAGTTGATTTATTTGACTTTGAGAGAGCTGACCCTTAGCCAACCATTTTTGGGGATCATTAATATTTAATGCCCAATTAATTATATCTATACTTTCTTCTAATACATTACCTGAATAAGTAACTAAAACAGGGACAGTTCCTTTTGGTGACAACTTTAAAAATTCTAAGGGCTTTTCCTTTAACGTTATTTCTCTTATCTCAACCAAAATTTCAGAAGCTTTTATGGCTAATCTTGCTCTCATTGCATATGGACAACGTCTAAAAGAATATAAAATAGGATGTTTATTATTTTCCATAATTTTATCTTAATTAAATTTAACTTAAGATTAAATTATTTTCTCACAATTAAACAAACTCAATTATTTTTTTGGAGCTATATCTATATCTTGATGAATTTCGTCAGTTATATGGCCTTGTTTTGTGAGTTGATAAACTGTATTCCACAAAGAAGGAGGATAATTTTGTCTAATATTTTTTATCATATGAAGTATATGTTTTTCTTCAAAAATATTTTCTCTTTTTGACTTCCTTACTTTATCAAGCGGAAAGGGAACAATTTGTGCCATGAATATTTCTCCTGTTACAAAAGGAGTTTGCAAATAGCTTGCCGAGTTTAATGATTTCAAAAAATAATTTTAATATTTTATTAATATTTGATGTATAACATTGGTATTAATAAAAAAGGTTAATTATGAGAGATAAAAATTATTTAAGATCAACCAAAATAGTTGCTACTGTTGGAACAGCAACTGATGATATTCACAAAATAAAATCATTAATAAAAGCAGGTGTAAATGTTTTTCGTCTGAACTTTAGTCATGGTAACCACGGCGATCACCTTAAAAGAATTACTTATATACGTTCAGCTGAAAACGATCTTAATTGTAATGTTGCAATTCTGGCAGATCTTCAAGGTCCAAAGTTTAGAATAGGTAAAGTTAAGGAAGATGTTAAAGTAATAAGAGGAAGCTCTTATATTTTTGATAAAAAAACTGAGATCGGAGACTTTAGTAGAGTAAATTTATCCCATGACGAAATATATGAGAGTTTGTCAATTGGTTCAAATATCCTAATGGATGACGGTAAACTTCAATTTGAAGTTAAAGATATTGTTAAAGATAAAATTAAAACTGAAGTTATTGTTGGAGGTTATATTAAAAGCAATAAGGGAGTAAATCTACCTGATGTAGTATTGAATACAAGTCCATTAACTTCTAAGGATATTGAAGATCTTAAATTCATTTTAAACCAAGAAATTGACTGGATTGCTCTTTCATTTGTTCAGAAATTAAGCGATGTGGAGGAAGTTAAAAAATATATTAATGATAAAGCATGTATTATCGCTAAAATTGAAAAACCGTCAGCTTTAAAAGAATTAAATAAAATAATTGATGCTTGCGATGGTATAATGGTTGCGAGAGGTGACTTAGGTGTTGAACTACCTCCAGAAGAGGTTCCAGGAATACAAAAAGATATAATTCTTAAATGTAGACAGGCTGGAAAACCGGTTATCGTAGCTACGCAAATGTTAGAGTCTATGATTGAATCACCATCGCCAACTAGAGCAGAAGCTTCTGATGTTGCTACTGCAGTATTTGATGGTGCAGATGCAGTTATGCTTTCAGCAGAAACGGCTGTAGGCTTGTTTCCTATAGAAACAGTTAACATAATGGATAGAATAATATTTTCAGCTGAAAACCATGTAAAAAAGCATCCAGGTGATGGGCCACAAAATTTAAAAGTCGAAAATTATGTTTATAACGCGGTTTCCCGTTCTGCAGTTAGTTTGGCAGAGTCAGTAAAAGCTAAGGCTGTAGTAGCTTTTACTGCGTCTGGAAATACGGCATATAGAATGGCGCGAGAGCGACCAAACTTACTCTTAGTTGTTATGACTCCAGAAGTAAGAGTTAAAAGGAAGTTATCTCTTCTATGGGGTGCTTATTCATTTTTCAGTAAAGTCCAAGGATATGAGGCAGCAATAAAAGAAGCAAGAGAGATAATTATAACAGAAAAATTAGCCAAACAAGGTGATACCATAGTTGTTGTTGCGGGCATGCCTTTTGGAGTTTCCGGTTCAACTAACTCAATTAGAGTAGTTGACGTTTAATTAGCTATTTTTTGCCAAGTCTTACTGAAACCATTTTATCAGGGTTACTTGGTGGTTCTCCTATTTCGAGCTTTTCAACAGCGTCCATTCCTGAGACAACTTGTCCCCAAACAGTATATTGCCCAGTCAAATGGCTACAACCATCAAAACATATAAAAAATTGACTGTCACCACTGTCTGGACTCATTGATCTAGCCATTCCCACAGTCCCGTATTTATACTCATAATCAGAAAATTCAGCCTTCAAATTCTTGCCTGATCCACCTGTCCCAACACCATCAGGATCACCGGTTTGGGCCATAAAGCCTTTTATAACTCTGTGAAAAATAATTCCATCATAAAATCCATCTTTTACTAATTGTTTAATTCTTTTGACGTGATTAGGAGCAATTTTTGGTAGTGTCTCAATTACAACTTTACCTTGAGATGTCTCAATAGTTATAAATTTACTTGAACTTGCAGAAGCTTTTTTTACTGGCTTAACCATTGATACACACATTACCCCTAATAAAATAATAATTAATTTTTTAAACATAATTCACTCTCTTTAATAATGTACTGTATAAGGCTAGATTATTTAAAATCAACATTTTTTTATATTAGCGCGTCGATTTGTTCATCAGTTAAGTTTCCTGGAACTATAGTTATGGGAACTCTACATTGGTTACTACCCTTGTTAATGATATAATTTATTAATGGGCCAGGATTACCATGTTCAGTAGCAACTCCTAAAACTAAAACTCTAATCGCTTCTTCTTTATCAATTAAATTAAATAATTCTTCGTGCACAATTCCTTTTCGTACAAATGTTCGTGGTTTAGGTGCTCCTAATTTTTCACAATATTCACTGAGTTCATTAAGCAATTTTTTACTTGATTGTTCAGCTTCAGCTTCCATGATTTCACTTACGCCGCCCCATAATTGTCCTTCGATAGGTTCTATGCATCTAAAAAGAGCAATTTCACCTCCGGCAGTGGCTGCTCTTCTTGCTGCATAGTATAACGCTTGGTGTAACTCTTTACTATCATCAGCAACAACTAAGAATAAACGGCTACTTGGTTTTAAAGTTTTAGAATTAGTTTTTACATTTATTTTTTTGCTCATCACTTCCTCATCAAACTTTCCTAAAAATTAGATTGGTTCCCCAGCCAACCAAAACAGCTAATAAAACGGCAAAAATGCCATACAATGTTGAGTAATTTTGGGCTATGTTGTAAATTTCTGCACTTATACCTGATTTTGAAACATTAATTGTACTTAGTTCATTTGATATAAGTTTACTGTTCCGATAATGCAATATTTTTACTTCAAACTGACCTGTAATAACGTTAGATGGCAGATTTAAATAAGATCTAAATAGTGCATTTTTATTTAAACTGACAGAATTTTCATTCAAACTCCATAAATTTGATTTTAACATATTTCTTGTAAGAGCTTCTCTCCATTCCTTTTCTTTTTGAACTTTTTTACCAGGTTGAAGTCTTATTTTAAGGTTATTTAACCCAATTTCTGAAATTTTTTGAGTTTTTTGGTTTAATATTTTATTAATATCTCTATTAGATGAGATATTTAAATATTTTGGAGTATTTATATAATTTACTGATTTAGTATTTACCCAAATACCAAAAACTTTTTCTTTTTTTTGAACTGTAACGAGTCCTTTTGGGCCAGTCACAACTACTATAATATCATCACCTTTTTGACCATCATATGCGCCGAATAAAAGTATTTTAGCCCCCAAAAAATCAGTGGAAATTTTTACATTTTCTTGAGAAAGATCTGCTACAATCTGATTTTTTGCATTTACCTTGTATGTAATAAAGCAAGCTAAAATTATTATTTGAATTGATGTTAATAGTTTCATTGTGATTTACCTACTAATAACGACAGAAAAAATATCAGAAGGAATTGTAATTAAATCTGATAAAAGTTTTAAGCTAACTAAAATAATAAGTGTAGATAAAATTAGTCTTAAATACTCGCCTTTTAATATATTAGTAAATCTAGAACCAACTTGCACACCCACTACTGATCCTAACAACAAGATTGAAGCTAAAACAATGTCGACTGTTTGATTTTGAGAAGCTTGAAGGATAGTTGTGTTAGCAGCGACAAAAATGATTTGAAAAAGAGATGTCCCAACAACTAAAGAAGTTGGCATTCCAAGAAGATAAATCATTGCGGGTACAATAATAAACCCTCCACCAATACCCATTAAAGCCGCAAGAATACCTACTATTATACCAATAAAAATAGGTAATAAGATTGAAATATATAATTTTGATTTTCTAAATCTTGTTTTGAAAGGTAGCCCATGAAGCCAATTATGTTGATGAAGTTTTCCTCTAGACACTTTTCCTTTTCTTTTTCGTAAAATTAACCTTAATGACTCGGACAACATTAAGCTTCCAATTAAAGTTAAAAAAACAACATAAGAAGATTTTATAACGAGATCTAATTGTCCAATTTTTCCTAAAAAGTTAAAAATTACAACTCCTATAGAAGAACCTACTACTCCGCCTAAAAGTAAAACTGTTCCCATTTTAAAATCGACATTACCTCTTTTCCAATGTGACAAAACTCCAGAGACTGAAGGTGCAACTAATTGATTTGCTACAGAAGCAACAGCAACTGGAGGTGGAATTCCTAAAAACATCATAATTGGTGTTAATAAGAAACCACCACCCACACCAACCAATCCCATTATAAGTCCAAGAAATGTTCCCACACCTAAAATCGCTAAAGAGTGAATTGGTTGTTCAGCAATAGGTAAATATATATACATAAAATTTTCATTATTATTTGATCATGTATGATAATACATTATTAACATTTTAAAAATAATTATTTAGAGTAAAATTGATGATAAAGGTGATTTCGAAAAATGATCTCGTTAACTGCATAAGTAGTGTTAAAAATGCAGGTGATAAAGATCGATCAATTGTCAATTATTCTGAAGCCAGTATACTCATATTATTTATTAATAATTATATCGAAAATAATAGTCTTATTTTAATGACTAAAAGAAAAAATAATCTTAGAAAACATGCTGGGCAAATTGCATTTCCTGGAGGAAGAAAAGAAAGAGAAGATAAAGATTTAAAAGATACGGTTCAAAGAGAAACTGAAGAAGAAGTAAATATCCCCAAAGAGAATTATGATATTATTGGAAATTTACCAAAATTCTTCACCGGTACAGGCTATGTGGTTACCCCATTTCTTGCTATTATGAAACAAAATTCAGATTGGAAAAGTTTAATTAGCCCAAACTTGAATGAAGTTGAAAAAATTTTTTATCCTAAATCTTATTATCTTCTATCACCTAAATTCCATTTGAGAGAAAAACCTCCAATAAATTCAAGTATGTTTATGACTTGGAAAATAAATTACAATGATGAAAATATTTGGGGATTGACAGCAAGAGTTCTAGTAACCATTTCTGCAGGATTAGGTTTAAGGGAGTTTCCACCATGCGACGATATTTAATTATTTTTTTAGCTATACTATTTTCAATAGCTCTTTTTTTCTTAACAAAATATATTTTAAAAAAACTTACAAAAAATAATACAGTATTTTTTTCAACTTTAGTAAGTGTTATAGGTTTTTGTCTGTTTATTTTATTTTCTTTTTTATATTTAGAAGGAAATGCTTTTCATCCAGATTATTCGTATAATCCCCCATCAATTATAGATGGAAAAGTTAAAGACGGTAACTTTTCTAAATAGAAAATAAAAGGCTATTTTATTATTTTTCGAGATTTAGAAAATCTTTTGCATAAAGATGAAAATGTTAAAACTATTTTTAATATCGTAAAGAGTGCCAATGCTAAAGCTTGGATTGTTGGTGGGGCGATAAGAGATTATCTTATCAATCAGGAGATTTATGATATAGATTTTGTAATCGATATAGATATACATCTGTTTTTAGAAAAAATTGATAAAAAGAATATCAAGATAAATACAATAAATATTAATTATAAGACTATATCAATCATTCTTAATAATAAAGAATACCAGATTACAAGCTTTAGAAAAGATTTGATAAGTTTTGGTCGTAGCGCAATTGTTGACTTTACATTTACTTTACATGAAGACGCAAAACGAAGAGATTTTACCATTAATGCATTGTACTTAGACGAAAAAGGAAACTTAATTGATCCGTTTGGTGGATATAATGACATAATGAATAAAAAATTAAGATTTATTGGAGATCCTATCAAGAGAATAGAAGAAGACTATTTAAGAATTATAAGGTTTTGCAGATTTTTTGGAACATTTTCTAAGGTTGATATTCTTAAAAACTTAAAAAGAAAAATTATAAAAAAAGTTAATAAGATTTCAATTTTAAGCAACATGAGAGTTAGAAATGAGTTATCAAAAATTCTTATGGTTAAAAATTTCGAGCTATGTTTGTCAATGATAGTTACATTACAATTAGATAAATATATGCTTATACCAAATTCCAAAAGTAATAAAATAAATAAGCACTCTGGTTTTAAAACAAAAGATTTTAAGGTAATAAAGTACATAAAAAAAAATGGACTGAATTCTATAAATCATGAAAAGCTTGATTTAATATCTATAGCTATGCTGCACTTATATAATTTAGAAAATATTGAAATGATTATTAAAAGATTTGAATTAAACAAAAGAAAAATTAAATTTGTTAACTTTATTAGACAATTTAAGAATCTTAAACTTAAGGTAAATCAAAATATAACCAAGAAGTTAACTTCTAAGGAAATTGAATTATTTATATTAAAGATTATTTGGGAATATAGATGTAAAATTAATATTGAAAATAAAGGTTATTTTATAAAAGATAGAATACCATTTAATTGGTATAAATTAGGATTACTACATGTCCTTCCTATCGAAATTATGAAACAAGTTGATTTATTTAATTTGGAATGGCCGACATTGCCTTTAACAAGAAAAAAGATACAAGATTTACAAGACAAAACTTTCTTAAATAAAATGGATGATTTAATATTTAAGGCAGAAAATTTTTGGGTAAAAAATAATTTTAAAAGTTCACCTGGAAATATTTTAATTTTTTTGAAAAATAACTGAGATAAAGAAATAAAATATGACAACTAAATTAGATATGTTAACCAAATTAAAAAAACAAAAATGTCTTGATAATTCAGACTTGCTTGAAGATAAAAAAAAGATGGCAAGCATTTGGTTTGCTAGTCTTCGTGATGAAATTTGTAAATGTTTTGAAGAAATTGAAAATAGTCAATTAAATAAAAACACAAACATAAAATTTGTTCAAAAAAAGTGGGAAAGAGATGGTGGAGGTGGGGGAGTGATTTCAATTATGAAAGGTAATGTATTTGAAAAAGTTGGTGTAAATATATCGACAGTTTATGGAAAATTTTCTAAAGAATTTAGAGAACAAATTCCAGGTGCTGAAGAAAATGGAACTTTTTGGGCATCTGGCATCTCAGTTGTTTCACACATGTCCAACCCATATATTCCCGCAGCTCATATGAACACCAGACTATTAGTTACTGGTGAAGGAGACAAAAAAAAGATTTGGTTTGGTGGAGGTGGAGATTTAACGCCAACTTTTGAGGATCTTGAAGTTACGAAATTATTTCATCAAGATTTAAAAGTTAATTGTGATAGATATGATAATTCCTATTATCCAAAATTTAAGAACTGGTGTGATGAGTATTTCTTTTTACCACATAGAAATGAAGCTAGAGGTGTGGGGGGCATTTTTTTTGATTATTTATATAATGATGACTGGGAAAAGGATTTTTCGTTTATTAAGGATATTGGCAAAACATTTTTATCTTCTTACTCAAAAATTGTAAAAAATAAAGTAGAAAAAAAATTTAGTAAAAAAGATAGGCAGGATCAGTTAATTAAGAGAGGTAGGTACGTAGAGTTTAATCTTTTATATGATAGAGGAACAATTTTTGGATTAAAGACTGGTGGAAATACTGAAGCTGTTTTAATGAGTTTACCACCCAAAGTCTCTTGGATTTAGAAATATACAAATTTTCAATCATCAGTTTTCTTAATCAAAGAAAATTTAGCTAAAAAAATTATTATTGATAACGAAAAAGACTAGAAATTTTTTTAAAGAATGCTTATATAAAGTATAACTTATGACAGGGAGATATATGTCTACTAAATCAAATCCTAAAAGTAGTAAAGATGAAGGTAAAAGAGATTTTTTAATCGTTTCAACCTATGCAATGGCTGGAATTGGTGCCGCTTCATTCGCATGGCCTTTAATAGACCAAATGAATCCTGCTGCAGACACTTTGGCTCTTGCATCAACTGAAATAGACTTGTCATCATTAGAAGAGGGTCAAGCAATTACAGTTAAGTGGAGAGGTAAGCCTGTTTTTGTACGTCACAGAACTGCAGAAGAAATTAAGAATGCTAAGGAAGCGTCAATCGATGATATGAGAGATCCAGAAAAAGATTCAGATCGTGTCACAAATGAAAAATACATAGTATTGGTTGGAGTGTGTACTCACTTAGGCTGTGTTCCACTTGGTCAAAAGTCAGGAGATGTGAAAGGACAATATGGGGGTTGGTTTTGTCCTTGTCACGGTTCGCATTATGATCATTCTGGTAGAATTAGAAAAGGTCCTGCCCCAACAAACTTGGCAGTACCTTCATATAAATTTCTATCAGATACTTTAATTAAGATTGGTTAATATTTTTGTTATCAGGAGTAATGAATGTCGAAGGCTAAATTTAAAAACCCAGTAGTTAAATGGATTGATCATAGATTACCAATATTCTCTTTTATGGATCATGAATTAAACCACTATCCTACCCCAAAAAATTTAAATTATTTTTGGAACTTTGGATCTTTGGCAGGCATAGCTTTAGTAACTATGATTATAACTGGAATTGTATTGTCTATGAACTATACAGCTCACGTGGATTATGCGTTTGATTCTGTTGAGAGGATTATGAGAGATGTTAATCATGGATGGCTTATAAGATATATCCACATGAATGGAGCAAGTTTCTTTTTTATAGTTGTTTATATACATATTTTTCGGGGACTTTATTACGGCTCTTACAAAGCCCCAAGAGAACTTTTATGGATTTTGGGTGTGTTAATTCTGTTATTAATGATGGCTACAGCTTTTATGGGTTACGTTTTACCTTGGGGACAGATGAGTTTTTGGGGCGCTACCGTTATTACTAACTTATTTTCAGCTATACCATTAGTAGGAGAAAGTATTGTAACGTGGTTATGGGGTGGATTTTCAGTTGATAATTCAACTCTAAACAGATTCTTCTCTCTACATTTTGTTTTACCCTTTGTCATTGTTGGTGTTGTAATTCTTCACCTTGTAGCTTTACATAGATTTGGATCTAACAACCCTATTGGAATTGACGTTAAAGGATCACAAGATACATTGCCATTTAATCCTTATTACACAATTAAAGATTTATTTGGTTTAGGTGTGTTTCTAACAATATTTGCTGCAGCTGTTTTCTTTTTTCCTAATTTCATGGGACACCCTGATAATTACATTGAAGCCAATCCAATGGTAACACCTGCTCACATTGTACCTGAATGGTATTTTCTTCCTTTTTATGCAATTCTTAGAGCAATTCCAGATAAATTAGGAGGTGTTCTATTTATGTTTGGCTCTATTGCTGTTCTATTTGTACTTCCATGGTTGGATAGATCGCCCGTTAGATCATCTCAGTTTAGACCAATATTTAAAATATTTTTCTGGATACTTCTATTAGATTGTATTTTATTGGGTTATTTAGGAGCAATGCCGGCTGAAGGAATTTATGTAATATTATCAAGAATAGCGACAGCTTACTATTTCTTTCACTTTTTAGTATTGTTTCCTTTATTACCGTATATTGAAAAAACTAAGCCACTTCCAATATCAATTTCTGAACCTGTGTTAAGTGGCGGAGCGACGGCATCAGCTTTTGCAGCTAGGGAGAAAAAATAGATGTATAAAAATCTATTGGATTTTATTTCGGGTTATATTCCAAAGACCCTTACATATATCTTTTTGATTTTTTCATCTAGTTTATCATATGGAGCTGGGGAAAAATTAGACTATCCGAAACTTGATTGGTCATTTCTAGGCTTAACTGGTACTTTTGACCGTGCTTCTCAACAAAGAGGACTCCAGGTATACAAAGAGGTATGTTCTGGATGTCATGGTTTAAGGCTATTAGCTTATAGAAATTTAAAAGCAATTGGTTATAACGATGATGAAATTAAAGCATTTGCTTCTGAAAATAGTGTCGATAGCTTCAACGACGACGGAGAGGTGGTTGAAAGAGAAGCAAGGCCAAGTGACAAATTTGTTTCGCCATATCCTAATGAACAAGCCGCCCGTGCGGCTAATGGAGGAGCTTACCCACCAGATTTATCATTGATAATTAAAGCTAGGTCTGATGGTGCTAACTATTTACATGCTTTATTAACTGGTTATGTAGACGCTCCTGCTGAACAAAAAGTTCCAGATGGGATGTATTTCAATAAATATTATCCAGGAAAACTTATAGGTATGCCACAACCATTATATGAAGATGGTGTTGAATATGCTGACGGTACTAAAGCGACACCTGATCAAATGGCTAAAGATGTTACGGCCTTTTTAGCGTGGGCATCTGAGCCTGAGATGGAAGATAGGAAAAGACTTGGTATTTCAGTTATTTTATTTTTACTTGTGCTTACGATCTTATCGTATTTAGCTATGAAGCAAATTTGGGCTCCAATAAAAAATAGATAAATTCTTACAAGTTACTTTTTAAAAATTTTAATGTCCTGTCTAAAGCAACTTTAGCACTAACTTCATTATATTGCTTTCTATGGTCACAATTAAATCCATGATCTGCTGGATAGGTGTAGGTAAGCACTTCGGGCTTGATTGATTTAAAAACTTCAACACTATCTATTGGTATGCCTTGATCTAATTCCCCAAAATGGGTCAAAACTGAACATTTAGGTTCAAGGGTTTTAAGTCTAGGAATATCACCGCCATAATAGCAAACTGACGCTGACAAATTGTTTGATTGGCAAGCCATTCTCCATGACAGAGATCCTCCCCAACAATAACCTATTATACCAACGTTACCTGCCGAAGACACCACAGAAATAGCAGCATCAATATCCTTAAGAGCATCTTTATCACATAACTCTTTTAATTTTCTTCCTTTATTTACACCTTCTTCGTCATATTCAAGTTCAATATTACTTTCTATTCTATCAAATAATGCAGGGGCAATTGTGAGATAACCTTTACTTGCATATAAATCTGTTACTTCTTTAATATGCGTGTTTACGCCAAATATTTCTTGCAAGATTACAAGTCCTGCTATTGGCTTTTCCAAAGGTTGAGAAATATATGCTGAAAAATTATTATTATCTGCTGATTTTAGTTCTAAGAACTCGCCCATGGTTTAACTCCTATCAAACATTAAATCTAAAATGAAAAACATCTCCATCTTTTACAATATAATCTGATCCTTCTACTCTCATTCGTCCTGCATCTTTTGCTGCTTGCTCACTTTTTAAATTTAGATAATCGTTGCACGATATTGTTTCAGCCCTAATAAAACCTTTTTGAAAATCTGTATGTATTATACCTGCTGCCTCTGGGGCGGTTGAATTATTCTTCAAAGTCCAAGCTCTAGACTCTTTTGGACCAATTGTAAAAAAAGTTATTAAATCAAGTAAACCAAAGCCAGCCCTAATAAGTCTAGACAAACCAGATTCATTAAGATTCAAATCTTTAAGAAATTCAGTTTTCTCATTATTATCCAACATCGCTATTTCAGCTTCTATTGATCCTGATATTATGACTGCGTCACAATTTTCAACACTGGCTTTATCAATTATACTTTTAGTAAAATTATTCCCTATTGCAGCATCATTTTCATTAACATTACAAGCATATAATACTGGTTTAGATGTTAATAAATTAAAAGTTTTAATTCTTTTTGTCTTATCTTGTGTTAAGTCAGCTAATCTTATTGGCTTGCCATCTGATAAAAAAGTGGATAGTTCGTTCATTAGAAGGAGGTCATTTTTTGCATCGCTATCATTAGATTTAGCTTTCTTAGACAAGTTTTGGATTTGACGATCTAAACTTTCTAAATCAGCTAACATTAATTCTGTTTCAATAATTTCAGCATCTCTTAGAGGATCTATACTATTTTCTACATGTGTAATATCTGCATCTTCAAAGCATCTTAGAACATGAACTAAAGCATCAACTTCTCTTATGTGAGATAAAAATTTATTTCCTAACCCTTCTCCTTTACTTGCTCCACTTACAAGCCCAGCAATATCTACAAATTGCATTTGTGCAGGAATTACCTTTTGAGACTTAGCTAATTCAGATAGTAATTTCAACCTATTATCTGGAACTGCAACGATACCAGTATTAGGTTCAATAGTACAAAAAGGGTAATTTGCAGCTTCAGCTGATGCTGTTTCTGTAAGAGCATTAAATAAAGTTGATTTTCCAACATTAGGTAAACCAACAATTCCACATTTAAATCCCATTTAATTATCCCTAATTTCTTGTTTTAAAAAACATCCTCATTTTTAATTAATGAAGATAAATTTTTAGAAACCTTATTAATTGTATCATCAACCCATTTAATTTTTTCATCTGAAGAGAAGTCAGAAAGGACCCAACTTGAAATATTTTCGTTAATATTATTTTCGTATACTTTTGATGGTCGTGAAACTCCAACCCTAACTCTATTATAATCTTTGCCGATGTTTTGATCTATATTCTTAAGTCCATTATGTCCATTATGACCTCCACCAATTTTAACTTTTACGCGACCTTGATCAAGATCAATTTCGTCATGTATTACATATATTTTATTAATATCTATATTATAGAAATCTTTAAATTCTTTAACAGCTAAACCAGAATTATTCATGTAGGTTGTTGGTTTAAGCAAAAAAATGATATTACCGTCAACTTCAGATTTTGAAAATTCAGAGTTAAATTTTTTGACATACTTTGGAAAGTTATAGATGTCTTTTATTTCATCTATAACTCTATAACCTATATTATGCCTATTGTTATTATAAGGTCTTCCAGGGTTACCTAAACCAACTATGAGAAACATTTTTAAAGTTAACTCACCATTACTGCGTGATAGTTATTTCTAACTATCACTTTTGTTATCTTCAGTATCTTCTGTCGTTTCTTCCTTATCTTCATCTTCTTCTGCGTCACCTAAACCGCCTCTTGGTGCAGCGATTGTTGCTACAGTAAAATCTCTATCTGTAATTGTAGGTGTACAACCATCTGGCAGACTAATTGAACTAATATGGATTGTGTGGCCAACGTTAAGACCTTCTAAATCAATTGTTATCTTTTCGGGTATAGAAATAGCAGGGCAATTAAGTTCTACTTGTGCTCTAACTATATTTAAAACACCACCCAGTTTTAATCCAGTACACTTATCTTCGTTTAAGAATTCTACGTTAATACCAACAGCTACTGTTGCATTTTTTGTTACTCTTAAGAAATCAACATGTTCTGCTTCTTCTGAAACAGGATGTTGTTGGATGTCACGTGGTAACACAAAATGTTTTTCATTGTTAACGTCAAT
>ERZ802831.689-NODE-689-length-17195-cov-15.5105_pt1 | contig 17195 bp, 15 predicted proteins | sample MGYA00345655_ERZ802831 | MGnify/ENA primary metagenome ERZ802831 (study PRJEB30503, sample SAMEA104212376) | marine metagenome | biome: Westerlies Biome; feature: [SRF] surface water layer (ENVO:00010504) within the epipelagic zone...; material: water...
TTTAGTAGCTCTTGGGACTTCAGCTCCTGAGTTAGCTATCTCAGTAAACTCTGCCTTAAAGGGTTACTCAGGAATTACAATTGGGAATATAGTGGGTTCTAATATTGCTAATGTTTTATTTGCAATACCACTAGCTTTCCTTATAAAAATACCTAAAAGTTCAGATATTAAAAAAATTGATTGTTTATATTTAGTATTAGCAACAGTTTTTTTTATTTTCGTATTTTTAAAGGTTCAATTTTTTAGCTTTCATTCAGGGGTATTAATGATTTTAATGCTTCTTATTTATTTAGCATATGTAATTTTTGAAGCTGTTAAGGGAAAAAGAGCAATTAGTACAGAAGATATAACAACAAGTTTTTCTCTTAAAAAATCAATGTTTTTTTTATTTATAGGGTTGATTGGTGTTGTAGTTGGTGCAGATATTTTAGTAAAAGGAGCAACTATGACAGCAAGTTTATTTGGGATTAGCCAAACTATTATTGGTCTGACTATTGTTGCAATAGGTACCTCTATTCCAGAAGTTGTGACTTCGATGATAGCGGCATATAGAGGACAAACTGGCTTTATATTGGGAGCTATCCTTGGATCAAATTTTTTTAACTTATTAGCAGTAACAGGTGTAGCTTCTATAATAACTAGAATCTCTGCTGAAAATACCCTAAATAATATTGATATTATTTATCTTATATTATCTACAATAATATTTACTTTAATTGCTTTTTACACAAAATTTCTAAACAAAAAGCTAGTATCACTTATATTGATTTCTTATATTATTTATGTTCTATTTATTTATATTAGAATGATCTAGGAGAATTAAATGAATTTGATAAAACATTATATTGGCGGAAAAGAAGTTGAAGGGGGAAGCAGGAAAGGAAATGTTTTTAATCCTGCTACAGGTGAAATTATTTCAGAAGTCTCTTTAGGCGATGGTTCACTAGTTCAACAAGCCGTTGACTCTTCTAGCCAAGCTTTGGAAAAGTGGAAATATACTACACCAGCAAAAAGAGCAAGTATAATGTTCCGTTATAAAAACTTACTTGATGATAATTCAGCTAAGATAGCAGAGCTTGTGTCAAGAGAACACGGTAAAACAATTGAAGATGCTAAAGGATCACTTCAAAGAGGAATAGAAGTTGTAGAGTATGCTTGTGGAATACCAAATCTTTTAAAGGGAGAGTACTCAAATCAAGTAGGTTCAGGTATTGATACATTCTCTATTAAACAAGAGTTAGGCATATGTGCAGGTATTACTCCTTTTAATTTTCCAGTGATGATTGCATTATGGATGTTTCCGTTAGCAGTAGCATGTGGTAATACATTTATACTTAAGCCTTCAGAGAGAGACCCGTCAAGTACAATTGAACTAGTAAGGCTCTTTGAGAAAGCAGGTGCTCCTCCAGGGTTAGTAAACTTAGTTAATGGTGACAAAGAAGTTGTAGATGCAATCATTGAGCATGAAAAAATTAAAGCGATAAGTTTTGTAGGTTCTAGTAAAGTAGCATCATATATTTATCAAAAATCTGCATCTTTTAATAAAAGAGTTCAAGCATTAGGAAGTGCAAAAAATCATATGCTCATTATGCCAGATGCTGATATAGAGCAAGCTTCAGATGCATTAATTGGAGCAGCCTATGGTTCTGCTGGAGAGAGGTGTATGGCGATTTCAGTTGCAGTAGCTATTGGTGATTCTGCAGATAAATTAATAGAAAATATAACGCCTAAAATTAATAATATTAAAGTAGGTCCTTATAATGATGAGGCATCTGATATGGGTCCTGTAGTTAGCAAGGAGGCCTTTGAAAGAATTAATGGGTTAATTAAGAGTGGAGTAGAAGAAGGAGCTAACTTAGTTGTAGATAGAAGGAATGTAGATTTACAAGGATATGAGAATGGTTATTTTGTGGGGCCATGCCTTTTTGATAATGTTAAAGATAATATGAGAATATATAAAGAGGAAATATTCGGACCAGTATTGAGTATTGTTAGAGCTAAAACTTATGAAGAAGGTCTCAAGTTAGTAAAAGAAAACCCTTATGGAAATGGATGTTCTATATTTACAAGAGATGGAGATACTGCTAGAAATTTTTCTAATGAAGCAAATGTAGGTATGATAGGTGTATTTTTTCTATGAAGCATTTTAAGTTTAATATTGATGAAATTTTACAACCTCAAGATTGGGGGTTTCCAGTTCCAATAGCTTATGGGCCTGGAAGAATAAAAGAAATTTCTACTTTTTGTAAAAATTTGAATATTCAAAACCCTTTAATAGTCACAGACAGTGGAAGTAAAGATTTGCCTTTTATTGAAAACTTAAAAAAAATTCTTACAGATGCAAATATAAAATCTGATCTCTTTTACGGTATATCACCGAACCCAAGAAGTGATGAGATAGCTGATGGATGCTCTAAATTTAGTGGAGGAAATCACGATGCAATAATCGCAATAGGTGGAGGAAGTGCAATGGATGGTGGAAAATCTATTTGTTTAACAGCTAATAACGATTATCCATTATTTGATTTTGATTGGGAAAAACCTGCGCCAAAAATTACTAAAGAAAATCAATTTCCAAAGTTAATAACAATTCCTACGACAGCTGGAACTGGTGCTGAAACTGAAAGTACAGCGATGGTTACTGATGTAGAGCAAATGATGAAGTTTTGTATCTGCCATCCCGAGCTTAAACCATCTGTTGCCATACTTGATCCTGAATTAACTTTAAAACTACCTGCCAACCTAACTGCATGGACAGGTGTTGATGCAATGGTTCATGCTATTGAGGGATATATTGTTCCTGGTTTTCATCCATTGTGTGATGGAGCAGCTTTAGAAAGCTTAAATTTAATATCTAAATCCTTACACTTAGCTGTAGAAGAGCCTGATAACTTGGCTGCTCGTGGTGCTATGCTGGTGGCATCAATGCTTGGAGGAATTGCATTTATAAAAGGTCTTGGACTTGTTCATGCAATTGCTCATATGGTTGGTGCTGAATACAACACCCATCATGGTTTAACAAATGCTATAATTCTTCCAACAGTATTGAGATATAACCTTCCGACTTTAGAAGAAAAAGTAAAGCGTATGTCTGAAGCAATGCAATATGAAGACAGTTCCGTTGCTACATTTATCACGAACCAAGAAAAACTCTTGGACAGGTTTAATATTCCTAAAGGACTTAAGGAAATTGGTGTTCCTGAAGATTGTGTGGACAGAATTGCAGAAAAATCTATGGTTGATACAGCATTTGGAACTAATCCAATTAAAGCAGATCTTGATGATGTGCGTAAATTAGTAATTGAAAGCATAAATAAAGCCAGATAAGGGAGGCAGTTTTGGAAAATCTTCAAAAATTTTATATTAATGGTAAATGGGTAGAGCCACGCTCAAAAAATACTATGCCTGTAATAAATCCTGCAACTGAGGAACAAATTGGAACTGTGGCTATGGGGAATGCCGAGGATGTTGATTTAGCAGTTTCTGCAGCTAATGAAGCATTTGTGACTTTTTCTCAAACAAGTATTCAAGACCGCCTAGACTTGCTTATAAAAATAAAAGATGTAACCCAAAAGCGCTTTGAAGAATTAGTAAAAGCAATGAGCACAGAAATGGGCGCTCCAATGACCATGGCTAGAGATGCGCAAGCAGATGCAGCGATAGGACATTTAGATGGCTTTATTGATGCCTTAAAAAATTTAGAAGATCAAAAAACTTTACCTAACGGTGATGTACTCTGTAAAGAGGCAATTGGTGTATGCGGCCTAATAACTCCATGGAACTGGCCCATCAATCAAATTACCTTAAAAGTATTACCTGCTATTGCTACTGGTTGTGCAAGTATTCTTAAACCTTCAGAACATACTCCTATATCAGCTGTTGTTTACACAGAAATATTGCACGATGCAGGTGTACCTGCTGGTGTTTTTAATCTTGTGCAAGGGAATGGGGAAGACGTGGGTGTTGCTTTATCAAGGCATCCTGATATTCAAATGATTTCATTTACCGGCTCAACGCGTGGTGGCATTTCTGTTACTAAGGAATCCGCGACAACAGTAAAAAAAGTTACACTTGAACTTGGTGGCAAATCTCCAAACTTAGTTTTTGCTGACTGTGATCTTCAAGAAAAAGTTACAGCATCAGTTAATGAATGTATGTTTAATACTGGTCAATCTTGTGATGCACCTACGCGATTATTGGTAGAAAAAAAATGCTACGCAGAAGTTCTAGAAATTGCAAAACAAGCTGCTGAGAATATTTCACTTGGTGATCCCACGAAAGAAGGTGATCATTTGGGTCCGCTATTTGACAAAATTCAATACGATCGAGTGCAGACAATGATTAAAGTAGGTATTGATGAAGGGGTAACATTGCTTACTGGCGGACTTGGTAAACCTGAAGGATTTGAAACTGGTTGGTATACGAAACCAACAATATTTGCAGATGTGACTAATGATAAACGTGTGGCTCAAGAAGAAATTTTTGGCCCTGTGCTAGTAATCATTCCTTTCGAGGATGAGGCAGATGCTATCAAAATAGCTAATGATACCCCATATGGATTAGCAGCATACATGCAAACTGGAAGTAAAGAACGAGCAGACCGAGTAGCAAGACAATTGCGAGCTGGCGCAGTGCATGTAAATGGAGCGGGATATAATTATGGCTCACCATTTGGAGGATATAAACAATCAGGCAATGGACGTGAGGGTGGCGACATGGGTATCGAAGACTATCTTGAAACAAAGACTTTACATTTTCCATCTTAAATTATAAATGCTCGAAAATTTATCGGCTGCTAAAATTGTATCACTAGTTACCTCAAAAGAAATAAAAACTACTGAAGTTGTAGATTATTATTTAAGTCAAATAAAAAAGTATAATCCCAAACTAAACGCGATTGTTTCTTTAAAAAAAGAAGAACAAATAAAAATTGAAGCTAATAATTTTGAAAATTCTTCAGATAAAATAGGGCTAATTCCTGGAATGCCCTTGGCAATAAAGGATATAACGGATGCTAAAGGCTTTCCCACGACTTTTGGGTTACCTGAATATAAAAATAATATTGCTAGTAAAAACTCAATACTAGTCGAAAGACTAATCAATCAAGGTGCTATCATTATTGGTAAAACTAATACTCCTGAATTAGCTGTAGGGGGTCACACTATGAATAAAATTTTTGGTTCAACGGCAAATGCTTATGATACATCAAAGTCAGCGGGGGGTTCTAGCGGTGGCGCCGCTACAGCTGTAGCAGCCTCATTAGTACCATTTGCAGACGGTACAGATATGATGGGATCTTTAAGAAACCCACCAGCATTTTCAAATTTATATGGATTTCGACCAACCCCAGGTGTTATTCCTGAAGATAGAAGTGATTTTAAAAAAAATTACCCCATTCTGCAATCTGCTGGATGTATTGCTAAAACTCCTAATGAACTAGCACTATTTCTTGATGCAATTGCAGGCAAACATGAGCTTGATCCAATTTCATTTGATTTAACATCTTCTTTCAGAGATAAAGAATTTTCTGATAGCGAGTTTCTGAATTTAAAAATTGCATGGCTGGGGGATATGCAAGGTCAATATAAGTTTGAGTCTGGAATTATTGAACTTTGTGAGAATAAACTTCAAATATTAGAGAAGAATTCAATAAAAATTGAATATTTAAATCCAGAGCTAGATACGGAACAATTATGGGAATGCTTCACAACGTTACGATCTAAAATCCAATATGAAGATTATTCTAAAATGGAATTAATTAGTCTAGAAAATTTAAGTATACCGCCTAGATGGGAATATGATGCTGGTAAGAAAATAAAAAATCAAGATTTTCATAAGTCTATGATTTTAAGAGGTGATTACACTAAAATTGTTAATAGTTTATTTTTGAGATTTGATTTTTTAGTCTTGCCTGCAGCACAGATGTTTCCATTTGATAAAAATTTGCCTTTTCCAAAAAAGCTAGGCACGATGGAGTTTGATACTTACCATAGATGGTTAGAAGTAGTCATATTATCCAGTCTTTTCTCATTGCCAACTGTTACTGTACCAGTTGGATTTAGTGAAATGGGATTGCCTATGGGAATGCAAATTATTGCAAAAAAAGGTGATGATTTAAATTTAATTGCATTCGCAAAAAGATATGAAGAACTATTTAGGCTTTCAAAATTTAAACCTAAAAACTTAGATTAAAAATTATGACACAACAAAAAATAATTAGTGAACCAAATCCTAGTTTGAAAACTCTGAGAGATAATAAAGCGCAATGGAACCTCCCTGAATTTAGACGGGACGGGTATAAAAACCTACATAAAATTAACAGGTACGGACTTCTTCTTAGATCTGATCATGTTCTTAAATTACAAAAGAATATTAATCATACTATTGAGAGTATTGATTTAGTCAAAAAAATGACTGACAAAAGATCTTTTTGTTCTTTGATTGTTGGAAAAGACCAAGAAATATTATTAGAAAAATATGCTAATGATTTTTCCGAGTTTCAACCTCAAACAATTATGTCTATTTCTAAAATGTATTTAAATTTATTTATTGGAGAACTAGTAGAACAAAAGAAATTAAATTTAAATGAAAAAATTTCTTTTTACCTTCCAAATATTGGCTCCGGTTATGCCAATGCTAGTATTCAAGATATATTAAATATGAATGTAGATAATCTTTATACTGAAGACTATACCGACCCTTTCTCTTCATCATTTGCTCATGAGTCAGTAGGTGGCTGGAGATTGCCAGATGAATTAGATGAAAATGAAAATCAGGAAGTTTTTTTAAATAGAATAAAATCTGCTAATGAAGCTGCAACAAAGAATTATTCAGATTTTGCAAAATATAAATCAGCAAACTCAGATGTTATTGGAATATTAGTTGAAAAGATTAGTGGTATTTCACTAAGAGAATGGCTATTAAAAAGTGTTGAAGCAGCGGGTTTTGAAGATGCACTTTATATGGCTACAGATAGAGCTGGTATGCCATGGATGTCAGGCGGTGGATGCTTAATCACAAGAGACTTCCTTCGCATGGGATTATTATTCTCTAGAAGAGGGCTAGGTGTTTTAAATAGATCAATTGGATCAAAAAACTTTATAAATGAAACCATAAACTTTTCAGGACCAAAGTATATGGCTTTAGGTAAAGATAATTATGTTTTTTATGCCAATCAAGCTATGAAATCTAAAGATTGGATTGGTCATTCTGGTTACGGTGGTCAGTTTTTAATGATAAATTTAAAAACTAACGTAGTTGCTGGATTTTTTTCAGTTCTTGAAACTCCCTCTGCAACTGATGAAAATTATAAAATAGATATGATACAAATGCTTGAAGAAATAGTATCTAGGAACTACTAAAATATTGAGAAAGGTGTAAGTATGAGAGGTTATGTAATGGTTGGTACTAACGATCTAAAATTATCTGAAGAATTTTATGATAAATTGCTAGAAACGGTTGGGCTAAAAAAAATATATATTGATGATTTTTGTATTGGTTACTCTCAACAAAAAGACTCCAATGAAGTAGAATTTTATATTACAAAACCTGCAAATGGTAAGCCGGCAACTTTTGGTAACGGTACTCAAATTTCTTTTTTAACCGATACTAGAAAACAAGTAGAAAAATTTCATACACTTGGGATTGAAATTGGTGGTACAAGTGAAGGTATGCCTGGAACTAGACCTGAAGGCGCTTCTACTTATTATTCATATATAAGAGACCCTTTTGGTAATAAAATTTGCGCTTATACAAATTCAGAGGATTAACCTTCAAAAAGAGACTTATACTTTTTACGTAATTCAGCTTTTTGAACTTTTCCCATAGCATTTCTAGGAAGGTTTTCTATAAAGATAATTTTTTTTGGCTGCTTAAACTTTGCCAATTTATCAGATAAATATTTTTTAACCTCAATCTCCGAAAGACTGTTATTCTTTCGAACTATTGCAGCAACTACGGCTTCACCAAAATCTTTATGTGGAGAGGCAAATACCGCTGACTCTAAAATCGTTTCAATTTGATCTATTACAGTTTCAACTTCTTTCGGATATACATTCAATCCTCCAGTAATGATAAGATCTTTATCTCTACCAACTATGGTAACATAACCCTTATGATCTATCTTAGCCATATCACCTGTTATAAAGAAACCATCCTTTCTAAATGAGTCATTTGTCTTATCGGGCATTTGCCAATATCCTTTAAAAACATTTTCTCCCCGTAATTCTATTATACCTATCTCTCCTTGTTTAATTTCATTACCCTGATCATCTGCAATACGCAATTCAACACCTGGTAAAGGCAGACCTACAGTTCCAGCAATTCTTTCCTCATCATATGGATTAGAGGTACACATATTTGTTTCTGTCATTCCATATCTTTCAAGAATTTTTTTTCCAGTCCGATCTTCAAATTCTCTATGAGTTTCGGCTAATAAAGGAGCTGATCCAGAAATAAAAAGTCTCATATGATTAGTAAGAGATTGGTCAAATCTCTGATCATTCAATAATCTAGTATAAAAAGTTGGAACACCCATCATCGTGGTCGCCTTACTCATCCACTCTATAGCTTGATCAATATCAAATTTTGGCAAAAAAATCATAGCACCACCAACGTACGCAAGCAAATTAGTCGCTACAAATAAACCATGCGTATGATAGATTGGCAACATATGCAAAAGAACATCATCTTTTGTAAATTTCCAATATTCTTCTAGAACTTTTGTGTTTGATAAAAGGTTTTTATGACTGAGTATTGCACCTTTAGATTTACCCGTAGTACCTGATGTATAAAGAATTGCTGCCAAATCTTCAGGACTTCTCTCGATGGCTTCAAATTTTATATCCTGATTTTTGGCATAATCCATAACTGACCCAGACTCATCCGAGTTTAATGTCAATATAGTTATAGATTTATCAACTGATGCAAGTAATTGCTCTTCTATTTTTTTATCAATTACAATTATTTTGGCTCCAGAGTCCTCTATAAAATATTCTAGCTCACTAAGTGTATAGCCTGTGTTCAGTGGCAAATAAACACCACCAGCTTTTAGTGTCGCTGCATACAAGGCAATTTGTAAGTTTGACTTTTCAGCTTGAACCGCCACTCTTTCTCCTGGCTTCATACCTTTTTGAATCAATAGATTCGCAATTTGATTGATTGTTTTGTGAAATTCAGAATAAGTAATCTCCCCATTATTATTTATCAAGAATAATTCTGGGCTTTGTTTTGTAGGTTCAAAAATAGCATCAAATAAATGATTAGATTTTGACATATCTTATTTATTAAATTGTTGTTTCTTTATAATCAGAACAAATAGCTGAAAGTGAGGATACATTTATCTCTGTTCCAAGGCCAGGTTTATTATTCAGCGTTGCATGACCTTCATTAATTTTAAAACTAATGTCAGAAAATCTCTTAGCATGAGGTAAATATTCAGGATAAATTTCTGCCATATCAGTATTATCATTAGCAGCACAGAAGTGAAGCATAGCTGATGCAGCAATAGACATAGAATTCCAACAGTGGGGTGAAATTTTAACATTCTTTTTTGAAGACAACTTGGATATTGCAACCATATCAAGAATACCCCCAACTGCAGCAATGTCAGGGTTAAAAATATCTGCAGCTGATTCTTTTAGCAATTGTTTAAAATGTGGAATTTCAAATTGTTTTTCTCCCGTTACAACCCTTAATTCAGTTAGCTTTTTAATTTCAATTAAGCTTTGAATATCTTCTCCATCTACAGGTTCCTCATACCAGTAAGGTTGGAACTTGTTTACTAGTGGAGCCAATCTTATAGCTAAATTTAAGTCATCAGGACACGCTAAGTCGAGCATCAAAGGAATTTTTGTACCTATTGAGTTACGAATAGATGATACACACTCAGCAGCTTCTTCTATGGTTCGATTTTGAAGGGGATATATCTTTATACCCCCATAGCCTTCATCTAATAATTGAACCGCTCTTTCACTTAAAGCTTTTATGCTGGGAGATTTTTCACTCCACGTATTTGCATAAACAGGTATTTTATCTTTGATCTTGTTTGATAATAAATGTGATAAAGGTTTATTTTTTAACTTTCCTTGAATATCCCATAAACTTATTTCTATCGCATTAGTTGCTGCAGAAAAATCTATACCACGATGTTTATTTGAAATTTCCTTTGCCTTATAATTAAATGTGCTTGGTAATAAATTATCCATCGAAACAATTATACTAGACAATTTGTGTATGAATTCGGCTATACCACTCTCTCTTAATGGTAAAGTAAAAGCTTCGCCCCAGCCTTCAATACCTGTGTCTGTTGTAAGTCGAACAAATAAAAAAGGTTTTATTTCTGACCAACTATCATCACTTAAAGTTGGATAAGTTATCCACGTTTCTATTTTTGATAATTTCATAACTATTTATATTTATAATAGCTTTCTAGTGAAATATCACCACTCCATCTCCAACTCCAAATTATGTGGTGGTTTTCTGTGCGATTAGCATGGCTTACCATTGATGGATGATGAATATAGTCACCAACTTGACCAAGCACTTCAGGCTCATCATTTTTACTAAAATAGCCTTGACCACCGATAATAAAAAATGTTTCTTCAGCAGGATGCTTGCGAGCAGGATAATCAATATTTGGCATTTGCATAAGTATGCCTACCTCATAATCATTAGATTTAAATATTCCAGTAGGTCCCAATAAAACAAATTGAATAAATTCTTTTTTCAAATCTTCGTCTATTCTGCCGCCCATACTTGAACGCTCCCAAGGTAAATAGTTTGATATTTCTTTTATTTGTTGAGCCAGTATGTGATCTTTTTTTGAAATGAAGCTATCAAAGATATTCGATAACTCATCATTAGAATTTTTTTTAAGATTAGGTGTTTTATCTCTAATTTTATCAAGAGCCTTGGCTGTAAGAAATCCATTATTAGAACCTTCATTTTGATATATAGTTATAAGGTTTAAAATAGAGTCTCTAAAAATCTTTTCTACGCTCATAGTGTTTAATTTATATCATGCCTCGTCTTACACTAGTAATTTTTTTACATATTGATTGTTATCTAATAATTTAATTATGAATAATTAAATATCTTTATTTAATCAATTAATATAATTTTAGTGATAAACCATTATTTGGAGAAATGAATGAATAAAGATGTAATAATTTCATGTGCGGTAACTGGATCTGGAGATACAGTTGGAAAACACCCTGCAATACCTGTCACTCCTGAAGAAATTGCAAATGCAGCTATTGAAGCTGCTTCTGCTGGTGCTGCAATAGCGCATATGCACGTTAGAAACCCTGAAACTGGAAAAGCTACACGAGATGATGAGCTTTACAAAGAAGTAGTTAGTAGAATTAAAGAAAATGGAACTGATGTAATTATTAATCTTACAAGTGGTATGGGTGGAGACATAGAAATTGGTCCCGAAGATGATTTACTAAAATTTGGACCTAATACTGATTTTATTAACGCCATGGAAAGGCTTAGCCATGTAGAAAAAATACTTCCAGATATATGTTCTTTGGATTGTGGCACTCTTAATTTTGGTGATGGCAATATGATTTATGTTAGCACACCTGAACAACTAAGAATTGGTGCAAAAAGGATACAAGAACTTGGTGTAAAACCTGAATTAGAAATATTTGATACTGGGCATATGTGGTTTGCTAATCAAATGTATAACGAAGGTCTGTTAGATGCTCCAGCGCTTTATCAAATTTGTTTAGGCATTCCCTACGGAGCTCCAGCAAATACCAGTTCAATGGAAAATATGGTTAAGATGGTTCCTGAAGGAAGCAATTGGGCAGCATTTGGAATTGGTGCTATGCAAATGCCTATGGCCGCACAAGCAGTTTTACTAGGTGGTAACGTAAGAGTTGGACTTGAAGATAATCTTTATTTAGAAAAAGGAGTTTTTGCGTCAAATGGAAGTTTAGTGGAAAAGGTAGGCTCATTAATTAATCATATGGGTGCAAGTATAATGAGTGCTAAAGATGCACGTAAAAAATTAGGTTTGAAAAATGCATAAAAATAAAATTGTTTCAATAATTGGAACAGGAGTAATTGGTGCAGGATGGGCGGCTAGGTTTATTGCCAGTGGTTATTATGTTCAGGCATATGATCCTAACCCAAAGTCATTAAAAAAATTAAAAGTTGATGTAAAAAAAGCTCTTACTAGTTTGAAAAAAATTGGTTTAAATAACAATGCCTCAATCAAAAATCTTAGTCTTTTTTCAAACCTAAATGATGCTTTAAACAAAACATCTTTTGTACAAGAAAATGCACCAGAAAATGAAAAATTAAAAACTTCTTTATTAAAAAAAATTGACTCATTGTTAGATAGAAAAATTCTTATAGCTTCAAGTTCATCAGGTCTACTCCCTACTAAAATACAGTCACAATGCAAAAATCCAAGTAGAGTATTAATTGGACACCCATTTAATCCTGTTTATTTGCTACCATTAGTTGAAATTGTTAAAGGTAAAAAAACTTCACAACAATCAGCGCTCAAATTAAAAAAAATATATCTAGATATAGGAATGAAACCTCTAATGGTCAGAAAGGAAATTGAAGGGTACATTTCAGATAGATTGCAAGAAGCTCTTTGGAGAGAATCTCTTCACTTAATTAAAGACGGTATTGCCTCAACTGAGGAAATTGATGATGCTATTGTATATGGTCCAGGTTTAAGATGGGCATTTATGGGGGTCTGTCTTACATTTCATTTGGCAGGAGGGAATGAGGGAATGAAGCACATGCTTGAACAATTTGGACCAGCTTTGAAATTGCCATGGACAAAATTAAAAGCTCCTGAATTAGACAAAAATCTCAAAAACAGAATGATAGTTGGCACAAAAAAACAAGCTGGTAAATTTAGTATTAATGATCTAGAAAAACAAAGAGATAAATTTCTTATTGAAATTATGAAAACTTTAAATAATAATCAGAATAACAAGTTTCCAAACTGGAGTACTAAATATAATAACTTTAAGTAATGTCAGAGAAACTATCTATTAAAGAGGCTAAAAAAGATATTAGAGATTTCATTGTTGAATGGAATGACGGACATATAAGTCAATTTAATTACTTGTGGTTAAGAGATAATTGCCCATCTGATATACATCCAACTGCTAGAGAAAGAACATTCAATTTGTTGACTGTATCTGAAAATATTCAACCCAAGGAATTTAGTTTTTGTAAAGATAAGCTTATAATCAAATGGAGTGAAGGTAATCATACTAGTGAGTTTCCCACTGAATGGTTAAGAGAAAATTGCTATACTTTAAAAAATTCACAATCATATGAATCTCCATATGTACTTTGGGACAATAGTTTATCTAAATCTTTAGATAAAATAAAAATTGACTGTGCAGAAATAATGGAAGGTGACGAAGGCATTCTTAAATATTTAAAACAACTCCATTATTATGGCTTTTCACTTGTAGAAAATGCTCCAACAGGAAGAAACTCTGGCGCAGAGGTAATAGAAAAAATAAGTCATTTCCGTCAAACTTTTTTTGAAACACCATTTGAAGTAATAAATATTCCTAATCCAAATAATTCTGCATATACTGCTTTAGGTTTAAGAAATCATCTTGACTTGCCATACTATGAAATACCTCCAGGTTATCAGTTTTTACATTGCTTGGTAAATGATGCTACAGGTGGAGACTCAACTGCCATTGATGGTTTTAAAGTTGCTTCATATATGAAAGATAATTTTCCAGAGTTTTTTAAAATACTTACCGAAGTTCCAGTAAAATTTGTAAATCGTGATTACACACAAAATACAACTAGGATTTTACATGCTCCTTTAATTTTATTAGATAAGGATAGTGATTTTCATATCATTAGATTTAGTATTGCATATATGAGTATTATGGACTGCCCTCCAGATAAAATGGATTTATTTTATAGAGCATATAGAAAATTTGCAGAACTTCTTCATGACGATATGTTCACAGTTAGATTTAGGTTAAAAGCTGGTGATATATTCTCTTTTAATAACCTGAGACTTCTGCATGGGCGAACAGAGTTTGATCCTAACTCAGGAAATCGACATCTTCAGGGCTATTATATGGATCGTGATGAAATTAAAGGCAGATTAAGTTTTTTAGAAAACCAAATTAATTAATTATTTCTTAAGATACTAGCAACTTCTTTATCAGATATTGATCCTACTATATTGTTCTGATCATCTACAACACTCAATGAAGACCTAGTATCTAAAATAATTGGTAAACATGATTCAATACTATCATTCATATTAACTTTAGGACCTTCAGTACCTTGGCCATTGCTTATCATTATTGATTTTACTTTAAGTACTTTTGCCCTATTAACATCTTGAACAAACTTGGTCACATAATCATCTGCGGGGTTTAGTAAGATCTCTTCAGGTTTACCATTTTGTACAAGTTTACCTCCATTTAATATAGCAATTTGGTCACCAAGTTTTAGTGCTTCATCTAAATCATGAGTTATAAACATTATTGTTTTCTTTAAATTTTTCTGTAACTCAAGTAATTGATCTTGCATATCAGATCTAATAAGAGGGTCTAGTGCACTAAACGCCTCATCCATCAATAATATATCTGGATCATTTGCTAATGCTCGGGCGAGTCCTACTCGTTGTTGCATACCACCAGAAAGTTGATTTGGAAATTTATATTCAAATCCATTTAGGCCCACTTTATCTATCCAAAACATTGCTGTTTCGTTAGCTTCTGCTTTTTCAACACCCTTAATGCTTAAGCCTAATTGAACATTATCAATAATATTTTGGTGTGGAAAAAGACCAAAACGTTGAAAAACCATTCCAGTTCTTGTTCGTCTAAAGTCTAATAGCTCATTTTTATCTAACTTAGTTACGTCCTGATTATCGACCAGTACAACACCTTCAGTTGGCTCAATAAGTCGATTGATGTGTCTAATTAAAGTTGATTTTCCTGAACCAGACAGTCCCATAACAACTTGAATAGTCTGCTCTTCAATATCTAAATTAATATTATCTAGCCCCAATACATGGTTATATTTTGCAAGCAATTCATCTTTATCTACACCCTTCTTTACTTCTTGGGTCATCTCTTTGGCTTTAGAACCAAAAATTTTATAAAGCTTTTGTATTTTTATTTTTACCTTACTCACGCGAACCTGCTCTATGCTGCTGTAATCTTTTACCGTAAGACTGTGAGACTCTGTCAAATATTATTGCTAAAGCCACAATTGCTAATCCATTAAGTAATCCCATTGTAAAGTACTGATTAGCAATAGCTTTAAGTACAGGTTGTCCTAATCCCTTAACACCTATCATCGATGCAATAACAACCATTGCTAAAGCCATCATTATAGTTTGATTAATTCCAGCAAATATTGTTGGTAAAGCTAGAGGTAATTGTACACGAAAAAGTTTTTGTCTTCTGTTTGCTCCAAATGCATCTGCTGCCTCTAAAACTTCTTTATCTACTTCTCTAATACCTAAATCAGTCAATCTAATTATTGGAGGTATAGCATATATAACAACAGCCAATAAACCTGGAATTTTTCCAATCCCAAGTAACATAACTACAGGTATTAAATATACAAAACTTGGCATGGTCTGCATGATATCTAGAACTGGGGAAACTAATGATCGCGCTCGATCAGAACCTGACATTAAAATGCCTATTGGAATACCAAGACCTATAGAAATAAATGTACATACACCAATAATACTTACTGTAGACATTGTATCTTCCCACATTCCAAAATAACCAATTAAGATAAGGGCAACAAATGAACCAATTGTTAGATAAATGCTCCGGCTTCCAAAATAAATAAGCACAAGAAAAACTAATATAACTATTGGCCAAGGTGAATTTTGAAGTAATTTTTCGAACCATACCAGAAAATATAATATTGGATCAAAAATGGACTCAATAGCATCTCCATATTCTCTTGAAAAATTTCTGTAAGCACCATCTACTGTTTTTTTAAAAAGCCTAAGACCTGCTTTACTCATTTCTGGAAATGTAGTGAAAAATTCAATCATCTTTTGAAAATTTAATTATGAATATAAATGGCGAACTAAAATAGCTCGCCATTTAAATTTTTTTTACAATGCAGCTTCTATTTTAGCTTTTGCTGAGCTATCAACCCAACTGTGCCATTCACTGTAATTTTCTAGGAAATACATTGCTGCATCTTCTCCTGTAGCTTGATTATCATCTTTCCAAGCTAATAGGGCATTAATTGTTTTATTTGGAAGTGCTCGCTTAACAATATAATCCATGCCAATACCAGCTTCCTGCTTAAAACGATCTGTAACAACAGTATAAACTGATGAAACTACCCATGAGTTTTTCTGAGGGTCTGCACAATCTTCTTGAGACGTACAACTGTTCCACTCATCATTATCATGTGGTACATCAAAGCTTAATTTTTTCATTGGATACTTGCCAAGTATAGCAGTAGGAGCCCAATAATAGCCAAACCAGCCCTCACCTTTACCATAAGCTTCTGCTATAGATCCAGCAAGTGCGCCTCCTGACCCAGGATCAACAATTCTGAAGCCCGCAGCTTCGCCACCAAAAGCTTTGAATAAATTACCTGTGCTTAACTGACAATTCCAACCTGATGGGCAAGTATATAAAGCGCCACTTCCACCTTCAGGATGAGGAAATAAATCAGGTCGTGCCAATGCGTCTTCTACAGTCTGAATTTCAGGGTTAGCGTCTGCAATATATTGCGGTATCCACCAGCCTTCTTCACCAGTGTCTGAAAAAACCTCTGCAGCATAATGGAGTCTACCTTCCGCAGTCGCGGCATCAAGAGCCGTCCTTACAGCATTAATCCATAATTCTGGTGCAACATCTGGTTCACCTTTTTCCATCATTGAAGTTGCTGTAGGCATAGTTGCTCCAGGGACTAGTTCTACTTCACATCCATATCCATTTTCCAATACAACTTTATCGATATGGGCAAACATTTCTGCAGAAGCCCAATCCATTTCAGCGATAGAGATAGATCCACACGCTGCACTTGCTTGAGTTGAGAAAGCCCCTAAACCCATTGCAAAAACAACTGAGATCATTGATTTTTTTAAAAAATTCATTATTTTCTCCTAGTTTTTTTTAATTTAAATTTAATTGAAGCATATTAAAAAGGCTCCGGCTAGCCTAAATTAAGATTTTTATTAAAAATTTAAT
>ERZ802831.690-NODE-690-length-17185-cov-22.9434_pt1 | contig 17185 bp, 12 predicted proteins | sample MGYA00345655_ERZ802831 | MGnify/ENA primary metagenome ERZ802831 (study PRJEB30503, sample SAMEA104212376) | marine metagenome | biome: Westerlies Biome; feature: [SRF] surface water layer (ENVO:00010504) within the epipelagic zone...; material: water...
TATGGCCCGCTTTCTGGATGATGCCCGAGGACCAGCAGCACGGATGGCCACTAGAGGGCGAGATCGACATTCTGGAGTGGACCGGCCATGAGCCGTATCGGCTCATCGGCGCAATCCATTTCGGAGATCTACCGCCTGATAACGTGCATTACAGCGAGACGCTACGAGCGCCTGCCGTATGGAGTAACAATTTCCATACTTACGGCGTCGAATGGTCTCGCGAGCGAATTGCATGGTACGTGAACGATCGGATTCACGGCGTCGCGACGCCCGCTGAAATCGCGCCCTGGCCGTGGGTTTTCGATGAAAAACCGTTTTACCTCATCGTCAATATGGCTGTGGGCGGAACGCTTGGTGGTGAAGTGGTGCCACAGGACCTGCCCGCCACCGTTGAGTTTGACTGGATTCGTGTCTATCCAGAGGGTTGTCGCACGGGACTGTCGTCGCCATAGATTGTTGCAGGCATGACCATGGGGTATCAGCATGCGCGAAGCTTTTATGGTGAGAGGTCGAGTGTTGTTCGTGGCTGAAAGACGGTGGAACAGAATGTAATTTAGCTACAAAAGTACGCCATTAACCACTAATTATCGCCAAAAACGTTGCTTTATTACATTAATGGCGACAGACTGACGACATGCATCCAGACGTTCTCCGTGTGACTCAAGACATCGCCGCCCGCAGCCGATTGCTGAGGGATGAGTATCGGCGAGATATCGATGCGATGGCGTCCCAGCCCGTGCATCGCAGTCAACTCAACTGCGGGAATCTGGCGCATGGCATGGCATCGTGTGCTGGAGATGACAAGTCCGTTATCAGGATGATGGATAGCGCCAACGTTGGCATAGTCACTGCCTACAATGACATGCTGTCCGCTCACGCGCCTTACGCCGACTACCCGCAGCAGATCAAGAAGGCGCTGAGAGCCATCGGGTGCACTGCACAGGTTGCAGGTGGCGTGCCTGCGATGTGCGATGGTGTCACCCAAGGTCAACCCGGAATGGAGCTCAGCCTGTTCAGCCGCGATGTGATCGCCCAGGCAACCGCGGTTTCTCTGTCTCATCACATGTTCGATGCAGTGCTGATGCTAGGCATTTGCGACAAGATTGTACCCGGGCTACTGATGGGCGCCCTGCAGTTTGGGCACCTGCCCACCTTGTTTGTGCCGGCAGGGCCCATGACGTCGGGCCTTTCAAATAAGGAGAAAGTGCGGGTCCGGCAACTCTATGCCGAGGGCAAACTGGATCGCGCGGCCCTGTTGGAGGCGGAGATGGCCGCTTACCACGGCCAGGGCACCTGCACCTTCTACGGCACTGCCAACTCAAACCAAATGGTTCTCGAAGCGATGGGTCTGCAGCTACCGGGTAGTTCGTTTGTAAATCCCGATACGCCGTTGCGAGACGCACTGACGGTGGCTGCGGCAGAGCACGTGGCCATGATGGCGCGCACCACGCATCAACCACTGCCATTAGCTGAGGTGATAGACGAGAGAAGTTTTGTAAACGCCATTGTTGCGTTACTGGCATCGGGTGGATCGACGAACCTCTGTATCCACCTGGTGGCCATTGCACGCGCAGCAGGCCTAGTGATTACGTGGTCCGACTTCGATGCGCTTTCCAGAATCACGCCGCTTTTGGCTAAGGTCTACCCCAACGGCAGTGCTGACATTAATCATTTTCAGGCTGCGGGCGGGACCGGACTGCTCTTTGGTGAGCTGATTAAGGCAGGGTTGATGCACGGCGATGCAGCTGTCTGCTTTGGTGGGACTCTCGAGACAGCCTGTATTGAGCCTTTCCTCGAAGAGGGCGGCTTGCGGTGGCGACCCGCAGCAGACCAGAGTCTGGATCCCGAAGTCATTCGGCCGGCATCCAGTGCATTTCATCCCGAGGGCGGTATCCGGTTACTTGAGGGTAATCTGGGCCGGAGTCTCATCAAGACATCCGCGGTGGCGCCCGAACGACAGAGCATGACTGCGCCGGCGGTAGTGATCTCCAATCAGGAGGAGCTGAAGGTGCTGTTTGAGCGGGGTGAACTGGACCGAGATTGCGTCGTCGTCGCCCGTTTTCAGGGTCCCGCGGCTAACGGGATGCCCGAGCTGCATCAATTGATGCCGATCCTGGGGGTCCTGCAGGATCGCGGCCACGCTGTAGCGCTGGTAACAGATGGCCGATTAAGTGGCGCGTCAGGCAAAGTTCCTGCCGCGATTCATGTGACCCCGGAAGCGGCAAAAGGCGGCCCGATTGGCCGTATTCAAGATGGCGACGTCATCTCGCTCGACGTGGCGAGTGGTGAACTTTTTGTACGCCTCGACGACCAAAGACTGGGGGATAGACCGCATCCTGATACTCCCACAGCTAAAAATACCGTGGGCCGCGGCTTGTTTAAATTCAGTCGCGAGGTCGTGACCGATGCCGAGTCTGGTGGCTGTACATTATTTGAAGCGCTGGTGATGGACGACCTTCCTCAGGCAGAATTCCCCCGCAATGTCGCCTACGAACACTGTGCCAGCTAACCAGCACCCAAACCGGCGCCCACTTTATCTGTTGGCAGATATTGGCGGCACCAATGCTCGATTTGCTTTTGTCGAACCTGACAACCCTTTGCCGCAACCGATTGCCAATTATGCGGTCGAGGACTTTCCGTTCTTTGACGGAGTGCTGAATCAGCTAGAGGCAGATTGGCTTGAGCTTCAAAGTCAGAACGCAGTACTCGAACGAGCGTGCTTAGCAGTGGCAGCGATCCCCGAGCAACGAGAAATCAGTTTTACCAACAATGCCTGGCGCTTCACCGCCGCCAGCGTCGCAACGCGTCTGGGCTGTGAGCAAATCAGCATCATCAATGACTTTGCTGCAATGGCTCGGGCGCTGCCGGAGCTGAAAGCGGAACATCTGGAAGCGATCGGAGGCGGCGAAGCTGTAGCGAACAAACCTATGGTTGCTATCGGACCGGGAACGGGCACCGGGGTCGCGTCAATCGTGTTTGATCAAACAGGGGCGCCCATCGTGCTAGCGGGTGAAGGCGGGCATGTTGATTTCGCGCCAATCACTGATATTGAAGCCAAAATCCTCGGTCGCCTGCGCGCACAGTTTGGCCGCGTCTCCATCGAGCGCCTGCTGTGTGGGGCGGGCATTATGAATATTTACAGGGCGTTGTCAGAAATCCGCGATTTGCCAGCTGTGCACCTCACGCCAGAAGCGGTGGGTGCATCTGCGCAGCAAGGCGAGGATAGTCTCGCATCGGAGACGATGAACACGTTCTTCTCGGTCCTCGGCTCCGCCGCAGGTAATTTGGCATTGACGCTCGGCGCTCGCGGCGGCGTCTATCTCGCTGGAGGCATATCGCCTCGGTATATCGATTTGCTGAGAAAGAGTGACTTTCGGGCGCGCTTCCTCGCCAAGGGCCGGTTTGCGGATTTCAACGGCGAGATCGCCACATTTGTGGTGACCCACCCAGACCCCGGCTTACTGGGTGCCGCAATGATTTGTCTGGAGGACGGTGGCGATGGACGCTAAAGCCGCGCTCTCTCAGCTCGCTTGTCCCTTAATCCCAGTAGTCGTGATCGATACACTGGATGATGCCGTGCCGGTGGCAGAGGCGCTGCTGTGGGGTGGCATTTCTGCACTGGAGATTACCTTGCGCACGCCGGTGGCCTGCGAGGCGATCAGTGCCATGAAGTCGGCCTTGCCCGATGCGGTTATCGGTGCAGGCACGGTATCTTCTCGTGAGGCCTATGATGCGGCGGTCTGGGCCGGTGCTGATTTTATCGTGTCCCCCGGTGCTACGGATCAGCTGTTCGACGCAGCGGATGAGCACGGTATTCCATTCCTTCCAGGAGCGGTGACCGGATCAGAAGTGTTAAAGGCGATGGAGTATGGATACTCCACGTTGAAATTTTTCCCCGCCGAAGCGGTTGGGGGCACGCCGGCATTGCGGGCACTCTCGGGGCCTTTTCCAGAAATCAGTTTTATGCCCACTGGTGGTGTGACACCGGACAACCTTGCGAGCTACCTGCAGCTTACCAATGTCTGTGCCGTGGGCGGGTCGTGGCTGACGCCTCGCGAGCTAATCATGGACCAACAGTGGCAGAGTCTGTCTCAGTTAGCCGCTGACAGCGTCGCCAGAGCCACTCGGATTAGTGAAGGAGAGCCGGGGTGAGTGGTGTGGATTTGATTATTTTTGGCGCGACAGGTGATCTTTCAGCGCGGAAACTATTCCCGGCTCTGTTTCAGCTCGATGCAGCCGGGTTATTGCCGGACGATCTGCGCATCATAGCGGTGGCCCGTCATGAACAGACCACAGAAGGGTTTCATGAAGAGCTTCTGACGAGAATGGGGAGTGCAAAGCGTCAGAGTATCAGTGACGAAGCATGGCAGCAGTTTGTCCAGCGGTTGACCTACCTGTCGGCTGACTTCTCGACGTCGGCAGCATTCAAAGGCCTGCAGACATCGCTAAGCGAGTCGCGAACCAGCCTTTTTTATCTCGCTACACCGCCGTCACTGTTTGCCACGATCTGCGAGCAGTTAAGTGTAGATGGATGTCTGTCGGGCCCATGCCGCATCGTCCTTGAAAAACCAATTGGTGAGAGCCTTGATACCTCTCGTGAGGTCAATGAAACACTGGCGCGATTCTTCGAAGAGCAAGATATCTACCGAATCGATCACTACCTTGGCAAAGAGACGGTCCAGAACCTCTTGGTGCTGCGATTTGCCAATCGGTTTATCAATTCCCAGTGGGATCAGAGTTGCATTGATCACATTCAAATCACGGTTGCGGAAAAGGTGGGCATTGAGGGCCGTTGGGCTTATTACGACGGCGTGGGTCAATTGCGTGACATGGTGCAGAACCATCTCATGCAGCTCTTGTGTCTGGTGGCGATGGAACCTCCGAATTCTCTTGAGGCAGAGAGTATCCGCGACGAGAAGGTCAAGATTGTCAAAGCACTGCGGCCGATTGAAGCCTCGAGCGTCAAGGATCATGTAGTTCGTGGACAATACAGTCAGGGCGTCATCGACAGTCAGCCCGTGCCGGGTTACTCCGAGGAAGAGGGGTGTGAGACCCAAGGCAGTGACACTGAAACTTTTGTTGCGATCAAAGCCTATGTCGATAACTGGCGATGGTCGGGGGTGCCTTTTTATCTCAGGACTGGCAAACGCATGCCCGACAAAGTCACTGAAATCATCATTCAGTACAAAGCATTGCCGCACCATATTTTTGGAGAAGGTGAGTCGGCGGAGCCCAACCGACTCATCATTCGTTTGCAGCCCAACGAAGGCATCGAGATGACCATGGTCTCGAAACGTCAAAGCCTGCGCGACAAGTTGTCACTGCAAACCCACACCTTGAATTTTGATTTTCGCGAGGATGGTGATATTGATCGTATCCCCGATGCATACGAGCGGCTATTTCTCGACGCTATCAATGGTGATCCATCGCTGTTTGTGGGCCGTGAGGAAATCGAGGAGAGCTGGCGTTGGTGCGATCAGCTGATCAGCGCTTGTGAACAGCGCGGTGTAACGGTAAACGCCTATCAGGCGGGAAGCTGGGGTCCGAGCAAATCGGAATTGCTCATAGACCGTGACGGTCGCAGCTGGAATGTCTGACTGGCGCCCCTTTTCGGACCGTGAGTCGCTGGATCAGGCGCTGGCCGCTCACGTTGTATCGAGACTGCAACACGGTATCGCCGAGCGCGGCACGGCTTATCTCGTGGTCTCCGGTGGCAGTACCCCCATTCATCTATTTTCGATTCTGGCGGACGCTGATGTTGAGTGGGGCCGTGTCGTGGTGCTCTTGGCAGACGAGCGCTGGGTGCCAGTCGACCATGAGGACAGTAATGAGCGACTAGTTCGGGAAACGCTACTCATCGGTAAAGCGAAACCTGCGCGGTTCTTTTCTCTCCTCCCAACACCTGACGATGAGATGACCAATATCGCGGGTGTATCCACTTTGCTGGGGTCCTTGCCCCGATTTGATGTGGTGCTCCTTGGCATGGGAGAGGACGCGCATACGGCGTCCCTGTTTCCCTGTGCGGTGGCATTGAGCGAGGGTTTGACGACACAGCAAGGCGCGCTGATGACGCGTCCTCATAACGCCCCACACCGGAGAGTGTCCTTGTCTAAGCAGCGATTACAGGCCACAGAGCACGGCGTGATCCATATTGTTGGCGACAAGAAAAAAGCAGTGCTGGAGCTGGCGAAAAAAAGCGGGGACGAAATGCGCTATCCCATTTCAGCATTCCTCGGCCCCGCAGGTTTTGTTTGTTGGTGGGCGCCGTAGGGTAAGACCCATCCCAGTCTCAAATTCCCACTCAACCTTGCCGGAATTGAAGACAAAAAAAGGGGGCTTTGCCCCCAAAGTATTCACTGTTGAGGGAGTCGCCTAAGCAGCGACGCCCAAATCCTGTTTCGCTAGGGTTGAGCCAATCGCAAGGCCCGTGTCCAGCATGCGATTCGAAAACCCCCACTCGTTGTCATACCAAGCCAATACTTTCACCAACCTGTCCTGCACTCGGGTATGGTTGGCGTCAAAATTGCTCGAGTAGCTGCTGTGATTAAAATCGATGGACACGAGCGGCTGCGTGTTGAAACCCAATACGCCAAGTCGATCTGACTCGGTCGCTCTCAGCATGATGGCGTTGATTTCGTCGATGGAAGTGCTTCGGGAGGCGGTAAACGTCAAATCCACCAGTGAGACATTCAGCGTTGGGACGCGCACGGCAAGCCCGTCCAGTTTGCCCTGCAGCTCGGGCATCACCAAACCTATCGCAGCCGCGGCACCCGTTTTGGTGGGTATCATGCTGTGTGCAGCGGCACGGGCCCGATACGGGTCGCTATGCGCGACATCCGACAGATTCTGGTCGTTGGTATAAGCGTGAATGGTTGTCATCAAGCCCTGCTCAATACCCACTGAGTCGTGCAGAGGTTTCGCAATGGGCGCGAGACAGTTCGTCGTGCAGGACGCGTTTGACACGATCACGTCGACCTCGGTCAGCGTCGTGTGATTGATACCGTAAACCACGGTCGCGTCCATATGCTGCCCGGGGGCAGATACCAGAACACGTTTTGCACCGGCAGTAATATGCTGGCGAGCCCCTTCGCGGTTAGTAAAGAGTCCGGTGCATTCGAATACGATATCCACCGAGAGTTTTTCCCAGGGTAATTGTGTTGGGTCACGCTCTGACAACATGCGAATGCGGTCTGAGCCAATGACCAGATCGCTTTTGTCTACCGAGACTGACTGATTAAACCGACCATGGGTCGTATCAAACTGAGTGAGATGTGCATTCATCTGCGCAGAACCGAGATCGTTGATCGCAACGATCTGCATTCTCCCGAGCAGTTCCGGTCGCTCGTAAAAGGCGCGCAATACGTTGCGGCCAATCCGTCCGTATCCATTAATTGCCACGTTGATCATTAGGTCAGCTCCCCTGGTTGTAAGGTCCGCGATGGTGGGTTTGGTCACACTAGTTGCAAGGCTGTAACTAACCGAGCTCATAGCCCATGGTGTTGCTTTATTACAGAAATGGCGATCTAAATGCGACAAAGCGGACTTTATTTGTGTTTTATTACATAACAACGGGTTAGACTCGCGGTTCTTCACGGCGATATCCCCCTAAAGCATGCAGCGGGCATGGGGTCGCTAATCGGGTGGAAAGGAGCCGGTAAGTCGTTTCAAGTGATGAATCAGGAACCGAACCTACTGTCAGAACTCAATGCGGCATTGCCGGATTTGAACAAATCTGAGACCAAAGTCGCCAACGCGATTCTGGAAGACCCAGAAGCGGCGACCCGTTCAAGCATTGCGGTGCTCGCAGCAGCGGCCAACGTGAGCGAGCCCAGCGTAAACCGTTTCTGTAAGCGTTTTGGTGCCGCGGGATTCCCGGATTTCAAGTTAAGACTTGCGAGGTCTCTTGTTTCAGGTGTGCGGTACATCAGCCGCGCCGTTGAAATGGGGGATGATATTGAGACTTACCCCCGGAAGCTCTTTGATAACACCATCACGGCTTTGATCCTTGCTCGGGACCAGCTGCCACTCGAAGCGATTGAACGCGCCGTCGACTATCTCGCACAGGCTCGACACATTTATTTTTTGGGTTTGGGTACATCGGCCGCTGTTGCAATGGATGCCGAGCACAAATTTTTTCGTTTCAAAGTGCCCGTGACGACCTGCACGGACCCCTTGATGCATCGCATGCTTGCAGCGGGCGGTGGGGTTGGCGATGTCTTTTTCTTCATCTCCCACACGGGACGCACCGAAATCTTGGTAGATACTGCGCAACTGGCTCGCAAGACGGAGGCCACGGTGGTGTCGCTGACCGCGGAGGGGTCTCCGCTGGCGAAGGCTAGTCATCTCAGCATCGGGCTTAGCGTGGCAGAGAATACGGAGGAGTACCTCCCCATGACCTCGCGTATTGTGCAACTCGCGGTGTTGGATGTGTTGGCGACCGGAATGACATTACGTCGGGGAGAGGGCATCTTGCCCCACCTGGCGCGCATTAAAGACAGTTTGAAGTCGACGCGCTTTCCCTCGGGGGACTGACGCGCGATTCCTGTTACAACCTGAGGAAAAATCATGGCCGAAGCGGTAGATACCGCTCCGCTGCGCGCACACGTGCGTTTGCTGGGTGACATGTTGGGCAAAATTATCCGGGAGAATGCGGGCGACGCGCTGTTCGACCGTGTTGAGCAGATACGCTTGAGCTCTAAAGCGGCGCAGGACAGTGATACGTGGGAATCATTGGATCAGCTGCTGGCATCTCTAGAGGAGCAGGAGTTCCTGATTATTGCGAGGGCATTCAGTCAGTTCCTGAATCTCGCGAACATCGCGGATCAACAACACACTACATCGGTTCATACTGAGGGCCATTTCTCAGCCAGCGCCACCCTTCAGAAAACCCTTAGGGTGCTGCAAACCAAAGCGAAAGATACCGATATTCAGGAGGCGATTGATAAGCTGCACATCGATCTGGTGTTGACCGCGCACCCCACTGAAATCACTCGCAGGACATTAATCCACAAGCACCGTGCGCTGAGCGACTGCCTTGCGACGTTAGACGGTGCCGCATTGACGGATATCTCTAGGCAGCAGACACAGCGCCGTATCGCTGAGTTGATCTCACAGATCTGGCACACCGAAGATTTCAGAACCGATCGTCCGACACCAGTAGATGAGGCGCGCTGGGGTTTTGCCGTGATCGAAAATTCCTTGTGGGACGCCGTCCCGAAGTTTCTCCGCCAGGTCGATCACGTCTGTGACACCTATTCCTTGGAGCTTCCATCATCCGATTGGTCACCGATCAAAATCTCCAGCTGGATTGGGGGGGATCGTGACGGCAATCCCAATGTCACCAGCGTTGTCACGCGAGAGGTACTGCTGTTGGCCCAGTGGCAGGCTTGTGAATTATTCAGTCACGACGTCGCGGTTTTGCATGAGGAGCTCTCCGCCACTACCGCCACTGATGAACTTAGAGCGCAGGTGCCCGACGCCCGGGAACCTTATCGGGCCGTCCTCAAACCGCTCTTGAATAAGCTTCGGGAGCAGCGGCAAAGGCTAGAACACGCACTCAATCACGCAGCCATTGCGCCGGAACCCATGGCGCCGAGTGATTTACTCGAGCCGTTGCAAGCTTGTTTTGACAGTTTGACTGCATGTGGCCTTGTAGAAATGGCTCGCGGCGCGCTCAGGGACACCCTGCGCCGTGCCCACTGTTTTGGGCCGTACCTGATCCAACTCGATATCCGTCAGGAAAGTGGTCGTCACCGATCGGTACTGACGGCGATCACACAGATGCTGGAAATCGGTGATTACAGCGCGTGGCCCGAGTCCCAACGCGTGAATTGGCTACAGCATGAGTTAAGCAGTCCAAGACCTCTCATTCCTTGGGACAGCCCCTTGGATGCAGACGATCGCGAAGTCCTGGACACTTTTAAAGTGATCTCGACGACACCGCCTGAGGCATTGGGTGTTTATGTGATCTCGATGGCATCGACGCCATCAGATGTCCTGGCAGTGCAGTTACTTCTCAAGTCAACGCACTGCTCGGAGCGAATGCAGGTGGTCCCACTGTTTGAGACTTTGGCGGATTTGGACAATGCCGCGCCGGTGGTGAGTAGCTTGCTGGAAGATCCGGCCTATCGCGCCAGAATTGAAAAACAACTCATGGTAATGATCGGTTATTCCGACAGCGCAAAGGATGCCGGGATGTTGGCTGCGGGGTGGGCGCAATATCAAGCCCAAGAAGCATTGGTAGAGACGTGTGCGCGACATGATGTGGCACTGACGCTGTTTCATGGTCGTGGCGGCACCATTGGGCGCGGCGGCGCGCCGGCACATCAAGCACTGCTTTCTCAGCCGCCTGGCACCTTGGCCCAAGGTCTGCGGGTGACAGAGCAAGGGGAAATGATTCGCACCAAATTGGGTATGACCTCGCTGGCGGTTAATACGCTGGGCCAGTATGCGAGTGCTATCTTGCAGGCCAACCTGTTGCCGCCACCGGAGCCCACTGACAGCTGGCGTGATCTGATGCATCAGCTTGCGACACAATCCTGCGGCGTCTACCGGCGCTGGGTTCGTGAGGATCCGCAGTTTGTGCCTTTTTTCAGACAGGCGACGCCCGAGCAGGAGCTGGCCGCTTTGCCCTTGGGTTCACGACCGGCGCGCCGTAAATCAGATGGTGGGATAGAGAGTTTGCGGGCTATTCCCTGGATTTTTGCGTGGATGCAAAACCGTCTGATGTTGCCGGCATGGTTGGGAGCCGGGGAGGCGTTGCAGGTTGTTTTGGATGAAGGAAAGCTGGAGCTTCTGCAGGATATGGTTCAGGAGTGGCCATTTTTTCGTGCGCGGTTGTCGATGCTTGAGATGGTGTTTGCGAAGTCAGATCACACGCTTTCTGCACATTATGACCAGTTGCTTGTGGAACCGGAGTTAGCACCGGTTGGTGAGCGGCTCCGGGGCCAGCTACAGCAGGATATTCAAACCCTTTTGATGATTATCGGTAACACTGAGTTGCTTGCTCACGATGTCTGGGCGCAGCAGTCGATTGGTTTGCGCAACATCTACACGGCCCCGCTCAATCTGTTACAGGCCGAGCTTCTGCGCCGAGTGCGCGCCGAGAGTAAGACCGATATTCAGCAGGCGTTGATGGTGACGATGGCAGGGATTGCCGCAGGCATGCGTAATACCGGATAGCTAGGGCTATGCTGGTGGTGGAGTGGCGGGTAGCCTGCGCACACGCCTATTAGTTAGCTGAACGACTGTCTTGCCTAATGGCATAAATTAGCGCACAGAGCATGAATAACATCACTGCGGAAAACGGTAACGCGCCTATAATCATCACCGAGCGAAGCGCATCCATGCCGCCGGCAAACAGCAAAGTGATAATCACCAGTCCCAGCAATACGCTCCAAAGCACGATATGTCTGGCGCGCACGCCTTCTGTCGCGCCACCCGAGACAATGGTGTTGATGACCAGCACCGCTGAATCGGCAGAGGTGACCAGGTAAGTAATCAGCAACACCACGCACAGGATTGAGACCGGAAGCACCCAGCTTGCGCTAAATAGACTGTTGACGGTTGCAAACAGCTGTGCAGAGAGGTCAGCACCGATAATCTCGCCATTGGCAATGCCGCGAAGCTCAAGATCAAGCGCGGTACCGCCGATAATGCAGAACCAGGCGAAACACATCAGAGAGGGGAGCAAGATAGCGCCCACTACGTACTCGCGAATCGTCCGGCCCTGCGACACGCGGGCGAGAAACAGCCCCACAAATGGTGTGAAAGCGATCCACCACGCCCAATAAAAAATATTCCAGGCGGCCTGCCAATCACTCAGTGCCTGGGGTGTTCCCGCCTCGCCACCATTCCAAATTGTCACCGACATGGTAGGTAGCCATCGGACATACTCTGTCAGGCCCGAGACAAACATGTCGCCGGCGAATGCCGTCGCTCCAAAAAACACAAATATGAGCAGCAGTAGCCAAGACAGCGCCATATTAAGATTGGAAAGCCATCTGATGCCGCGACCGATGCCCGAGAGGGCAGAGAGCATGGCGGCGAGCGTCAGGAAGATGACAGCGAGTGATAGTGCTGTGAGGCTCGGCGTGCCGTTGCTAACAAGCCACGACCAATTCGTTATCTGATGCAGTCCGAATGTGAGCTGATTGACCCCGTAGCCGATTGTGACGCCGATACCGATGATGGTGGCAAGAATCGCTGCCGCATCAACTACCGCACCAACGCGCCTGCCCGTCTCCGGTCCAAGTACAGCGGTAAAGGGTGAGCGAATAGTGAGTGGCATATCCCGTCTGTAAGCAAAATAAGCAAGCGACATGCCCGCTATCGCGTAGCAGCCCCAGGGCGTCAGGCCGTAGTGCAGTAATGTCCATTTGTAGGCAGCACCCAAGTTGTCTCGGTCCAGAGCAGTGGTGGTGCCCATGATCACATCGGGGTTGTTGGCAAAATGCGCCAGCGGCTCGGCGGTGGAATAGGTCAGCATCCCGACTCCGATTCCCGCGCCAAACATCATTGAAAACCAGGCAAACCGGCTGAACTCAGGTGCAGAGCCATTTGCTCCCAGGTGAATCCGACCCGTAGCCGGTATGAGGGCCAGCAGAAGGCTCATGAACATGAAGGTGGCGGAGGCGTAGACGTACCAGCCTCTGAAATAGCTGATGGTGCCGAACTGAATGGCCATCAGCATGTCACCGGCGTTGTTGGCGAGCGATGCCCATAATACGAGGCTGACGACAATGACTTTCACGGCGATCGCCACCCAGCGGTTCTGGCCGGCATAGAACCCGGTGCTTTCGACCCGGGTGATGGACTCTGGCATTAATTCTCCTGGGGAGCGGACTGACTGATCAGTCTGGTGGGCGGGCCCACCGAGACTCTGCGGCTGATCGCGCGCAAGCTTTCTTGCAACGCGGTTGCGGTCGAGAGCTCGGTTGCATTGGCCCAGTCAGCCAACGACGCTGCGAGCGCCGCATCCTGCCCCTTGTTTTTTAATATTGTGTCTGCGGCGTGGAGTGTCTCATAAAGTGCTTCCAGCGTCTGATGCCGGTCTGGATGGGCGCGTAGCCACTGATCCAGATACGCAAGGCTCACTGTGGGCTCCGGGGGCCAGGTGACGGGAAACTGTTGCTGCGGATTGAACAGCCCTCCTTGATTGGCCATTTCAGCCGCCGCAATTTCATTGGCGCTGATGTGCTCGCTGGGTACGAGGGCGAAGACGTCGATACCGCGAATGATCTCGGTGCCATATATCCGCCCCTGATACCAGTAGGTCGACCAGTAGCCACCGGTGACAAGGTCAGTGTCGTCGATCGGACCACGATCAAAGTAGGCGATCTCGATGGGGTTGGCGGAGTCGGTGAAGTCGATGATTGAGAGTCCGCCTTGGTACCAGGCCTGAACGAAAATATCCCTGCCGGGAACCGGAATAATCGATCCATTATGGGCCACACAGTTCTCTGTTTCTCCCTGCGGCGCGGGCATCTTGAAGTGACTGCGGAAGACCAGTTTGCCGTCAACGATGTCATAGATGGCATCTGCGCCCCAGGTGAGGGGGTCGTAGGTTCGACATCTTGGGCGGGTGCCACCCCCCCACTCATCGGTAAAGAGCACCTTGCTGCCATCGTTGTTGAAGGTCGCGGAATGCCAATAGGCGAAGCCTGAGTCACTCACCGCATCAATGCGCTCGGGTGCCCTGGGGTCGGTAATATCGAACAGGATCCCGTTACCTGAGCAGGCCCCTGCGGCAAGATTCAAGCTCGGGAAGACAGTGATGTCGTGGCATTCATCTGTGCGACTCGTCTCCTGTGTGTCTTCACCGTGGTCGCCACCGCGCCAAAGACCAGCCAGTGCACCGGTTTCGGGGTCGGCAAATACGGTGGGGCTATCGATGATGCGCGACGCTGCCGGGTTATCCACCGGTATTTCGATCACGTCAATCCGAAACAGGGCGGTGCGATCATCTCCTGGTGATTCATCAAAGCACCCCGGCAGTTCTTCTTCATCGCGAACGCGGGAGATGCCCGAGTTGTAGACAATGAGCTTACCGTCAGCGTCGGGTCCAGAGACTACGGAGTGGGTGTGAGAGCCACGGCAGGTTTGCACGGCGCCGACTTGCTTGGGCCGGGTCAGGTCCGAGATATCAAAAATACGCAGGCCACGAAAACGGTCTTCGCTGATCTCGTCGGTGACACCTTCCAGACCGCAGTCAACGCGGCCGCGTGTCTCTTCAACAGACATGATCAGTAGGTCGTCGAAGATCGAGACGTCGCCCTGACCACCCGGGCAGACGACAGACGCGGTCAGGTCCGGATGACCATCGTCACCCAGCTGGTAAACGTTGAATCCGTGATAGCTCCCTGCCACCATCACGTCGTCTCGGAACGCGATATCGGTGTTGGAAAAGCTCAGCATCGGCGAGCGCGGGTCGGGTTTGCTGTCCTCGTAATCATCCTTGTCGGCCGAGGCGTCCGCATTCTCGCGGGCGTTCCCCCCGCTGACAGGAGTTGCCAGGTCGTACTCGTTTGCACTTGTTGGCAGCGCGGCATCGCTCATAGCGCCATCAGCTTCGGAATGATGCTCGCCCATAGGGCCAAGCGGTGCGTGGCGAGCGCCATTCGAGAGAGCTGACTCGGTGTGATCTTCTCCATCCTCGGCAATGGTCTTTTTCAGGAATCGTTCGGGCGGTAATTCGGCGGGGTTCGCAGGATCGTAAAATCCGGCGGGCTTGGGCAGCGCGATAATCTTTCGGAGATTCCAGATCGCCTCGCCGGCATCATCGAAGCCCGCGGCCAACCCTGCTCTGGGATCCTCCGACAGACTGAGCAGGATTTCGTGCATTAACTCGATTTCTTTGCTCTGGTCTTTGGTAACGTCGTTTGTGAACTCGAATAAAACCGGGTCATAGGCTGAGCCCGGCTGCTCCATTAAGTCATCGACCATTTCTATCGCCCCCTCATGATGCGCGATCATCAGCGTCAGGAACTGCCGATCAAAGGCCACCCCGGATGCGCCAGTCAGAGCTTGCATCTGTTCTGCCGTCGCCATGCCGCGCATAGCGTGATGCTCAAGCTGACTCATAGGGCGCTCGGAATCCTCGCCACGCTGCTCAAGCCACTGCGTCATAAAGGCAATTTCGTCATCTTGCGACGCATCAATGCGCCCGGCTATTTCGAGAATATTGAGGGAGTTAGTTCTGACAGGCGCGAGTGCGGCCATGGCGAGAGCCTGTCGATGGTGCGGGATCATATTTTGCATGAATCGCACGTCACTTTTGGTGTAACTGGTATTGGCGATAGCGATCGCTTGTTCAGCGCTGAGGTCGCGCGAAACTTCACCTGGCGCGCCCGGTTGAACCACAGGCTGAGCCGAGATAGGTGCATTCGGTATCAGACAGATGAAGGCTGCGAGAGTGAATACGACAACACAGCGGGGGCCTACTCGAGCATAGGCGTCTGGGTCGTCAATGGGCGTCAGAAAAAAAGAGTGTTGCGGATTCATTGCTGTCGCTGATCTCCTTGGATCATTCAGGGAAGGGTGTAAAGCCTTGTTGTTTCTTCGCTTTTGCCCAGCTCACAACCGCAAAACGCGTGCCCGAGATAAGGGGCTCGGCAGCGTGTATGTAGCGGTGGTCAGACGGGAAGGCGATCATCATCCCTCTCTTGGGTGCAATGCGATAGTCGAAATTAGGGAAAAACAGCGCGCCTCCCTCAAAGCCCTCATTGAGGTAGATCAGAATGCTGTAGTCGCGGTCCAGTGATCGCTTCCAGGTATGGCTGCCTTCATCCCAGTATTCGCTGTCCGAGTGCGCGTTATACCGCCCACCGGGTCCGTATTTCAGAACAGAGGGAGGCTCAATCGTATCCAGATCAGCTTGAAAAAAACGGGTTACATAATCGCGATAGCCTCTGACCACCTCCCGCAGCACATCCGTTTTATATTCTGCGAGGTCGATGGTTTCGGTGATACGACCTTCGTGATACTGATACTTGACTTCGCCTGACGTGATATAGCTATCGGTATCCTGGACCCACAGACTTCGTGTGGACTGTGCATCCATGAACGCACACCAATCCCCGCACATGGCTGCACTGAGAAAACCCTCAATGATCAACACGCCTGGCGGTGCAATCATTCTGGAGACGCTCCCCGCTCCCGGGGGCTCAGGGCAAAAGCGCCTCATCGCGACGTTGCGAAAGGAAGGCAGGAACCAACCGGCATCAGTGTAGAGTTCGTGGGGTGCGGAAGGGATTGCGCTGGCGGGCAACGCGCCACAGCAGTGCTTGTATCGCTTGCCACTCCCGCAACTGCAGGGTGCGTTTCTCGCAGTCATAAATTATCGGCTTTTGAGCAGAAGTCATTACTAGTAACCGGATCATTGCCTCTGAGAAGCATCGACCCACGCGGCGATAGTAGTCAAAAAAGGGCGGTCGACTCAAACGAGTGCGCGCTGAAAGAAGGGCTCAATGTTGCGTCATTAATGCTCTGCGGACCTCTACAAAGTGACAGCAACCGGCGCATCCCAAGACGGCGGCGACCAACAGGGGAGAGTAATCTGTTAAGGCTAGGCGCATCGAAATCAGCAGAAGTGCCCCGGACACAAGATGCAGGATGATTCCGGGGGCACCGCTCCCGCCCCGTTGTCTGTGTCGGCGCTGAAGCCACAGAGCCTCAAACGTCATACCTATCAGGATGATATCGACCAGCCGAGGGATTGACAGCCAGTCAGGCATCGATCAGGCCCGGGCCAGTCCCAGCAGTTGTGCCACGTCCTTGAAGAACACCCGAATATGGGCGAACGGCCGACGCCGAACCAGCTTTTTGGTGGTGTAGGACTGCCACGTGAGCGTTTGCACATCCGGATCGCGACACATGGCGACAAATTTCTCGCGGCGCTTGTCGGTGCCGTACCAGAAGCGTTGCAATAGCCCTAGCGCCCAGAAGACTTTGCCATGCAGTTTCATAAACCGTTTGCGCGCTTGGCCGAGTATCGCTGCGTCACCGGTCTCTAAAAAAGCATGCATGGCGTCAGCAGCAAGACGCCCGCAGAGCATGGCGTAGTAAATGCCTTCGCCCGATGCCGGTGCGACCACGCCCGCGGCGTCACCTGACACCAGCACTGCGCGGCCATCATCCCATCGCTTCATGGGCTTCATGGGGATCGGTGCCCCCTCTTTGCGTTTGG
>ERZ802831.692-NODE-692-length-17171-cov-16.2084_pt1 | contig 17171 bp, 18 predicted proteins | sample MGYA00345655_ERZ802831 | MGnify/ENA primary metagenome ERZ802831 (study PRJEB30503, sample SAMEA104212376) | marine metagenome | biome: Westerlies Biome; feature: [SRF] surface water layer (ENVO:00010504) within the epipelagic zone...; material: water...
TTTTATGTAGGTGTTGTTCAGTGCAGCATCTACACACCAAAATCTGCTGGTACATCTACTTTCTCAGCTATTGGCGAGTCCGTAATAGACGGGCTTACGTCTGTTAATGCTCCTAACTACACAGACACGTTTAGCTGTAAGCCTCGTGTACTTGAAGTGTCAGGACCAATCCCACTAGAGATTGAAGACAGGTCGCACTTTATCGGGCTTGTATCTTGCCAATTCAGTGCAATAGCGTAGAGTGTTACTGAAATAAATTGTGCTCTTTATGCGTGCTGTTGAACTACTGCGTAACAGGTTCGGCGTAAGCCAGCTTTACAGCTATGACGTTAAGGCTGATGACGAAACTATTTTCACAATTTTTTGGCACCCCTTGACCATCGCAGAACGTGAGTCAATTCAGAAAAAAGGGGGGTCTGACGATGCAGGCGATTTTGCGCTCAGTTTGATGGTCGAAAAAGCTTTAGATGCAGACGGTAAGCGTTTGTTCCAAGACGGCGAAAAAGCCGTTTTAAAGAACGCCGTAGACGCCTCTATTCTCCAAGAAATTCAGCTAGCAATGCTGACTTCTGGGGCGGAGAACAAAGTGGAGGATGCTAAGGCAGACTTGAAAAGCAAACCCTGATTGGATATTTTTGTTTCACATTGCAAAAGAGTTGGGCATGACGGTGGCCCGACTCTGCCAAGAGTTGACAGTCGAAGAAATGACAGCGTGGGCTGCTTTCTTCGAGATAAAAGGAGAAGAAGAAGAAAAATCCATGGAGCGGGCAAAGATGTCTGCAAAGGCGCAGGCTACGGTTAGGCGCTAGGATTAGGCATAGTCCTGGCGCGGCGCTATGGTACAAGACATCTCACTTGCCGTAAAGGTAGATAAAAGGCAGGTAAAAGAGCTTGGCAAGCTTATTTCGGGAGTAGAAAAGCAGGTTGGTGATTTAAACAAAGTAAAAGTTACCCTAGACACCACCAAAGCGGTACAAAATATCGAGCGCTTAGCTGAATCTATCCGTAATGCAGAAAAAGTAAGTAACAGATTTTTTGGCGCTAATGAAATAAGAAAGGGTATTGGAGCATTTAGTAACAGTATTGGTAAAGCGCGTGCAGAATTAGCTGATGTTAGATCGCTTTTTGACCAAACAACTAACGGCGCGGAGCGAACTAGGCAGGCTGTTCAACTTTTGGTTGGTCAATTTAAAAACTTATCATCAGAAGGCCGAGCTTTTGCGAAAGGCGGGGCAAACATTTTTGAAACAAAAGGTTTTACAGATTTAAATGCTAGGTTAAAACCCCTTAGAGATTTACCTAGAAGTCTTGCTGGTGTAGGAGAAGAATTAAAAGAAATACAGTTTCTTCTTGACTTTGCTGTTGCGGGCAGCAAGGAATTTAAAACCTTAATTCATGCTCAAAACCGTGCACTTGAAACACAGAGACTAATCAGAGAGCAAATTAAACGAGCGTCCGGGCCTATGCCCGGTGACCCGTTCGGCACAAAAGTTCCGCTACTTCCTGGAGCAGGGCAAACATCCGGTACGTTTACAATTCAAGAGCGGAATACTAAAGCCACGCAGCAAGGGGTAGAAGCAGCCACAGAAAAACTAAGAATAGAAAAATTTATTTCTAAAGAAAACATCAATCAAGCTCGAATAACCCGTGCAGCGGCAAAAGAACGCCTTAACAACATTAGAAAAATTAGGCGAAAAAGGCAAGGTAAACAATTAAACGACCAGTTACTAGGAGCAGGTTTTCCGCTTTTATTTGGGGGCGGAGTAGGGTCCGTAGGTGGAAGCATACTAGGCGGTGCATTAGGCGCTCCTTTTGGAGCAACTTTTGGTGGACAGATATTTGGTAGTGCTATCGGGCAGCAGTTAGAGCAGTCTATAAATAAAGCCCTGGAATTAGGAGAAATAACAAAAAATATAAATCTTGATGGTTTGCGTGAAGCAGGAATTTTAGTAAACGCAGAATTTCAAATAGCTGTTGAGAAGCTTGAGCGTTTAGGTAACTTGTCTGAAGCTCAAAATATGGTTTCTGAAAAAGTAAGACAAACCACTGGTTTGAGCGGCAAAAGCCTCGAAGGGATGAAAGCAATATTTGATGCACTGGGGCGTGTAGCTATGCAGTTTGCACAAACGTTTGGTGCGTTAGCGGGAACGCTTTTAATACCTGTTGTTATTGCGCTTACAAAGGCGCTTGAGGTACTGCTTATACCTTTAAAGCTTATAAACAAATTGTTTGAGATGATTGCTGGAGCAGTTAGAGACCTGGGTAAAGCTTTAGGAGTTACAAAAACAGCATCAGAACTTTTTGGCGGTTTAAATGCACGACTAGCAGAATCAAGAGTAAAAGTTGAAGAGCTGGGTCGTGCAATAAGAAAAGAACTTATACAAAGCACCGAAGATTTAAACCTGGAAAAACAAATTACACTCGGTTTAACGTCCTCAGATCGTCTTACTAACATTGACGTAGGATTAAAACAACAAGAAACACAAATAAAAAGAAAATTTGCACCTAGGTTTGCAGAGTTATTTAAACTAGGAAACGAAGGAGCGCTTGTACTACCTGAACTTACTTCTTTAACCCAGATACAAAAAAATGAAAAGTCTTCAGCACAAATTAATGCAAATAGAAAAACCGAAAAAGAAACCTTAGAGCAAACTTTACGGCTTACTAAAAATTCGTTAGCCGTCGATAAAGCTAGGTTAGATCTAACTAGACAGACTGCAAAACAGTTTTTAAAAATTTTAAGTTTATCTGCAAGCGAAAAAGAACTGTTAGAAATAAAAGAAGCTCAAAGCGGAGTTGCTTTTGAACTAGATAAGAAAAAATTAAAACTTAAACTACAAGAACAATTAGCTGATGCACGAAATGCTGATATACGCGAGCAACTTATAGCTATAAATAACATAGAAGTTGATCAAGTAACACGTAAATTTGAGTTTGAACAAAAATTAACAAAGGAAAGCGAAAGGCAATTAGAGATAGCGTTAAAAAACCAAGCATTAGTTAACAAAGACGCTTTAGCTCTTCAAAAATCTCAAGGCCGTGTCAGGCTAAAAGAACAGGAAATAGCTGTAGACCCCGCATTTATGGGGCCTTTTGGCGGTTCAATGTCTACCGCAGTAATAAGCAATCTTCGCATTGAGCAAGAGCTATTAGCAAAAAACGCTGAGATAAGAGCAGCTGAAAGAGTTGCCGAGGAGTCTAATAAAGAAAGCGATAAGGAGCGTTTAAATCAACTTTTACGACAAAGAGACGCTTACTTAGAAATAGAAACAGCTGTTTTAGATGCAACTATATTTCAAGAAAGATATAATGAAGTACTTGCTTTAACGACTCCGGTTGTTGATAGTTTGTTCGATAGCCTACAAGCTGTTGCCGAGGGGACGAAAACAGCAGAGCAAGCTTTTGCTGACTTTTTAACAAGCATCGCAAAGATGCTGATGCAGGCAGCGCAGCAAATGATTGCCACATACATCGCGATTGGCATTGCCAAGATGTTTGCTGGTATGGGCGGCGGCGGCAGCGCCCCAGCCCCAGATATTCAAACCGGCAGTGGTTTTGGCTTAGGGAATCAAATCATGGTCGGTGGCATGAGAACTGCTGCCAGCGGTAAAGGAGCGCTAATGAATCAACCGTATGTAGTGGGAGAGCGTGGTCCTGAGCTGTTTGTGCCGAGAAACAATGGAACTATTGTTCCGAATCACCAGATGGGCGGTGGCGCTAATGTGACCGTAAACGTTGATGCTTCTGGTTCTAATGTTGAAGGTGATGGCGATCAAGCCGCGCAACTTGGCAAGGCGATTGGCATTGCAGTACAACAAGAGCTAATCAAGCAAAAACGACCTGGAGGCTTGTTGACCCGCTAATGGCTAATTTTCCCACCAGCATTCAGCCTGATTACGGCGCACAAAAGAGCAGTGGCCCTGTCGTTCGTAAAGTGCAATTTGGCGACGGCTACGAAACCAGATTGACGTACGGACTGAATCAAAACCCCAAACAATGGTCCTTGTCTTTTACGAACATTACAGAAACAGACGCTGACACTATTGAAACCTTTTTAGATGCTCGCGCTGCTGACAACGCATCGTTTGATTGGCAGCCACCTGGGTCGTCGGTAACGTATAAGTGGGTCTGCGAAAGTTGGTCGAAGTCGATTCCTTACGCAAACCGCGCCACAATTCAGACAACGTTCCGTCAAGTATTTGAACCGTAATGGCTGTTGCTGCTTGGGCTGCTAGTACCGCATTTGCTGTTGGTGACATCCGCCGCGCCACAATAGAGCAAGCCTCTGGCCTGTTCTTTCGTTGTACGACTGCTGGAACGTCAGCAGCTACAGAACCGGGTGTCAATACAGACAGCAACGTACCGAATTGGCCAAAAAATATTGGCGACACCGTTACTGACGGGACTTGTGTATGGACAGCGATTGCTTCAGCGTATGAAGAACTTGCCAAGATCAATCCCAGTGCAATTATTGAACTGTTTGAGGTTCGTCTAGATAGTGCGTTGCACGGGAGCAATGATGTTTATCGTTTTCACGCGGGATCCAATGCCGATGTGACTGGCAACATTATTTTCAATAGCCAAACTTATAGCCGCGTTCCTCTTAAAGCTGACGGTTTTGAGTACGCAAACACCGGAACGTTGCCCCGTCCAACATTAGCTATCAGCAATCTCAGCAGCACCATTTCAGCACTGCTGTTGCTGGTCAATGCCACAACAGCCGGGAATGACCTTGGTGGAGCGGAAGTCCGTCGAATCAGGACTTTGAAAAAGTATCTTGACGGCGAAAGCGCGGCAGATCCTAATGCTCAGTTTCCGCAGGAACGTTGGTTTATTGACCGCAAATCAAGTGAAAATCGAGACAGCGTGACGTTTGAATTAGCGAGCAAGTTTGACCTAGCTGGTCAGAAGATTCCACGCCGTCAGATTATTGCCAACATTTGCCAGTGGAAGTACCGCAGCGATGAGTGCAGCTATACGGGCAGCAATTATTTTGACGTGAACGGCAACACTGCCAGCACGTTGGCTCAGGACGTTTGCGGAAAACGAGTTGCCAGCTGCAAGCTACGGTTTGGCGACAATGCTGAACTGCCGTTTGGCTCATTCCCTGGAGCGGGTTTGACCAAGTGATGCGTCTATCGGCAGCCATGAAGGCTGAGATTCTGGAACACGCTAAGACTGAAACACCACGCGAGTGCTGTGGCTTGGTTGCTGTTGTAAAAGGACGGCGTAAGTATTTTCCGTGTCAGAACATTGCTAAAACCCCAGATGAATACTTTGTTCTCAGCGGCTGGGACGTTGTAGAGGACCAAGGCGAGGTAATTGCCATTGTTCATAGCCATCCAAAAACTATTCCTGAGCCATCGATAGCCGACTGCGTTGCGTGTGAGAAATCAGAGTTGCCGTGGTTCATCGTCAACCCAAGCATTGAAAGCTGGGGCTACTGCGAGCCAACTGGCTTCGAGCTGCCGTATGTGGGGCGTAAATTTGTTCACGGTGTTGTGGACTGTTATTCGTTAGTCCGTGACTGGTATTTAAAGGAATACGACATTGAGCTGCGTGACTATGACCGGCGTGATCAGTGGTGGGACAACGGGCAAAACCTTTATATGGATAACTTTAGCAATGAAGGGTTTCACAGGATTCCGGTTGAAGAAGTGCAGCGCGGGGATCTAATCTTGATGAATTTGGTGTCTCCCGTGCCAAACCATGCCGCCATCTATATCGGGGATCAGCAGGTTTTGCATCATGTGCAGGGCAGACTTTCTAGCAGAGATGTCTACGGCGGTTACTATGGGAAGAGCACTGCTTGCGCCTTGAGGCATGAAAGTCGTTAAGGTCTACGGCGCACTTAGGAAGCGGCTAGGCCAGTGTCGATTTGAGTTTGACGTAGCGACACCTGCGCAAGCCGTTAAAGCGTTATGCGTCAATTTCCCAGGGTTAGACAAGTGGCTGATTGATAGCGAACAAGACGGTGTTGGTTATCGAGTGACGGTAGGCAAAGAAAAAGCAACTGAGGAAAATTTTGCCCCTTTGCTGATGCCTTTTAGCGACCGTGAGGTTTTCAGTATTACGCCTGTTATTGCTGGTGCGGGTCGGGGGTTTGGCATGATGTTGGCTGGTGCGGCATTAATTGCTATTGCAATAGCCGTTCCGGGGGCAGCATTTGCCGGAGCAGGATTTGCAGCTCAAGGGGTTGCCGCTACAGCAACGGCTGCTGCTATTCCAGCCACTTTTGGGGCCACTCTTGCCGCAGCGGCAGGCAATATTGGTATCGCTTTGGTGCTTGGTGGTATTGCTCAAGCAATTTCGCCTCAGCCTAAGCCGAATCCACTACTTGAGGAATCAGTAGAGCTGGAGTCGTTCACCTTCTCTAACGTGGTGAATACATCGCGCCAAGGGATGGCACTGCCTATCGCTTACGGACGATTATTTGTTGGATCAGCAGTAGTGTCCAGCAGTCTTGACGTTGATCAGGTGCAGGCATGACTCAGGATAAATACGTTGTTGGCGCTGGTGGTGGTGGTGGTAAAGGCGGTGGCGGTCGAAATACGCCAACTGAGGCAGACGATACACTTCAGTCAAAACAGTTTGCCACTGTCGTCGATTTAATTAGTGAAGGCGAAATTCAAGGATTAGAAGATGGCAACAAAAGTATTTTTTTGGACGACACGCCTGTTCAAGCGGCTACCGGCACCAACAATTTTGAGGGTTTTAGCGTTGTTACCCGTGTTGGAACGCAAGGGCAAACACATCTACCTGGGAAATTTGGGCCTCCTTCCGATCCAACACCCGTTGGTGTTGAGGTTAAAAAAAATGCCCCAGTAACTCGCAGTATTGCAGGTCCAAATGTTGATCGCTTGCGTGTCACTCTGACGATTTCAGCGTTACAGGTGTTAGAGGACGACGGGGACATTGTTGGCCACAGTGTCCGAATTAAAATTCAAACAAAATATGCTAACGAGACTGAATACACCGATGTTATTGACGACACTGTCAGTGGCAAAAGTAGCAATAGCTATCAGCGGGATTATTTAATTAACCTAACTGGTACTCTTCCCGTTGATGTAAAAATGGTGCGCGTAAGTGCCGACGAAACAAGTCAGAAGCGGGCCAGCAGTACATTCTTTCAAAACTATACTGAGATTATTGATGATAAATTTAGTTATCCTAACTCAGCGTTAGTTGGCCTGCGGTTTGACTCGAGCCAGTTCAGCAGTATTCCAGCCCGTAAATATCTAGTTCGTGGAATCAAAGTTAAGATTCCAAGTAACGCGACAGTAGATACCACAACGCATCCGGGACGAATTACATATTCCAACATCTGGGATGGCACATTTCAAGCTGCGACATGGACAAATGACCCGGCTTGGTGTTTATACGACTTGTTGATTAGTGAGCGTTACGGTGCTGGCGTCCCAGAGTCAACGCTTGATAAGTACGACTTTTTTGCGATTAGCCAGTATTCTAATGAGCTTGTTGATGATGGAGCGGGGGGTCAAGAGCCTCGCTTCAGCCTCAACATGCTGATCAACAGCAGGGATGAGGTCTACAACGTCATTCAGCAGATGACGGCTATTTTTCGCGGCATTGCGTATTACGGCGCTGGAACATTGCAGCTGTCGCAAGACAAGCCGTCTGATTCGCAGTATTTGCTTAGCCCTAGCAATGTTGTTGACGGTCTTTTTCAGTATCAAGGCACCTCCCAGAAAGCACGGCATACTGTGGCTGTTGTGGCTTGGCAGTCGTATGACACCCGTGGTGATGTTGAGTATGAATACGTTGAAGACCATAATGCAGTTGCCAAATACGGCATCATTAAAAAAGACATTAAAGCCATTGGCTGTTACAGCCAGGGTCAGGCAAATCGAATTGGCAAGTGGACTCTTTTAAGCGAACAAAATCTTAGCGAGACGATCCAATTCAGCGTTGCAATCGAAAGCGGCATTATTTTGCGACCTGGCATGGTTATTGATGTTGCTGACCCTGTTCGTGCTGGATTCCGTCGTTCAGGTCGCATTAAATCTGCAACAACAGTGCAAATTACGACAGACAGCAGCAACGGGCTGATCACTTCATTGGCTGCCGCTGATAACGATCCGAAGCTGTCAGTGATGTTGCCCACTGGCTTGGTTGAGCAAAAAGTTGTGCCAGCTGGTGGGATCAGACCGTTGGCAAATGGAACGGCAGAAATTGACGTTGATACCGCCTTTAGCGAAGCCCCCGCTGCCGGGTCAATTTTTCTATTCCAGAACAATGATAAGAATGAATCTCAACAGTTTCGTGTTGCAGCTGTAGTTGAAGCTGGAGAAGGTATTTATGGCGTCAGTGCTATTGCTTATAACAGCAGTATTTATGATGCGGTTGAAAATGATATTGAACTAACAAACCGTAACATTAGCAATCTGTCATTGATCCCTAATCCGGTCGAAAGCATTAACACCCAAGAGTTTTTGTACGAAGAAGCTAACGGTGTGTTTGTTGGGGCGTCAGTTAGCTGGAGCCATGATCGAGTTAACGTCAGTGAGTTTCGTGTTCAGTATCGGATTGATAACGACAACTGGCAAGCTCTTAATACGTCTTCGCCTTCAGTGACGCTGCGGAACTTGCGTGCAGGGCGGCTCTATGTGCAGATTCAAGCTAAAAATTCTTTGAATAAAGGCAGCCAAATCACGCTTGATGATTTTCAACTTGAGGGCAAGACTGCTGCGCCAGCTGCGGTAACCAACTTCAGCATGATTCCGGTCAACGGGCAGGCGCGTTTGACTTGGACGCAAGCCACTGATTTGGATGTTCGTGTTGGTGGTTATGTCCGGTTGCGTCATTCACCTAATTTAAGCGGCGTTACTTGGCAGACTTCAACCAGCATTTCTGAGCAAATTGCAGGCTCTGCGACTGAAGCATATGAAGATCTTAAGGCTGGAACGTACAGCGCCAAATTTGTTGATTCCGGTGGCCGCGAAAGTCTGGCCGCTGCGCTAATCGAGTTTACAAAGGCTGATCTTTTAAACGTTGAAACAGTTGGGGCGTTGAGTTCCACTGAGGACACAGCATTCACTGGAGCAAAAACCAATTTGGCGGTTGACACCGTAAACAATGAGTTAGAGCTAGCAACTACAGGCAGTGAGTTGCAGCCACTAGGTAATTTTGACCTTGAAGATGGCAACGCGCTGTTGCTTGAAGATGACAGCAACTTAGGGTTGCAGGGCGACAGCGCATTGCATCAATCAGGAACGTATGTGTTTAACGGTGGAAACACGCTTACATTAAGCGATGTGTTTAGTTTGAGGCTGGACAGCACACTGCGGGCTCGCAGTTTCTTCCCCTATGGCGAACGTATCGACGATGAACCTGATTTTGATCTGATTACCGATTTAGATGGCTCATCGCCAAACACTTGCGATGTTCAATTATTTATACGAACCACTCAGGACGATCCAGCGGGATCACCAACGTTTACGAGTTGGCGTCGATTCAACAATGCAGAATTTAAGGCTCGTGGCTACCAAGTCAAGGCTGAGTTCAGCACTGGTGGCCCACAGGAACAGATTGCTGTTGATCAGCTGCGTATTCAGGCTGAAATGCCAAGGCGTTCAGTGACTGGCTCGGTGACAACTAGCACCAGTGCAGATGTGTCAGTGGCCTACGGCACTGGCAACAAGTTTTACGTTGCGCCTTCTGTCGGCATTGTCTTTACGACTAACGCATCAGGCGACTACTACGTCATCAGCAATTCGTCGGCCACCGGATTCGATGTGTCGGTCTACAATTCAAGCAACACCCGGATCGCCAAAACGGTGAACTGGACCGCTACTGGCTACGGAATCGGCTGATGTCCTTTGTAAACGAGACAAAAACCGATCCGATTGACAATGACACCGGACTGCAAGTTCGGACGGACATCAACCGCAACATGGCTGCGCTTTACAGCCTAAACGCGAGTTCGGCTGAGCCTGTTAAGGCCAATTGTGTTTCCCGAATGATCTGGGCAGATACAGGGAATGACGAGCTAAAAATTAGAGACGGCACTAATGATGCGTTTATCACGATTGGCTCGTTAAGCCAGACCAACCTTGGACTGGCGAAGGTTGCTAGTCCAGCTTTCACGGGCAATGTCACGGTGCCTGCTGGGACGGTAAGCAGCCTGCCCTTCAGCTTTACGGGAGATACGAATACTGGGTTCTTCAAAAACAGTGCGGACGATTTCAGCATTGTCACTGGCGGAACGCGGCGTGTTCACGTCGATAGCAACGGCATTACGATTCGAAATCGCAAAGCACTAAGACTGCGCGACACCAGCAACAGCAACTTTGTTGCGATCCAGGCCCCATCAGACATTGCCAGCAACACCACGCTGACTCTGCCTAGCAGTGATGGCAACGCCAATGATGTTTTGCAATCAGATGGCAGCGGCAACCTGAGCTTCGTGGCTTTACCGCAGGCTGTGCCAACTGGTTCAGTCCATATGATGGCGACAACTACCGTTCCTGGCGGATATTTAGAGTGCGATGGTTCGGCAGTTAGCAGAACGACTCACTCTGCCTTGTACGGGATTATTGGAACGGCGTGGGGGGCCGGTGATGGCAGCAGCACGTTTAACGTTCCAGATTTGCGTGGTGAGTTTGTTCGCGGTTGGGCAAGTGATCGTCGAAGCGATGGAGTTGATCCAAGTTCAGACAGTGGTCGCAATTTTTCTAGTTCGCAGGGCGACCAAAACAAACAACACAACCACCCAGGATCAACGGCGACTTCGGACGTTGATGACCCTGGACACTTTCACAGCGTTAGTTCTAACAACAGCGATAGTGGCGCCGGTAACACTTTCAATGACAACTCAAATTTACAAAATCAAAGAACACTGAATACCAGTTCAAAGGAAACTGGCATTACCGTTGCCACGTCAGTCAGTGTTGCCAACGATGGTGGCAGTGAGGCAAGACCGCGTAACATTGCAATGATGTACGTCATTAAAACGTAGGTACCATGGCTGACCGCAAAATTACTGATTTGGCCGAAATAGCTGCAGGCGGCCAAGCAACGGGCGATTTCCTGACGATTGTTGACGTTAGCGAAACTGCTGCGGTTGACAAGAACAAGAAGATTACGATTGATAATCTGTTTACAGGTATTCCTGGCAATGTCGATGTAGCGGGTGGGGTTGCTTCTACAGACGGCATTACCCTCCAATCAAACGGTGTAATTAAAGCACGTGGTGACTCTTTATCGCAAACTGATGCAGGTCTTGCTATTTATAGAAGTGGCTCTGCTAGTAGTGACATTGTCGCTAGGATAAATTATAACGGATCCGCCACGTTTGATAATACCGTTGCTGCTCCTTATTTACAAACAGAAACCGCCCAGTTTGATACTCGCGTCAAAATTGCAACTGCAACTGAAGGCCATCAGTTTGCTGACGAACTTACACTTGCTAGCACCCAACACTGCGGCATGACAATTAGATCAGGAGCAGGAACATATAGCCTTGGAAATATTTACTTTTCCAACGCAACTAGTGGATCTGGTGAATATGCAGGCAGTATCGAATATTTACACTTCGGCAATGGTAGTCTTATGAGATTTGGTGTAAATAGCACGGAGCGGATGAGAATTACAAACGATGGAGACGTTTGTTTTGCAACTACTTCAGAAGAAGCCCATAACTCAGATTCTGCCTCGTTTAATACTGACGGCTACATTGCAGTCAACCATGTAAATGGTAAAAGCAGTGGTTCTAACTATGTTGCCTTTAATTATAACGCTGGTGAGATCGGGTCAATTACTCAAAACGGCACAGCAGCCGTCGCATATAACACTAGTTCAGACTACCGCCTGAAAGAGAACGTAACAGCGTTTACTGATGGCATTGCCCGTCTGCAGCAGCTTAAGCCTTGCAGATTTAACTTTATTGCAGAGCCAGAGCGGCAAGTTGACGGCTTCCTTGCACACGAAGCCCAAAAAGTAGTGCCGTTAGCAGTTACTGGAACGCACAACGAAGTTGATGCTGACGGCAACGCTGTCATGCAAGGAATCGACCAATCTAAATTGGTGCCAGTGCTAACTGCTGCATTGCAAGAAGCCATTGCCAAAATCGAAACCCTTGAAACAAAAGTTGCAGCCCTTGAGGCTGGTTAGCCGCAGCCGCTTATGCCAGCGTAGGACTCTTAAGTTACACTGATTCTATTGCTTTTTCTTCATGGCAAACACTTACACCTGGAAGGTTGGTCAATGCGACAGGCTTCTTGAAACCGGAGTGATTAACATGCTCCATTACAGCGTTACAGCAGTAACTGAAGACGGCGTGTATTCCGTTGGTGCGTATGGCTCAATTGGCCTTGAAGCACCTGATGCTAAAACTATGATTGCCTATGACAGCGTGACTGAGGCAAACTGCATTGCTTGGCTGCAGGCCGCCATTGGCGGGGACGAAAAAGTCACTGAAATCCAAACCGCATTGGATAATCAGTTAACCGAAAAGCGCACGCCAACAACAGGCGCTGGCACTCCTTGGGCCTAAGATGAAAGGGATTAGGATGTGCCAAGTGAGGATCGCTGATGTCTGTTTCTCCTGGGATCTATAACTTCACGCTCCAGCGAAGAGCGGACTTTTCGCTTGCGTTGCAGTTCAAGGACTCCACAAGCGCAGCTGTTGACTTGACTGGAGCAACGGTTGCAGCTCAAGCCTGGAGCGAAAAGCGGACGACCAAATACGCTGATTTTGCTATTGCTTACACCAACCGCTCCAACGGCCAGGTGTCGATTTCGCTGACTGATGCTCAGACAGCCGTTTTTCCTGACAATCTTAATTACGACGTATTGGTTACCAGTTCAGGCGGCCTGAAGGACTATTACCTTGAAGGGCAAATCACTGTCTCACAGGGCTATACGACATGACAACGGTCAACGTATCGACTCAGGTCAACACGGTTACCGTTACAGATTCCAGCGGTTCAACGGTTGTTGAGTCTCCAGTCACAAGCGTCGTCACAGCATCTACTGCTGGACCGCAAGGGGCTCAAGGCCCAACGGGAGATCCTGGGATTGTTCTGGATGCATCCGCTAAAGTGGACGGGAGTGTGATTTATTATCACTCTTCTGGCAACACGTTTAGAGCGGATGCCAACTGGACTACTGACACGCTCACTGACGGAGGCAACTTCTAAGCCATGGCCAACACGATTCGGATCAAGAGGTCAACTGGCAGCTCCGCTCCAACATCTCTGGCTAATGCAGAAGTTGCATACAGCGAAGGCAGCGACACTCTTTGGTATGGCACCGGTACAGGCGGGGCTGGTGGAACGGCGACATCTATTGAGGCAATTGGGGGCAGTGGCTACTTCTCAACACTGACCACAGCTCAAAGTATTTCAGGAAACAAAACGTACACCGGAACATTAGATTTTAGTGGTGCAACGATTGCGGCATTTGCAACTACAGGCAATGTTACTGTTGGCGGCAATTTAACAGTTAGCGGCACAACTACTACCGTTGAAAGCACAACAGTCACGGTCAAGGATAAAAACCTTGAGCTTGGCACAGTTTCAACGCCTACTGATACCACTGCTGATGGTGGCGGCATCACGCTAAAAGGTGCAACCGATAAAACAATTAATTGGATTGACAGCACTGATTGCTGGACAAGTAGCGAACACTTTGACCTTGTAAGTGGCAAGATCTTTAAGATTAATGGCACTAGCGTTCTTAGCGGTAGCACTCTTGGTTCTGGTGTCACTGCTTCCAGTCTTACTTCTGTTGGCACGTTGACTTCTGGTACCTGGAACGCAACAACAATTGCCGTTGCAAATGGCGGCACTGGGGTGACAACGTTGACCGGCTTAGTCAAAGGGAACGGCTCAAGTGCGTTTAGTGCCGCTGTTGCTGGTACGGATTATCTTTCGCCAAGTTCAACAATTGATGGCGGAACTTTCTAGTACATGGCTAACGTCATCCGCCACAAAAGGGGTACTAGCGACCCATCTGCGAGTGATTTCAGCTCAACGGCTGAGTTATTGATTCGCACGGATACCGGCGTTGTCTTTACCAAAAAAGATGACGGTACAGTTATCCAAATCCAAGGTGGTGGTGGCGGAACAGCTGATGCTGATTACGGTTCAGTTGCCACTGCGGTGACTACATCTCACGACTACGGAAACGTTTTTTAGGCTCAACCCATGGCTACTCAAATTCAGCTTCGCCGTGGTACGGCAACCCAAAACAACGCTTTTACTGGTGCGGTTGGTGAGGTTACGGCAGACACAACGAATAATAAGCTGCGATTGCATGACGGCAGTACTGCCGGAGGACATGAGATTGGGGGTGGAACGTTTGCTGATATTGCAGGCGGTGGAACGTTTACAGGTGCTGTTGAATTTCAAGACGAATTAAGAGTAAGGGATAACGACATATATTTCTATGAAGGTACCGATACCGCATACACTGCCTCTATATTTGCTCATAGCGGTGGGTTAAATATAAACCAAAATCTTGGTAATTTTAAGATCTCCATGGGGGGCTCTAGTAGTGATGCTGAAATTGCGATTCCTGCAGTCGGTGCTTTCTACGTTAAGCGCGGCAATACTGAAAAGTTTAAAGTTGAAAGCACTGGCGTAACAATTCCGCTTGCTTCTAGTGGTGATGTTTTTCAAGTCACTAACAGTTCAGGCGGCACTTTAATTAGTGCAGTATCTGATGGCACAGTTAGAGTCAAGCACGCTGGAAGCACAAAAATCACAACTAGCTCAAGCGGCATTACCGTTGCGGGCGCATTAACAGCCGGTGGGCTTGTTTATCCAACAACTGACGGCAGCGCCGGACAGTTCCTTAAAACTGACGGAAACGGAGGTCTTGCGTTTGCTGATGCAGGCGGCGGGCTGGACTATTTCACAGAAGGTATCAGCACATCAAGCCCGCACAGTGCTTCAAGCGGAGCGGTTAAATTAGAGGCTTCTGGAACGCCTGCAAGGCTTGATGTTTATCTGCACCCCAAAGATGATGGGGCGTTATGTAATGGCAGCGAAGGTGATGGAAATAAGCGCGGCGTTTTTGCTGTTGATTGGCAAGCGACAAGAGACAACGCAGATGAAGTTGCAAGCGGTGGCCGTTCCGCAATTCTTGGCGGCTCTGGCAACAAAGCCACTGTAAATTGGTCAACAGCAGTAGGAGGCCGGAGTAATACAGCCTCCGGGGTTTATTCATTTATTGGCGGCGGGTACGCTAACACCGCCAGCGGCAACTCGTCTGCTATTAGTGGTGGGCAAGACAACACGGCAACAACAGATCACGCAACTGTTGTAGGTGGTTTTAATAATGACGCTACAAACACCAAAGCATTTATTGGCAGTGGTCAAAACAACACTGCATCAGGCTCGGCTTCTGTTCTTGGAGGTGGTTCGGGCAATACCGTTTCAAATTATTATGGATTTATCGGCGGCGGTACTAGCAATGTGTCGTCGGGAGTTTCTAGCGCCATTGCAGGCGGTCAAAGCAACACAGCCAGCAGCAGCTATTCATTTATTGGCGGCGGTAAAACTAACGAAGCAAAAACTAATAGCTATGCCGCTGTTGTAGGCGGACTCAGTAATGACGCCACTGGAACTTATTCTTTTGTTGGTGGCGGTCAAACTAACGAAGCTAGCGGCGACAGATCAACAGTTGGCGGTGGCATTAATAACGACGCAACAAATGATATGGCGGTTATTGCAGGCGGTAACGGAAACGATGCTACCGGCGCAACGTCAGCAATCTGCGGTGGTAGTTACAACGACGCTACTGGAACGTCATCGTTTGTCGGCGGTGGAGCCAGCAACGACGCCAGCGCCAGCCATTCAACAATTGCAGGAGGTAACAACAATACCGCTAGCCAGCAGTACTGCTTTATTGGTGGTGGCAACGGCAACACGGCGAGCGGCGGCACACGAATTACAATTTGTGGTGGTGACGGCAATATAGCCAGTGGTGGTTCACGCTCGTTTATTGGCGGTGGCGAGAGCAATACTGTATCCGCAGATTACACAACAATTAGCGGCGGTATGGACAATGTCGCAGATGCGCCTTATTCAACCATCGTAGGTGGAAGAAGAGGAGACACTCGCGGCACTAGAGGGAAAATAGTTTTCCCTGCTTGCACCGACCCAGTCGATAGCAACACTACAGGCGCTACGCAAGCGGCGCTATTAGTTGTTGGCGCGAATACGACTGACGCCACAACAACAACACTTAGATCAGACGCAGCATCAGCTAGTGCAACTAATCAATGTGTTTTAGAAAACGGTGGTTCTCTATACGCATTCACTATTACGGTTGTGGGACGTGAAACCTCAACAGGACATTACGCTTCCATCAAGTTTGAAGGCGTTATTGATAAGCAAGATTCATCAAGCAACGTAACTATTAGAACAACGCCGACTAAAACGGTCTTAGCTACAAACGGTGATGGCTCAAACTGGGATGCAGCAGTTGATGCTGACACAACCAATCAAGCCTTGCGCGTCAAGGTGACAGGCGAAGCGAGCACAACAATCAAATGGGTTGCAAAGATCGACACGATTGAGCTTGGCTTATGATCCTTGGTAAGATTCACCCATAGTGCTTTCTACAAATGGCCTTCAAACTAGACATTGCTGAATCTGATGTTGGCGCGGCCTTTACCGGCGCTTATGCGCGGGTGGGGTTCATGAAGGGCGACACTGGCAACTTTTATACACAAGTGATGTATTTCGCGAGCGAAGATGCACGCAAGGCCAACGCGCAGCCAGTATTAAACAAAAGCTACGTGATCCCGTTTGCAGAGCTTGCATCAGCAGACAACCCAATTGCGGCTGCTTACAACTGGCTGAAGACTCAAGCCGAGTTCACGTCTGCAACTGACGCTTGATGAAACGTCCTGACCCAATGATCCCCGGTTTACCTGGAGCGAGGGACGTTCCAGCGATGCGCAACAGACAGGCTTGGATTGAAGCTCTGTATAAATACGAAGGCCGTGATGATAAGGATCATCCGATGCACGGCTTGTATACAGGGCTAATGAAGACGCACTTCAACACGATGAGCATCGATGGCTAAACCAAGCGGCGCATCTGAGGTTGATTTTGTAAAGGGCAAGCCGAAGAAAACCCGCCAAGGTAATGGGAAGCATTCCAAACAGTCACATGGAAGGAAGCTATCTAGGGGCCAAG
>ERZ802831.693-NODE-693-length-17169-cov-24.3669_pt1 | contig 17169 bp, 17 predicted proteins | sample MGYA00345655_ERZ802831 | MGnify/ENA primary metagenome ERZ802831 (study PRJEB30503, sample SAMEA104212376) | marine metagenome | biome: Westerlies Biome; feature: [SRF] surface water layer (ENVO:00010504) within the epipelagic zone...; material: water...
TCTATTTATCTAGATTAGTTGATATGATTTTTCCAAAAGTTGGAGAAATAACACATATAAAAGATCCCTCCGTATTTGAAACAATCGTTAAGAAAAGAATTAATCTAGCATGAACTTCTTTAAGAGTGTTACAAGGTTAACAGAATACGTAACTATACAATTTTTTTATATAATGTTTATAACAGTGATTATAAATATTCTTCTTAGGTATTTATTCAATATAAATTATATATTTCTTCAAGAATTAGTTATGTATATGCATGCATTTATATTTCTGTTTGGAATATCTATATGCCTCAAGGAGGATACTCATGTTCGTATAGATATATTTTCAAGCAAGCTTGGTGTAGGTTATCGTAAATTAATTGATCAGATAGGTTTAATCATTTTAATAATACCTTTTTGTGTATTTGTTATATATGAGAGCACGTCAATGATAACAAGATCATGGACTATGCTGGAGGGTTCGAGCGAACCAGGTGGCTTACCTATTGTTTTCATTTTAAAATCATCAATCTATCTATTTTCTTTTTTGTTATTTATACAAGCAATCAATAAAGTCTTTGATAAGAGATAAAAATGGATGTAGTAATAATTTTTTTAATTGTTACATTCTTATTCCTTTTAAGCGGTTTTCCAGTAGCATTTATTTTATCTGGTATATCCTTATTATTTGGATTCATAGGTATATTATTTGGTTTCTTTGATTATTCATATCTAATGGCATTTCCTGCGAGATTATTTGGCGTGATGGGAAACCAAAACCTGCTCGCTGTCCCACTATTTATTTTCATGGGCTTGATTTTAGAAAAAACAAAAATTGCTGAAAGCTTAATTCAAAACATGAATATCTTATTTAATAATTCAAATAGTGGATTAGCGATTTCAGTAGTTGTTGTAGGAGCTCTTATGGCAGCTAGTACAGGAATTGTAGGTGCAAGTGTAGTTACACTTGGTTTACTTACTTATCCGGTGCTCACAAAAAATGGTTACTCGCCAAGTGTTGCTTCAGGAACAATTTGTGCATCAGGTACTTTAGGGCAGATTATTCCGCCATCTCTAGTATTGATTCTACTTGCAGATGTATTGTCATCCTCATATCAACAAGCTCAATTAAATATGGGTATATTTAATCCAGAGAGCATAACTATTGCTGATTTATTTGTAGGTGCGATTTTGCCAGGTTTAATGCTACCTATCTTTTATATAATTTATTTGAGATCGTTGAAAATTAAAACTGTGAGTGAAGAATTATCGAATAAAAAATCAAACATATTGTCAGTCATATATCCATTAAGTTTAATGTTTATAGTGCTTGGATCAATAATATTTGGAATTGCTACTCCATCAGAAGCTGCTGGTATTGGAGCACTTGGCGCAATAATCTTAGCTTATTCTCAAAATAATTTATCAAAATTAATTTTAGATAAGTGTGTGTTCGAATCAATTAAATTAACAAGTATGGTGTTTATGATTTTAATAGGAGCTATATTGTTTTCTCTAGTATTTAGAGGCCTAGAAGGCGAAGAATTCATTCACAAGTTTTTAGTAGAAATGCCTGATAATAAATTCATGACACTATTTATTGTTCTATTAATAATGTTTTTTTTAGGATTCATTCTAGATTTTATAGAAATAACTTTTATTGTAATTCCCTTAATTGGACCTGCTCTTTTCACTCTTGGTTTTGATCCTTTATGGATTGGTATATTGATAGCCCTTGTCCTTCAAACATCATTTATTACACCTCCTTTTGGTTTTTCACTATTTTACCTAAGGGGTGTTCTACCAAGGAATGTAAAAACTACGGAAATATATAAAGGCATTATTCCATTTTTATTAATACAGATATTTCTAGTAATAGTGGTATTTATTTTTCCTGGTCTGGCTACAGCTTTACCAGAAATACTACTCAAATGAACTTAGATAACCATCTTCAGATATAAGGGTCCATGGTCTTACTCGTTTCAGGAAGTTTGTATATGAATCATAAACTTCCTTAGAAAGTTGATTTTTTTGACTCAACTCTAATAAAACCTCATTACTAATTTTATTTAATTTAGTGAGGACTTCTTTAGGAAATTTTTTTATTTTTATTTGCTCTTGTTTGAAGTATTCAAGAGCTTGATAATTTTTAGACATATAATCTGAAATCATGTCGATATTAGCAGCTTTACATGCAATATCTATGATTGATTTCTGTTCATCTGAAAGTTTATTATAAGCATGTCGATTGATAATGCACTCAAGGGTAGGGCCAGGTTCATGCCAACCAGGATAATAGTAATACTCTGCCGCTTTATGTAAACCAAATGCTCTATCATTATAGGGACCAACCCATTCTGTAGCATCAATTACGCCTGTTTGAAGGGATGTGAATATTTCAGAACCCGCAAGTGTAAATGGAGTTCCGCCTGCTCTTGCAAGTACTTCACCTCCTAAACCAGGAATACGCATTTTTAAACCATTGAGGTCTTTTGTAGAATTAATTTCTTTATTAAACCAACCTCCCATTTGGACGCCTGTATTTCCTGCAGGCCTTGGTATTAAGTCAAAATCTTCGTACACTTTTTCCCATAATTTTAGTCCATCCCCATAATACAACCATGAATTCATCTCTTGTGCGGTCATTCCAAATGGTACAGATGAAAAAAACTGTGCTGCTTCAGTTTTACCTTTCCAATAATAGGCGCCTGAATGTCCCATTTCCGCTCCACCTGATGAGACAAAGTCAAATACACCTAAAGGTGGGACTAGTTCTCCAGCTCCGAATACTTTTACCGTTAAGCTACCACCTGACAATTTGTTAATATATTTTGCAAGTGTTTCTGCTCCTGCACCAAGTCCAGGGAAATTTTTAGGCCATGAAGTAACCATCTTCCATTTTATTTTTTCACTTGCATTAGATTTTATTGAATGTAATCCGGTTACAACTGCACCTGCTGTGGTCAAACCCAAAGATTTAATGAATTTCCTTCTATTATTTTTCATATCATAAAAATTCTAAATGAGCATATGTCAGTACTAACCATTTAGAACCATAATCCTCAAAATTAATATACAATTTTAAATTATCATCTTCACCCTCATAGCTTAGCACAACACCATTACCAAACTTTTGGTGTTTTACTCTTTGTCCAACTTTTAAACCAGAGCTATTATTTGTTTGACTTTTAAATGATGATATTTTTTTATTCTTTTTATGCTGATAACTATCTGATTTAACGCTATCTAGTAGTTCAGAAGGAATTTCATTAATAAATCTTGATGGCATTAGATAGTTGTATGAACCATGAAGGTATCTTGCATTTGCATACGTAATGTACAACAATTTCATAGCTCTTGTAATAGCTACATAACAAAGTCTTCTCTCTTCTTCTAGGAAGTCATTGCCACTCTTTCTATTTTCATTTGGGAAAATTCCTTCTTCAAGACCTGTCAAGAATACTACAGGGAACTCTAAACCTTTTGCAGAATGTATAGTCATTAATTGAACAGGATCCTCATCGAGTTTTGACTGATAGTCGCCAGCTTCTAGTGCTGCGTTATCAAGAAACTCATCTACAATATTTTCACTATCAATATTATTTCTAATAAAGTTTTCTGCTGTAACAAAAAGTTCTTCAATATTTTCTTGTTTAGATATTGATTCTTCACCTTTTTGCTCAGAAAAATATGTTTTCAATTTTGAATCTTTATAAATCCTTATTAGAATCTCATCTAACGATAAGTCGTTAATATCTGAGGCAATATCTTCAATTATTCTAATATAATTTAAAAGTGATGTTTTCACCCTTGTTGTTATATCTTTAGTCTCTTTGTCTTGAAAAAGTTTTATTGTTTTCCAAAGTGATAAATTACTCTCTTTTGCAAGACCTCTTATAATATCAATTGTTTTTTGACCAATACCTCTTGGTGGATTATTTATAGTTCTTTCAAAAGCTGCATCATCATCTGGATTAACTACAATTCTAAGATAAGCAATCATATCTTTTATTTCTGCTCTTTCGAAAAAGCGAAAGCCTCCATAAATAATATATGGTATTCCACGTCCATTAAGTTCTTCTTCAAGTCTTCTTGATAAGAAGTTATTTCTGTAGAGAATTGCGATTTCTGATTTTTTATATCCATCACGTACAAGCATTTTAATTTTATCAACAATAAACGATGATTCTTCATCATTATTATAAGCTTCAAATATTTTAACTTGTTCTCCTCTGCTTGTATTTGTCCATAGTTCTTTACCAAGTCGATTTTTATTATGTGTAATTAAGCTATTGGCTACCTTAAGTATCTTATCTGTCGAGCGATAGTTTTGTTCCAATTTAAATATTTCTACATCAATAAACTGATCAGTAAAGTTTTTTATATTTTTACTTAATGCTCCCCTCCATCCATAAATTGATTGATCATCATCGCCGACTGCATACATAGAACCCGTATTATTATTTAATAGTTTTAAAAGCTTAAACTGTAATAGATTTGTATCCTGGAACTCATCAACCATTATGTGTTTAAATCTATTGACATAATAGGAGAGAATATTTTCATGATTCAATAAAAGTTCATATGTTTTAAGGATAAGATCTGCAAAATCAACAGAAAATGTTTGCTTTAAGATCGACTCATATTCTTTGTATACGAGTATATAAACTTCATCGTCCTTCTCACTAGTTTGATTACTTCTAATCCCATTATCTTTTTTCCTATTTATAAATGACTGAATGCTTTTTGCATCATATAGTTTTTCATCGAGATTATTTGTTTTGATTATTCTTTTTACAAGCCTAAGTTGATCCTGGGAATCTAATATCGTGAATCTTTCTGATAGCTCTGCTTCTTTCCAATGTATTTTTAGAATTCTTCTACAAATTCCGTGAAATGTTCCAAACCACAATCCTTGAGATGAAATTCTAAGAAGGGACTCTATTCTCTCTTTCATTTCTCTAGAGGCTTTATTGGTAAACGTTAATGCCAATATATCTGATGGCCTTATATTAAAATCTTTAATAAGTTTTGCAACTCTATAAGTGAGAACCCTTGTTTTACCGCTACCGGCTCCTGCGAGGACAAGTTTATTCCCCTCATCGCAATTAACTGCGGTAAGCTGCTGCTTATTTAAGGAATCGTTAAAATCTATCCCATTCATTTAGGTTTGGTAAAATACATTAGAGATACTAACAATATAAGAACTTCATTTTTATAGATATCAAGTGCACCAAGAGGAGCAACGAAGATCCCAACAAGAAGAATAATAGAGAAATAATAATGGTTCCTAATTTTATTTGCATGAAGTTTTTGTTCAATAATTTTCAATTGATCAAAATTCTTGGTTAGATCTGAAGAATTTCCGCTATAGTGATTTGAAATTCTTCTAAAAAAAGAGGGGATCTCAGGAAGAATTTCCATATAGCTATCTAGATTATTAAATACTTTTTTTGCGATGACCTTCGGTCCTTTTTGCTCTTTCATCCATTTCTCAAGTATCGGTCTTGATGTTTTCCATAAATCTAATTCAGGATTAAATTCTCTTCCTAATCCTTCTGTATAGAGAAGGGTCTTTTGCATAAGAATTAATTGTGGTTGCACCTCTAGCTTAAATCTTCTTGCTGTGTCAAAAAGATTGATAATAATATCACTAAGCGACACATCCTTAATCGGCTTATCAAGCATGCATTCACAGTTTTCTCTAATTGCACTTTCTAATGAAGGCATGTTTGTATCTTTCGGAACCCATTCGCACTCTACATGAAGTTTTGCAACCCTTGCATAATCTCGATTAAAGAATGCTATAAAGTTCTCTGCTAGATATTTTTTATCAAATTCACTTAAAGAGCCCATAATACCGAAATCTACAAGAACAAATCTAAACGTATCATTATGCTTTTGTATAAAAATATTTCCTGGATGCATATCAGCATGAAAGAAGTTATGCTCAAAAACTTGAACGAAAAATAATTCAACGGATTTCTCTGCTATTTCTTTAAATGATACTCCCTCTTTGGATAATCTTTCTTTGTTATTAATAGGTATACCATAAATACGCTCCATAACCATTACTCTACTGGTTAAATATGTACAATGAACAGTCGGTATGTAGATGAAGCTAGCCCCTGAAAAATTTTTTTTAATTTGTTTTGCGCTGGCTGCCTCTTTAATAAGATTTAACTCATCATAAATTACCATCTCATAGTCATTTACAATATCGATTAGGTGCATTCTTTTAAAGTCACTAGATAGTCCATCTAAATAAGATGCTATCTTTTTCATGAGAGAAATATCTTGAATTATCTTCTCTTTGATATCAGGTCTTACAACTTTAACAATTACTTCTTCACCAGTTTTTAGTTTTGCTGGATGTACTTGGGCGATGGATGCTGATGCCATTGGCTTAGTCTCAAAAAAAGAAAAAATATCTTCCGTGCTCTTGCCTAATTCTTTTTCAATTATTTTTTTTGCAGTATTGCCATCAAATGGAGTAACGTTATCTTGAAGCTTTACAAGCTCATTTGCAATCTCATCACTAAGTAAGTCTTTTCGAGTTGATATCGTTTGCCCAAGCTTAACAAATATAGGCCCTAAATCCTCACAAATTAACCGAATGTTTTGAGCTAAATTAATCGATTTATTAAAAGTTAAAAGATTCCAAGGCAATAATAAAAATAGATATTTTTTAAACCCTATAATATTTGATCGCATTAATGATTTATCGATATCATATTTAAAAAATAAATAGATGATTTTAAGCGCTCTTATTATGTTGGTCATTTTATTTTACTTATTAGCTTTTCAGTTCTACTTTTAATTTCATCCACGTCATCAATATATTTATTTATATCATCTTTTGTTGGTACTAAGCTGATATCATATTTTAGAAAATCAGATAAAGCACTTTTATTTTTCTCTGATGATTTATCCATTTTTTCTTTTATTGGATCTAGAACAGAAAAAAGTGAAGACGATGCTTTTTGTCCTATAACTTCCATAATAATTCCTCTAAGCAAATCTGTCTCTTTGAAAAGGCTATTTAATGAATTTGCTGTCTCTACATCACCACTAATATTGATTTTTGAAGAATAGAGTTCATTACCACCAACTGCACTATAAAAGATGAAGGAGGATAAAGTTCCTGATATCTCTACATCTTGTTGATTCTCATCTATAGAAAGAGTCATGTTTTCATCTTTAAATTTTATATATAGTTCAAGAGTGATATCAACTATGGATATTTTTACTACTTTATCTTGTAGTTTATCTTTAAAGTAATTACTGTATATATTTTTTAATGAGTCAGACTGAAGAATAGTATTAATTTTTTCTATAATTTTATCACTCATACTTTTCTTCCTATATGTATAGAGGCGACATCTTCTGGTAAATTAACTATTTCAATCTTAGAAAAGCCGGCATTATTAAGCATATCTTTAATTTCATCCGGTGAGTAATAAGTTTGAATTGACTCACCAAGATACCTATAGCTTGATTCATCCTTTGCAATGAGTTTACCTATGTTAGGAATAATGTTTAATGTATAAAATTTAAATAGTTTTGAATAAAGCTGATTTCTAGGTTTCTTAAAATCCATAATAAGAAATAAACCGCCTGGCTCTAAAAGCTGAATTATATTTTGAAGGGCAATTTTGTGATTAGTAAAATTTCTAAATCCAAAAGTTACTGTTATCAAATCAAATTTTTTATCTTTAGGTTTATATTCTTCTATACCTTTGATTTGGTAATCAACATTTGTAATACCTTTATTTATGAACTTCTCTTTGCAAATTTCAATCATTTCTCTATTAGGGTCAAGACAGGTAAGCTCTATTGAAGGATTTTTTTTAATTAACTCTAATGCAATATCTCCTGTCCCGCATGCTATATCTAAAACTTTTTTTTGAGATTTAATATTGCAAAGTCTTATAAACTGCTTTTTCCACAGTCGGTGTAATCCAAAAGACATAATGTCATTCATTACATCATACTTATTTGAGACTGACGTAAACACATCATTTACTTCCTTAGGTTTATCTAACTCATCAATATCTTTGTAACCAAACTTTATTTTAGTCATAACTAGCTTTTCTTTCTCTCTGCCTTAAATACATTTTTAATTTTTTTTAGTTTATCTAGTAGTTTTTTTAACTGGTTCGTATTTTTTACAGATATAACAAATACCATGGTATTGTGACCAGTAATACGACTATCAACATAATTGACACTTTCAATGTTATGGTTACTTTGAGCAACCACAGCTGATATTTCGGCTAGAACACCTCTTTGGTTTTCTACCTCTATCATAATAGAAGTACTGAAATTATTATCAACACTTTCGCTCCATTGTAAGTCAATAGTTTCATCATTTGGCTTAGTATGTCTGATACTTTTACAATTACTCCTGTGAACAACAATTCCTTTACCTTGGCTTGGATAGCCTACAATCATATCACCTGGGATTGGATAGCAACATTTTGCATATGACATTACAAGACCTTCCGATCCCTCTATATCATATGAAATATTACTCTCTGTTTTCTTAAATGAGGGCGCCATTCTCAAGGCAATAAGTTTTGGTATTTTGTTGCCAAGACCTATCTCTTTGTATAATTCATTAATTGTTTTATATTTATGCTCAGACAAAATAAACTCCAATGTCTTTTTTGGAACATCATCTATAGAAACTTGTAGTTCATCTAAACATGCTTTAAGAAGCTTCTCCCCCAAGCTTATAGCATCAGTTTCATGTATACTTCTTAGATAATTCCTTATGGATGTTCTCGCTTTAACAGATATGACAAAATTCAACCATGCTGGATCAGGATTAGAAACATCAGCTTTCTTTATAATAATTCTTTGTCCATTTTTTAATACTGTATTAGGCGGCTTATGTTCACCATCGACTAAACCAGAGGAGTATTTATTACCTAAGTCTGTGTGAATAGAATATGCATAATCTATTAAGGTAGATTTCTTTGGAAGCTCAATAATTTGGCCTTTTGAAGAGAAAACATAAACTTTTCCTGGATTAAGATCCTCTTTAATACTTCCTAAAAGTTCCGTAGGGTTGCCTGATTGTTTCTGAATATCAAGAAGGTTGTTGAGCCATTGCTGCTCCCTTGATAGCTTACTTATGGAAGATTTTGTTTTATAAAACCAGTGAGCTGCTATTCCGGATTGTGCAAGCTTATCCATATCATAAGTTCTAATCTGGAATTCCATAGGTAAATTATGTGGCCCGAGAACAGCAGTATGAAGAGACTGATAGCCATTAGATTTTGGAATTGCTATATAATCTTTAAATCTTCCAGGAATAGGCTTATATAAATTATGTATACAACCTAATGCGCGATAGCAAAGGTCGACAGAATCAGTTACTATTCTCACGCCGAAAATATCATGTATCTGTGAGAATTTTAATTCTTTCGATCTCATTTTTTTATATATCCCATAGGCATGTTTTTCTCTAGCCTTTGATTGCCCTTTAATAGATTCTGAATTAAGTTTTTTTGTAACTTCAGTTTGAATTTTATTCATTAAGAGTTTTCTATTTCCTCTAGCCTTATCAATATTAGAGCTTAGTATGGAGTGGCGTAATGGGTAGTATGTTTGAAACGATAAGTTTTCTAACTCAGTTGATAAATTATGTATTCCAAGTCTTAATGCAAGAGGAGCATAAATTTCTAATGTTTCTCGGGCTATTCTTTTTGCTTTAGATTTTTTTAGAACATTTATTGTTTTTAAATTATGTCTTCTATCTGCAAGCTTTATTAATAAAACCCTAATGTCGTTACTCATTGCTAATATCATTTTTCTTAAATTAGCAGCATCAGCTTCTTCTTTAGAATTGAAATTAATTTTATCTAATTTACTTACGCCATCAACAAGCTCAGTTACTTTTTTTCCAAAGTTTTTTTCCAAGTCTTCAAGACTAATATCTGTATCCTCTACAACATCATGCAATATTGCTGCCATTAAAGTCTCATGGTCAAGTTCATATTCTGCAAGATAAGATGCTGCATCTAAAGGGTGAGTGATATAATTCTCACCAGATTGCCTTTTTTGACCATGATGAGCATCTTTTGCTAAATCGAATGCCTTTTCTATTTTTTTTATTTGATATGAGTTGAGATATTTTTGAAGTTTCTTCTTGAAACTAATGAATGAAATATCTTCAATATTCTTTTTTTTACCAGGAACAGCCATATACCTAGAATAAGATTTTTAAAGAGGTTTGTCTTCTGTATTTTCAGGTGATTGAGAAGATGTTTCTTCTGGTAAGGCCTCGGAATTATCATGTGAATCAGCGCCAGTATCACTTTCATCTTGAGTTATTTGTTGAGACTCTGCAGTTATGTCGGCGATAGCTTCCTCTTCAGCAATAGCATCAGAGAGTTGATCTTCAATTTGTTGCTTCCTTCTAGTGTCAAAATAAGACATGTCTATGAGACCCTCAGCAATTTCTTTTAATGCTATAACGCTAGGTTTACCATCATAGTCAAGTTTAGGTTCTGAACCGTCTAGAATATCTTTTGCTCTTTGACTTGCTAGAGACACAATATCATATGCATTATCAATTCTTTTTAAACAATCTTCTATAGTCACTCTTGCCATGAGGTCTGAGTATATCAGAATATTAGTACCTATCAACATTCAAAATTGCATATTTAACTTTACAATTTCTTTATGTTTTTCAATTTTATTCAGTAAAATAAGCGACTTTAGAGAGGATAATGCCTTATTGAATTCATCATTAATAATCGTGAAATCTGAAAATTTACTAAACTTAAGTTCATGAGATGCTTGTGATATTCTCCGACGAATAACTTCCTTTTCATCCAAGCCTCTATTAACTAACCTTTTTTCAAGCTCCTTAATATTTGGAGGTAATATATATATAGATACAGCATTTGGCAGTGCCCTCTTTATGGATAACATTCCTTTATAATCTATTTCAAGTATGGCATCTTTTCCTTTGTCATTTATCTCCTTGATAGATTCATAAGTTGTTCCATAATAATTGTTATAAACTGCTTGGTATTCTATAAAATGTCCTAATTTGATTTTATTCAAAAAATCATTCGTACTCACAAAATGATAATCTTTAAGATTTTCTTCCCCTTGTCTTATTTTACGCGTTGTGTAGGAGATAGTTTGCTCAACAGATATGTTTGCATGGCATAATTCTTTTACTAAACTTGTTTTGCCGCAACCAGATGGAGCACTTATAATGAAAATATTCGACATATATCCTGTTAAATTAGAAATTCATAGTTTATCATAAGTTTCAGAGGAGAGGTATATGGGTGATCCATGGAAGTCAATAACACCTAAGGGTGTTCAAGCGTTTGTAAATGCAACACTTGCCACATTATTAGTATGGTTATCTATTGAAAATCATTTGGCGATGGTTATTAATTACATGTCTAATATTTTATCCTCTCACACCGCAGGGTTATCTGCTTATTATGTGATAGTAGCATTTGTACTTTATAAACTTCTCTATAAAAGAAGCTCATATGATGTAAATGAAAAACGTGCAACTAAGTACGCTATATTAACGATGTTACTAATATGGATTACATGGGAAGGTTATCTACAATTTATTATACCCATTATGGGAATGATCGGAATATTTCCATCTCTTGCAAATTCACTAATCATAGGAACAGTAGCGTTTACTGTTTTTATAACAATGTATTACGGCTTGCATGGAAAATACTTTACCACACTTATGTTGGAACATATGCCATGGGTAATTGCTCCCGATAAATTTCTACCTTTTTTCTGGCTGTGGATAAATGCGATAGTTGCAGGTTTACTCAATGCGTTTGATGTTAATGCTTTTTGGTACTTCGTGAATTTATTTTTCATCTTCCTCTTGCCATCCTTATTCATTGGTACCAAAGTTCAAGAGAAGCATGGACTACGTATTCAGAAAAAAGATGACTATTTTGATGAATAAGTTTACTTACGATATTTATCAGGAATAATCTCTATACCTAATTTATGTCCAACCTTGACAAGGAATGCAATAGCAAGTAGTCCTCCAGGAAGTGCAAAAACTCCTGCTAATCCAAGACTTTTCAATAAATCAGAGAATTGCTTATTTGCAGTATCAAGTTCTTCTTTTGTAATCTCCTCATTATTTAGAACATATTTTTGATACACCTTTAGCATTTCATTTGATTCTTTTGTTTCATTAGAGAGAATTTCTTGAATTTTAGTTAATCCTGATTTGATATTCTTATTTCCCTCCATAATTGAGGAATATAATTTATTGAAAATATTAATATCCATTTTTTTCTAAATAGTAAAAACTTAGTTCTGTTATACAATGTAGTATGGTTAAATTATTTTATCTAGTATTAATAACTATAATGTCAATTTCCACAGATGTTTTATCGGACAATGATATTGGTTATAAATATTACCAGAAAGGTAATTATGAAAAAGCTCTTAAGATTTGGACTGTTGAAGCAGAAGAAGGTAATAAGGAAGCTATTTACAATATAGGTTTATTATATTTTTTTGGAAATGGAGTTGAAAAAAACTTACCGTTAGCATTTGAATACTGTCAAAAATCTGCTTTTATGGGCTCACCTAGAGCACAAAATAATCTTGCTTTTATGTATAATAAAGGTTTAGGTGTTGAGAAAAGTTACATTGACTCTTATGTATGGGCTTCTGTTGCAATCAAGCATGGATATAATTCACAACTGATTAGAGATGATGCTAGAATACAGTTAACACCCGCAATGTTGCGTGATGCTAGAAAACTTTTCACTGATATTATCAAGGATATTAATAATGAATGAATTAATAGAAATTAATGTTGAAACTACATATTTAAGTAGTGAGTCTAATCCAGATGAAAACAAATACTACTTTTTATATACAGTATTAATAAAAAATAATAGTCAAAAGAAGACGAAATTATTATCTAGGCATTGGGTTATAAAAGATGACAATGGAAAAATTCAAGATGTTAAAGGGGAGGGAGTTATAGGCGAACAACCTGATATTAATCCTGGAGAAGAGTTTCAATATACAAGCGGTACCATGATTGAAACATCGCTTGGTACTATGAAAGGTAGTTATCATATGATTGATGATGAGGATAATTACTTTGATGCAAAAATACCAGAGTTTGTACTAACCATACCCAGAGTTATTCATTGAGCTTGATAAGTTAAATAAGAATACGAAAATTTATTAACTAAATCATAGTTTCTAGTCTCGCTTATTAGTGCCCACCTAGACAAGTCATAATTTGGAAAATATGTGTCCCCTTCAAATTTTTTATGAATAATAGTAAGGATTAAATATTCACTATAGTTTAATGCGATTTCGTATATTTTAGAGCCTCCTATTATAAATATATCTTTACTGTCATCACATGCCGCGAGTGCAGCTTCAAAGCTGGATACAACCTTAGCGTCTTTGATTGTCAAAGAAGTATTTGTAGATATTATAATATTATTTCTTTGTTCTAAAGTTTTGCCTATTGAATCAAAAGTTTTTCTTCCCATCACAACATTATGATTCAGTGTAAGCTCCTTAAATCTCTTAAGCTCCCCTTTTATAAACCAAGGTATTTTGCCATCATATCCAATTACTCGGTTACTACTTAATGCTGAAATTATCTTTATTGACATGGACCTTACACCGAGACCGGAGCTTTGATATGATCGTAAGGTTCATAGTTCATTAATTGAATATCTTTATATTGATATGAAAAAATATCATCATATTTATTCATAATCTTTATTTTAGGAAGTACACGAGGCTGTCTTTCTAATTGTAATTTAGCTTGTTCAATATGATTACTATAAAGGTGAGCATCGCCAAGTGTATGGATGAAGTCTCCTAATTCTAAATCTAGAGTATTGGCAATTAATACTGTAAGTAGTGCGTATGATGCAATATTAAAGGGTACTCCAAGAAAAACATCAGCGCTTCTTTGGTACAGTTGACATGATAAATGATCATTAATTATATAAAATTGGAATAGTGCATGGCATGGTGGAAGTTTCATTTTATCAATATCACCCACGTTCCATGCAGAAACTATATGTCTCCTAGAATCTGGATTTTTTCTTAGAGAATCCATGAGGTTTGAGATCTGATCTATGTCTTGTCCCTCAGAATCTTTCCATGATCTCCACTGAACACCATAAACTCTTCCTAGATCCCCATTTTCATCAGCCCATTCATCCCAAATACTTACATTATTATCTTTTAGATATTTTATATTAGATTCACCTTTAAGGAACCATAAGAGCTCATGAACGACCGATGGAAAATGTATCTTCTTAGTTGTTATTAATGGAAATCCTTCTTTAAGATTGAATCTCATTTGATGACCAAAATAAGACAGAGTTCCAGTTCCAGTCCTATCATTTTTTTTAGAGCCATGTTCTAATAATTTTTTTAATAAGTTTTGGTATTCTTTCATGTTGATTTTCTATTAATTAATATTATACCGATAACAAGCATTGGAACTGTCAAAAGTTGTCCCATTGTAACCCAATCAGAATAAATATATCCAATATGTGCATCCGGTAATCTTACAAATTCTATAATGAACCTGAATATTCCATATAGTAAAAGAAAATAACCACTTATTATTCCTGTAGTAAATTTTTTTTTGCTTATTAGGAATAAAATTATAAAAAGAATAATTCCCTCTAGGAGTGCTTCATATAACATGGAAGGATGGCGAGGATAAGAATCAATTGTAGGAAAGACAACACCCCATGATCCAGATGTTTTTATGCCATAAAGTTCAGAATTAATAAAATTACCAACTCTACCAAAAAATAATCCTATAGGCGCATATAGACATATAATATCTGCAATCTCAAAAAATTTTAATGCATTTTTTTGAGCTACATATGATATTCCTACAACTACTCCTATCAAACCTCCATGAAAAGACATTCCACCTTCCCAGAGATAAAATATTTTTTCAGGATTTGAAAAATAATAACTAGGATCATAAAAAAGTATATATCCTATTCTTCCACCTAAAATAGCGAAAATCAGCATAACTATTGTAAATTTTTCTGCTTGATCTTTGGATAAGATGATTTTTTTATTTTTTGAAGCAGTCACTATTAAATAGTCTATAATAATGAAAGACAGCGCATACATGAAACCATACCAATATAGTTTTATTGAAAATAATTCGAACATTATAGGATTAATATTATGAATATATGTCATGGGTAGTATTAGATTATAACAGTAAGAAAATATATATGAGTGAAACAAACAAACTAAATAAAGAAAAAAGTTTATATCTGCGCCAACATGCAGATAATCCAGTATTTTGGTACCCATGGGGTCAAGATGCATTTGATGATGCAAAAAAAATGAATAAACCAATTATGTTATCGATAGGTTATTCTGCATGCCATTGGTGCCATGTTATGGCACATGAATCTTTTGAAGATTCAGAAACAGCAAGTGTTCTTAATAGTGGCTTTATAAATATCAAAGTTGATAGAGAGGAAAGGCCAGATATAGATAAAATCTATCAAATGTCGCAATCAATAATAACTGGGAAAAATGGTGGCTGGCCCCTAACGATTTTCATGGATCACAATAAGTTCCCATTTTTTGGAGGTACATATTTTCCTAAAGAGGATAAATACGGCATGTTATCTTTTAAAAAGATTTTAAACAGAGTACTAGATTTTTATAGCAATAATAAAGAGGAAATAAAAAATCAAAATGTTAGTGTGCTTGAAGTTTTTAATAAATTACAGGACAGAGAGTCTAGAGAAGACGCTATAGATAAAAATACAGTCAATCAATTAAAAACTCAACTTGACTCTATTGTTGATACAGTTAATGGAGGATTTGGTTCAGCACCTAAGTTTCCACACTTTCCCTCATTATCATTTAGTGTAGATAATTGCACATCGGATTTGGATAGAAAAAAAATAAAGTTTACTCTGGATAGGATGTGTATGAGTGGAATAAATGATCCGGTTGATGGTGGATTTTTTCGATATTCTGTTGATGACTTATGGATGATACCTCACTTCGAGAAAATGCTTTACGATAACGGTCCAATGATGAGCGTTTTATGTGATGGATATAACAAATTTAATGATTCATTTTATCTGAAAAAAGCTTACGAAATCTTTAATTGGGTAAGTAATTCTATGACATCAGATCTTGGTGGTTTTTATTCAACTATAGATGCAGATTCTGAAGGAGAAGAGGGAAAGTTTTACGTATTTTCAGAAGATGAATTAAAAAATAATTTTAATGAGACAGAGCAAAATTTAATAAATCACTATTTTACAGACTCGGGTAAGAAGAACTTTGAGGGCTCATACCATTTGCATGTATATAGAAAAAAGGAGGTTGATTTCAAAAAAAATATTGATAATTTCGAAAGTATATTGAAAAAGTTATCTAATCTGAGAAAGGATAAGGTCATGCCTGGAATAGATACAAAAGTATTATTATCATGGAACTGTTTATACATAAAAGGACTTATTAAGCTCTATAAAATATCAAAAGATAAAAATGTTTTGGATGTAATAAATAGAGCTTTCACATTTATATTTGAGTCTATGATAACAGATGAAGAGATTTACTCATGCTTTAATGAAGAAGCCTGTTTCCCGGGTTATCTTGATGACTATGCCCTTCTGCTATCGTCTTTAATTGACTATCTTACTATTGAATGGAGTAACAAGCATTATGAGGTTAGCAAAAGAATTTGTGAAAATTTGATTAATGATTTTGAAGACATCAAAAAAGGTGGTTACTTTTTTACATCGAATAATCATGAGAAATTATTCTATAGACCTAAATCTATATCTGATGATTCTGTCCCCTCCGGTTTAGTTTATGCTACAGATGGCTTACTACAAATGGGTTACATATCTGGAGAACAAAAATTTATTGAATCAGCACATAAATCAGTCAATTATATACGCAAATCTTTTGGAGATAATATGACCTCGAATGTGAGTGCGATAAATCTACTTCATGAGGATAATCTTGATAGGGAGATAATAATAGTAAGATGTGATGAAAGTTCTTGGAAGAAAATTATTAAAGAAAAAATATATCAACGTAAGTTTATGATTTATATACACAAGGATGTTAAAGATTTACCGGATGCCATTGAATCAAAGAAAAATATAGGTGATT
>ERZ802831.699-NODE-699-length-17074-cov-19.1449_pt1 | contig 17074 bp, 16 predicted proteins | sample MGYA00345655_ERZ802831 | MGnify/ENA primary metagenome ERZ802831 (study PRJEB30503, sample SAMEA104212376) | marine metagenome | biome: Westerlies Biome; feature: [SRF] surface water layer (ENVO:00010504) within the epipelagic zone...; material: water...
TTTGTAAAAAGTATTACCACTAAGCCTGTAGTTGGTGTTGGGAGGCTGACCTCTCCAGACCTCATGATTAAGCTAGTTGAGGGCGGAGCTTTAGATTTAATTGGCGCGGCTAGGCCCTCTATAGCAGATCCTTATTTGCCCAATAAAATTAAAGAACAAAAGACAGACCAGATCAAAGAGTGTATTGGTTGTAATATCTGCGTTTCGAGTGATAACTTTACGGTTCCGATTCGCTGCACGCAAAACCCCACTATGGGAGAGGAGTGGAGAAGAGGCTGGGATCCAGAATACATTAAACCTAAAATTACAGACCAGAGGGCTCTTGTTGTTGGCTCAGGGCCGTCAGGATTAGAGTGCACAGTTCAGTTAGCCAGGCGTGGATATCAAGTTATTTTGGCAGAGTCTGAAAACGAGCTGGGCGGGAGAGTTTTGTTTGAGTCTAGCCTTAGAGGCCTTTCTGCATGGAAAAGAGTGGTTGATAATAGGGTTCATGAGATTCTTCAGAAAAGTAATATAGAGGTTTATAAAGAGAGTAGGTTGAAAGCAGAACACATTGATGAGCTTGGCATCAACAACATATTTTTGGCTACTGGCTCAAGTTGGCGAAAAGATGGAATTGGAAGAAGCAGAAGAAAGCCTATCTCAGGCCTTGAGACCATTACAGTCTATTCTCCAGAGGAGGCCGTTCAAAACTATAAAGATATAAAGGGCCCAATCGTCATCTATGATGATGAGCAGGGATACCTAGCCGGAGTGGTTGCAGACCACCTTATTGCTAAGAATATTGAGGTTGTGTTTGTAACGCCTGCCAGCGTTGTCTCTCCATGGACCGATTCCACCCTGGAACAAAAAAGGGTTCAAGCGGCCTTAATTAGCTCCGGAGTCAAAATTATGTGTAACCAGTCTATTAGCAAAATAGAGAATAGTACCGCGCAGCTAGAGTGTGCTTATACAGGCTCAATTACTGAACTGCCTTGTGAGACAATTGTTATGGTGACAGAGCGCATATCTGATACCACGCTTTATGACAGCCTAGTTCAAAATAATCTAGAAGGAAAAACACAATACAATGTTCAAATTATCGGTGATGCTGAGGCCCCTGGTCTTATAGCGGATGCGGTTTATTTAGGGCATTTAGCAGCACAAAATTTTGAAGCAGATGAAGCAGACATTCAAAAAGGCATGTTTATGAGAGAGATGCCAAGCCTTAAATAGGCGCTAAAAGCCCTTTCTTGATTGATTTTGTAAGTGTTTTAGAGTAACATTGCCCTCTTTTTATGAAGGCCAAAAGGGATGCGAAAAACGATAGTTGCAGGAAACTGGAAGATGAATGCGAGTAAAGAATCAGTAAATTCTCTCATTGAGGGTATTCTTTCAGGAATGAGCGATGTTTCCTCTGACGTTATAGTTTGTGCTCCTTTCCCGTATCTTTCTCAAGTAGAGTCTTTAATCAACAATTCTGATCTAAAGCTTGGTGCGCAAAACCTCAACGTGAATTTAAAAGGGGCGTTCACAGGCGAAGTCAGTGCAGATATGATTAAAGACTTCGGCGCTCAACATGTCATTGTTGGCCACTCAGAGAGAAGAAGTCTTTACGGTGAAACAAGCACAGTTGTTGCAGAAAAAACAAAAGCAGCGATTGATGCTGGACTAACCCCGCTTCTTTGTGTTGGTGAGTCCCTCGAAGAGAGAGAGTCTGGAAGAACTGAAGCCGTTGTTGCAGAGCAGCTTAATGCAGTAATCAGTCTTCTTGGAATAGATGCTTTTGATGGTATTATTATTGCGTATGAGCCAGTTTGGGCGATTGGAACAGGTTTAACAGCCTCTCCTGAACAAGCCCAGTCAGTTCATTTATTTATTCGCAAACTTTTGGCTGATAGCAGTGAGAGAGTTGCTCAAAAAACACCTATACTCTATGGTGGAAGCATGAATGCTGGCAATGCTGCTGATCTAATTTCATGTGCAGACATTGATGGCGGACTCATTGGTGGTGCCGCCCTTAAAGCAGACGATTTTTTACAAATATGTAAGGCAGGTTAATATGACGTTTCAAATTATTTTAGTAATTCATGTGTTATTGGCTCTAGGCCTTGTTGGGCTGATTCTTATCCAGCACGGCAAAGGCGCTGATGCAGGAGCCGCATTTGGCTCAGGCGCAGCAGGCTCAGTTTTTGGTGCGAGAGGAGCCCACTCGTTTCTATATAAACTAACTGCAGTTCTGGCTATTGCGTTTTTTGTAACCAGCATCAGTCTGGCTTACTTTGCATCGAATGAGGGGGCCGCCATAGATCCTGAACAAAGCATTATGACCCAAAGCATTATGAGTGATGATGGCTTTGATTCAGACACAAGCGAAATTCCAAGCAACTAAATTAAGCCGTCGTGGTGAAATTGGTAGACACGCAGCCTTGAGGGGGCTGTAGCGCAAGCTGTGACGGTTCGACTCCGTCCGACGGCACCACTTAATTTACCTTTATTAAAACTCTTTGTTGTTGTACAATCAGCATAGTTTCTTACTCTCTATTCTATGAACTTTCTTAATAAAACTGTCCTCAAGGGGATAGGCTTGATGCTTTTGGGTATGAGCACTGTTCCATTTTTAGATGTCTTTGCAAAGCTCTTGAGTGAGGATTATTCTGTGATGCAAGTTACATGGACTCGGTTTTTCTTCCATGCCTGTTGGTTGGTGCCTATCATATTATGGCAACAAGTTGATTGGAAAAGAGTGCCAGAAAGTCTAGGCCTCCAGTTTATGAGAGGATTGATGTTAACCCTGGCCACGCTTTTCTTTTTCGCGGCCATTAAATCTAACCCTATTCCTAACGCACTCACTCTGCTTTTTATTTCTCCTTTGGTTGTAGCTATTCTCTCACCAAGCTTGTTGGGAGAGAGGTTTGATTCACTAATTGGGGCCGGGGTAGTGATAGGATTTATTGGTGTTGTGGTTGTATTACAGCCTACAGGAGATGAGTTTAAGCCAAGCCTATTGCTTGCTGTTGTTTCAGGCGTCTGTTACGCGCTCTATATTATCTTTACAAAAAAACTCTCCTTTAAGGCGCCGCCAGTTCTTACTCTTTTTTATTCTGCTGCTGTTGGAATGGTCATTATGTTGCCTCTAGCCATATTAACTTGGACAGCGCCTGATATGAAAGGAGTTTTGTTAGGTGCCGCTATGGGGTTTTTTGCTGCAGCATCACATTTCTTCATCATTAAGGCCTTTGAGTTTGCAAGTGCCTCTGAGCTAAGCCCCTTTAATTATTTTGAAATTGTAGGTGCTATTACTTTAAGCTATATCATCTTTGGCTATATTCCAAACCTACAGGCAGTTATTGGCTTGTTTGTAATTATAGGAAGCGGTCTCTTTGTCTCATGGCGCGTTATGAAAAATAATGGTGGACAAGCAGAAGATAAAGAAAAACTAATAGAGCCTTTATAGGCCAATCATTTCTTATAAGGTGAAAAACACATTTTTTCCTTGTATTTTTTGAACAAAGCCTATTTCAGTTCAATATAATATCCGAGCTTAATGCTTATTAAGCTCAACGCATCAATTAATTATCAAATCATTCAACACATATGAACTGGCGAACAAAAACCGAAAATAAAATAGAGCTGTTTTCTGACTGGATTTTTGACAATGCTAAGAAAACTATCATGGCGATTGTTGTTTTAGTCGTTGTGATTGGATCTCAACTGCCCTCTCTTAAGGTAGATACAACAACTGAGGGGTTTTTACATAAAACAGACCCAATGAGAGTTGAGTACGATGTTTTTAGAGATCAGTTTGGCCGTGATGAAAAACTCATGATTGCGGTGAAAACCAAAAATATTTTTGATCTTGGCTTTTTAGAAAAACTCGATAGTTTTCACCATGCTTTAGAGAGCGAGCTTCCAAATATTAAGGCTGTTGACTCGCTCATAAATGCAAGAAATACCTATGGAATTGAGGGCGAGCTTATTGTTGAGCCTCTCATTGACAGCCTACCAAAAAACAATGATGACCTTATCAAGTTAAAAGAAACGGTGACAAATAATAGTCTGTATGAAAACTCTCTCTACAGTGAAGACTTCACCATGACAACAGTCACAATTGATACAGAAACCTATTCAAGCACAGGGACCTCACAAGAGATTGAAAGTTTTGAGTTTGATGACGGCCTAGAGTTTGATGACGGCCTAGAGTTTGATGACGGCCTAGAGTTTGATGAAGAGGCTCTTGGCGAACAAAGACTCTATTTAACAGACGCTGAAAATGATGAAATTATTGCTGAAACGCAGAAAATCATGGAGCGATTTAATGACAGTAATTTTGAAATCTACTTGTCTGGCTCTGCAGCGATTGCGGGAATCTTTAAACAAGCGCTAATGAACGATTCGGCTGTCTTTATTAGTCTAATGATGATTGTAATTATGGTTGTTTTGTTCGCTTTGTTCAGGAGAGTCTCCGGAGTAATTCTGCCATTAGCTTGTGTTTCATTAACCCTTATAATGACTGTATCTCTGATGTCAATTTTTTCTGCGCCATTCACTATGGCTACCCAAATTATGCCAACGTTTCTTCTAGCGGTTGTGACAAGTGCTTCGATTCATTTGCTGGCAGTTTTTTATAAAGACTTTGCAACAACTAATGATACAAAAAAATCCTTGAGATATGCAATGGGACATTCGGGTTTGGCTATTATTATGACTTCGATTACTACTGCAGTAGGTCTTTGGTCTTTTTCATTTTCTGGAGTAGCGCCAGTTGCAGACCTTGGTATTTTTGCCAGTAGTGGTGTAATGGTTGGGCTAGTTTTTACATTGGTTTTTTTGCCGTCGTTGATATCGGTAACTAAGTTTAGGCCAATTAAGCAAAGGGCAGGTAAGGACGGTCAAACCTTTATGGATAAAGCGCTCATAGGAATCAGCGTTTTTGCAACTAGCAAGCCAAAACTAATTATTTCAGTTAGTGCTGTTGTAATAATCTGTGCCGCCATTATTGCTTCACAACTCAGGTTTTCCCACTTTCCACTTCAATGGCTGCCAGAAGATAATTTTGCACGCGTAGCCACTGAGGCAGTGGATGAAAACTTAAAGGGCTCACTGACCCTAGAGGTGATTATTGATACCGAGAAAACCAATGGTCTTTATAACCCAGAGGTCTTGAGAGTTATTGATGATGTCTCTCAAAACATTAACTCAATTTCTACGGGCAATATGTTTGTTGGAAAGGTTATCAGCTATATCGATGTTATTAAAGAAACCAACAGGGCTTTGAATGAAAACCGTGATGAGTACTACGCTATCCCAGACGACCGTGACCTTATTGCCCAAGAATTTTTACTTTTTGAAAGTAGTGGTAATAATGACCTTGCGAGCCTCGTGGACTCTAACTATTCTAAAGCCAGGCTTACTTTAAAAACCCCATTCATAGACTCTCTTGAGGCAAATATATTTATTGATAATGCACAGCTCTACCTTGACCAAAAGTTCGGCTCTCTGGCAAAGGTAACTTTTACAGGGATAGGCACACTGATGACTGTGACCTTTGAAGAGGCAATTTACAGTAGCGCAGTGAGCTATGTTTTGGCGTTTTCGCTTATTGCCATACTGATGGTTTTATTAATTGGTAATGTTAAGATTGGGCTCATTAGCATGATTCCCAATCTATTGCCGATCATTATTCTCTCTACAATCATGGTGATTTTTAAAATGCCTTTAGATATGTTTACGCTGTTAATTGGAGCAATTGCATTGGGCTTGGCTGTTGACGATACGGTCCACTTTATGCACAACTTTAGAAGATACGAGTTGCAGTATAACGATGTTGACAAGGCGGTTCGTTTAACGCTCCTGGGAACTGGAAGAGCAATAACTCTCACATCTATCGTTTTGGCCCTTGGGTTTCTCGTGCTTACATTTTCTCAGATGAACAATATGTTTGATTTTGGTGTTTTAACTGCAAGCGCAATACTGGTGGCGTTATTGGCTGATTTTTTTCTGATGCCAGCAATTATGAAGATAATCATCAAGGACAAAACGAGCATGTAAAGAAAGTGTTCAAAAAAAAGGACGCATTAAGGCGTCCTTTGATTTGAAAAGAGCTATGAGAACTAAGCTTGAGCTTGAGCCATCACCTCTTCGACGAAGTTGTCTTCTTTTTTCTCTATTCCTTCTCCAACCTCGTATCGAATAAAAGACACAACTTCCGCATTTTTCGACTTCACAAGGTCGCCAACAGTCATGTCAGGGTCCTTAACAAAGGCCTGCCCATAAAGGGTTACCTCATTGACAAATTTTTTCATTCTTCCGACAATCATTTTTTCAATGATATTATCAGGCTTGCCACTTTCTTTTGCTTGCTCAATAAAGATTGCTTTCTCTCTCTCAAGTAGATCACTAGAAAGCTGATCTTCACTAACACACTCTGGCCTAGAGGCAGCAATGTGCATTGCGACATCTTTAGCTAATTCAGCGTCATTTGATGAAAGAACAGTCAAAACGGCAATTCGATCACCATGCTTGTAGGCACCTAAAATCCCAGCATCAGTGCTAACTATCTGCACTCTCCTTACTGAAATGTTTTCACCAATCTTTGCAATGATTCCCTCTCTGGCCTCGTCAACGGTTTCTCCAGAGTCCAGCTTTTGGCTTAAAAAACTCTCAACTGACTCAGGCTTGTTTTTGAGGGCAAGTGCACCGAGAGCCTCTACAAAATCAATAAAAGCAGAGCCTTTTGTGACAAAGTCAGTTTCAGAGTTGACCTCAAGAATCGCGGCAAGTTTATTGTCATCACTGATCGTCACATTCACCAGCCCTTCAGAAGCAACCCGTCCAGCTTTCTTTGCAGCTTTTGCTGCACCTGAAGCTCTCATCAAGTCAATTGCTGCCTCAAGGTCAGCATTAGTTTCAACTAGTGCCTTCTTGCAGTCCATCATTCCTGCGCCAGTTCTTTCTCTTAATTCTTTAACTAAAGCGGCTGTGATTGCCATATTAATGTCTCCTATATAAGCCGAACTTGATTACTTATCGGCCTCAGTTTTCTTAGTAGTGGCTTTTTTAGCTGCAGGCTTTTTAGCCGCAGGTTTTTTAGTAGCCTCTTTCTTTGCTGCAGGCTTTTTAGCCGCAGGCTCAGCCTTTTTGGCTGCAGGCTTTGTTTCAACAATAGATGCTTTGGCTTCTAAAACCGCATCTGCAATTTTTCTTGCATAGTAACCTATTGCCCTGATTGAGTCATCATTTCCCGCTATGACATAATCGATGCCCTCAGGATTATGATTAGAATCTACAACACCTATAATTGGAAGGCGAAGAGTTTGAGCCTCTCTAACGGCATTTTTTTCGTGACCAATATCAACCACAAAGACAACGTCAGGTATGGTGCCAAGATCTTTAATGCCGCCAAGGCTTCTTTCTAATTTCTCCATCTCGCGGGTCATCACGAGCGCCTCTTTCTTAGTAAATTGTGCAAAGTTTTCCTCTGCAAGAAACTCTAAATCTTTAAGTCGCTTGATAGACGCCTTGATGGTTTTGTAGTTTGTCATCATTCCGCCTAACCAGCGATGATTAACATAAGGCATGCCGCAACGAATGGCCTCTTCTTTAATTATGTTGCTTGCTGCTCTTTTTGTTCCTACAAAAAGAATTGACCCTCCTTGAGATGCAGTTTTGCTAGCAAAATTTAGCACATCATTAAACTGGGGCAGGGTTTTTTCTAAATTGATTATGTGAACACCGTTTCGTGTTCCGTAAATATAAGGCTCCATTTTTGGGTGCCAAAAACGAGACCTATGGCCGAAGTGAACACCGGCCTCTAACATTTTTTTCATTGACGCTTTCGCCATACATTTCTCCTGGGTTAAGACTTCCACATTGCCTATTAGCCAACCCCTTTTAAAGGGCACCCTGACTAATATTGGGGCGCTGTGTGATACATTAAATTACTGGCGTTGTTATTACAAAGCCGTTCCTTTTCCAACCAAATTGTTGAAAGGCGACAATTATCCCATATTTTTTCTAAATACGCAAAGACTATTTGGTCGACTATTTTTCTCTGCAAGGCTTCTGACGCATTAGGTGCAACGCAAAAAAAGACTCGTTATAATTAAGCCTTTTTTCAGTTTTCCGCGCCAGTTTTTGGTTATGATAGTGCATAGAGCTATTAAAGGGGAGGCTCAAAATTACATATTTAATTGTTGTTTATGAAGGTTGCTATTATTGGAAGCGGTATAGCGGGGTTAACCGCGGCTTATCTTTTACAAAAAGATCATGACATTAGTGTTTTTGAAGCAAACGACTATATTGGTGGACATACCCATACACACGAGATAAGCCAGAACAACAAAACATGGAGGGTTGATTCAGGATTCATTGTCTATAACGAAAAAACCTATCCTAATTTTATAAAGCTCCTAAAAGAATTAAAAGTAAAGGTTCAAAAAACCACCATGGGGTTCAGCGTTAAGGCGCCATCACAAAACCTTGAGTATTCAGGAGGCTCTCTAAATACAGTTTTTGCCCAGAGACTTAATTTGTTTAAGCCAGCCTTTTTGATTATGCTTAAGGATATCATTCGCTTTAATCGTCTTGCTAAAATAGAGCTTTCCGGGGTTGACGAGACAACAACCATTCTTAGTTTCTTAGAAAAACACAAGTTTAGTAAACCCTTTATTGAGAATTATATTATTCCAATGGGGGCAGCAATTTGGTCAACTGCAGCTAACAAAACAACAGAAATGCCAGCAGCGTTTTATATTCGATTTTTTCAAAATCATGGGCTTCTCCAAATATTCAAGCGTCCACAATGGTTTGTAATAAAGGGTGGCTCAAAGTCCTATGTTGAAAAGATAATTGAAGGTTTTCAGGAAAAAATTTTTCTATCTAGGCCTGTCATAAAAGTTGAGCGCAGTCCTTCTGAGGTAAAGATTTATTGTGACAAAGAGCCTGATCCAATATTGTTTGATAAAGTTATCTTTGCCACCCATAGTGACCAAGCACTGGAGCTACTTGAGGACCCAAGTGATGATGAAAAGTCAGTTCTTGAAGCTTTGCCCTATCAAAAAAATACAGCTATAGTTCATACTGATGTATCACTAATGCCAAAAATTAAAAAAACCTGGTCAAGCTGGAATTATTTGTTAAGTGGCGATTTAAATAGACCTGTCACACTGACCTATAATATGAATATCCTTCAATCATTGGACGCGAAACCAGACTTTTTAGTCACCCTTAATAGTTTGAACGAAATCAGCCCTTCAAAAATAATTAAAAAAGTTGAGTACTCACACCCTCTCTTTACAGTGAGCGGGATTCATGCGCAGAAGAAAAAAAGTCAAATCAGCGGCCATAAAAATACATATTATTGCGGTGCATATTGGGGTAACGGTTTTCATGAAGACGGAGTGAACAGTGCGCTCGATGTTTGTAAGGCTTTTGGAGTCTCGCTATGAGCCTTTCTAAAATGCATCATTTATACTGGGGAACTATCAGTCATCACAGGCATACTCCATTCAATCGGTTTTTTAAGTATCCTATTTTTATGGCTTATGTTGATATCTCTAATCTGGCCTCTGTCATGAAGCCCTCTATGCTTTGGAACATCAACAAGCCTGCAATCGTTTCCTACAGAAGACAGGACTATCATGGGGACCCCGCAATAGGCCTAGAAGATGCTGTTAGAAAAACCATGCATGAAAAAACAGGTAGAGAATTTAAAGGCCCAATTAGGCTGCTTACTCATTTAAGGTACTTTGGGTACTGTTTCAATCCCGTTAGCTTTTATTACTGTTTTGATGAAAACGATAAAAAAGTTGAGGCTATAATGGCCGAAGTCACTAATACTCCATGGAAAGAAAGGCACTCATACGTTATAAATGAGCGCCTGGATTCGAGCAGTAAAATAAGCTTTACTGCCACCCCAAAAAAACAATTCCATGTCAGTCCTTTTTGGGGAATGGACCACGAATACGAGTGGTTTTTTTCTAACCCTGAAGAGGCGTTAAATGTAATAATGAAAAACTATAAAGATGGAGAAAAGGTATTCAATGTTGCCCTGAGCCTAAAAAGGCACGCTTTCAGCAAGAAAGGGCTTATTAAGGCCATTATTAGGTTTCCATTTGCAACTCTGATGGTCGTCTACAGAATCCATTGGCAGGCCCTGATGCTTTTAATCAGAAGGGCTCCATTTTTTACACACCCAGATAAATTATGACAAAAGAAAAACAATTTAAAGACAAGTTATCCGTTGATTCTCTTGCGAACAGCATTCAAGAAATGCAAAAAAGCACCCGTACAACATCTTTTTTTAAAAACATTTTATTTAGAAAGCTCAAAAGCATTAAGAATGGAGAGCTAACCATTATTGATGGCAACAGCAAACACGCTTTTGGCAATCCACAGTCTGAGTTTAAAGCAGAGCTGGAAGTTTTTTCGCAAGAGTTTTACGTTTTTTTGGGAAGCGGGGGAACAAACGGCGCTGCAGAAGCCTTCACCGCTGGATACTGGGGCTCTAATAACCTTGTCAAGCTAATACAGCTTATTATAAAAAATAAAAAAACTTTGCTTGGCCTAGAGTCTGGCTTTGCAAGACTGGCCAATCCAATTACAAAACTAATTCATAAAAAAAGACAAAATACTTTAACGGGAAGTAAAAACAATATCTTGGCCCACTATGATTTGAGCAACGACTTTTACAAGCTTTGGCTAGATCCAACAATGACATACTCAAGTGGAGTGTTTCCAAAAAAGAATTCAAGTATGAAAGAAGCGTCCGTTGAAAAACTAGATAGGATTTGTAGAAAACTTAAGCTTAAAAACACAGACCATGTTCTTGAAATTGGCACAGGCTGGGGAAGCTTTGCAATTCACGCTGCTAAAAATTATGGCTGCAAGGTTACAACAACAACGATCTCTGACAAACAGTTTCAATACGCTTCAGAGCTTATATCTAAAGAAGGCCTTGATAACAAAATAACGCTTTTAAGCAAAGACTATCGCGAGCTTGAGGGTTCTTTTGATAAGGTTGTGTCTATAGAGATGATCGAGGCTGTTGGTGCTGAGTATGTTCCTGGTTTTTTTGAAAAAGCATCCTCGTTGTTGAAAATAAATGGACTCATGCTGCTCCAGGGAATAACCTACAATGACCCCGACTTTGATGCTTATAAGAGCTCCGTTGACTTTATCAGGAAATATATTTTCCCAGGCTCGTGTCTTGTTGCAATGCCACAAATATTACAAGCGATCAAAGATAAAACAGACATGGCGATGATACACTCTGAAGACATTACTCATCACTATGCAAGAACCCTAGAGATTTGGCGTGAAGACTTTCTGGCTGTTTTGCCTCAGGTTAAAGAGCTCGGTTTTTCAGAGCCTTTCACGAGGATTTGGAATTTTTACCTGGTCTACTGTGAGGCAGGGTTTCTCGAAAACCTAATTGGAGACTTTCAGCTTGTGTTTGCAAAGCCGGACTCAAGAAATATTCAAATTACATATTAACTGATGATTACTTTATTAATTAAACTTGCAGAAAAAGGGCTATTGCCGGACTCATTTATCAGATTTGGAATAAAGCGCCTGTGCAGTGAGCGCTTGGCGAAGGCATCAAGCTTTAGTGATGAAGATATGGAAAAAGAGCATGCAGCATGGATTGAAGTTTTAAAGAAAAGCCCAATTGCACTTGTTCCAGAAAAAGCAAACGAACAGCACTATGAAGTTCCTCCGAGACTCTTTGAGCTCGTACTTGGAAATAAGCTAAAGTATAGCTCAGGATTTTGGCCAGAGGGCGTATCTTCACTAGACCAGTCTGAGTCTGCCATGCTGGACCTAACATCTGAGAGAGCAGGGCTGATTGATGGCCAAGATATATTAGAGCTAGGGTGTGGATGGGGCTCTTTAACGCTATACATGGCAGAGCATTTTCCAAAAAGTAAAATTACCGCAGTGAGCAACTCTAATGACCAGAGACAGTTTATTGAAGAAAGGTGCAGACAGCTTAAGCTAGTCAATGTCAGGGTTATAACTGCAGACATGAATGACTTTGAGGCTGAAGGATTATTTGATCGAGTTGTTTCAATCGAGATGTTTGAGCATATGCGCAACTATGAAAAATTGCTTGGCAGGGTTAATACGTGGCTAAAAAAAGAGGGAAAGCTGTTTGTACACATATTTTCTCACCAAAAGGTTGCCTATCCTTTTGAAGATAATGATGATGCAGACTGGATGGCAAGAGAGTTTTTTAGTGGAGGTCAAATGCCCTCACATAGGTTATTGATGAGCTTTCCAGGCCAAATGAAAATAGAAAAGGACTGGAGAGTGAGCGGTACACACTATGAAAAAACCTCTCTTGCTTGGCTTCAAAAGATGGACAAAAATAAAGCCGAGGTTTTAGAGCTCTTTAAGAAAACTTATGGAGAAAATTACGCCAAATCATGGTTCCAAAGATGGCGAATTTTTTTCATGTCTTGCGAGGTTCTTTTTGGGTTTGGTCGCGGCTCTGAATGGGGTGTCTCCCACTACCTTTTTGAGAAGCCACAATGATTAGAGACTTTGGTGCTATAGCTTTTTGCATTTTAACGGCTTACCTTGTTGCTATAGCAGCTTCAGTTGACGGGGCAATTTTTTCTGGGCTTCCAGTAATTCTTTTGTGCGCTGTTGTCAGTTTTGCGACGCATTGGATCATTGCAGTACCCTCGTTAATTACAAGCTCAGAAAAATATTTTGACTTTACAGGAATGGTTGCTACGCTTCTTCTTGTTTTAACTTCAATGTTTGCGCTCTTGAGTTCGGGCGCCGAAGCATCAATTCGTTCAGTTTTCGTTGCTACCTTTGTATCTGTTTGGACCTTAAGACTGGGAATATTTCTTTATAAAAGAATAGTGAAAGCTGGCGAAGACAGAAGGTTTAGAGATATAAAAAAATCACTTCCAAAGTTTTTAATGACGTGGACCTTGTCAGCGCTTTGGGTCTTCTTAACGACTGTAAATGCAATTACTTTAATCGCGCTGAACCCACTTGAGCCAATTGGAGTATTTTTTGTTTTTGGGGCGCTATTGTGGTTATTAGGTTTTGGTTTTGAGGTGATTGCTGACAGACAAAAAAAGCACTTCAGTGAGCAGTCTGAAAATAAAGGTAGTTTTATCACCCAGGGTCTTTGGTCTATCTCTCGTCACCCAAACTATTTTGGAGAAATTATTCTATGGACAGGGATTGCAATTATCTCGCTACCATTTCTATCCGGCTGGCAGTTTGTGACCTTAGTCTCTCCTGTGTTTGTGTTTCTCCTCTTGACAAGAATAAGCGGACTTCCTTTTTTAGAAGAGAAGGCTGAAAAAAAATGGGGCGAAAACAAGGATTATATTGAATACAAAAAAAGAACGCCAATACTAGTGCCATTTTTTGGAAAAAAACAACAATAAATTAACTTTACCATGGCTCTTGAAACCCCTAAATACGAAGTAGTCTCGGAATATGACGGATTTGAAATCCGTCGTTACAGTGAAATGATAATTGCCACGACATCGGTTCGTTCAGATTACAAAGGCTCTACATCATCTGGGTTCAGAAGAATTGCTAATTACATTTTTGGCGGCAATGACAAGGAAATGAAAATCGCAATGACCGCCCCTGTAATTACTGACTGCCCTTCTGAAGATCGAGAGAGCTACAATATTTCCTTTGTGATGCCTAGAGAGCACTCATTAAAAGACCTTCCTAAGTCAAACACAGAAAATGTTTCAATTCAAAAAGAATCTTTGGGCGAGGTTGCAGTATTTTCTTTTGGGGGCTGGGCGACAGAGTCTAGAAGCAAGAGCTTTCAAAAAAAATTTGCAACACTTCTCCAGCAAAACAACATTAAAACAAGCGGAGGCTTTATGGTCGCCCAGTTTAATGCTCCTTATGTAATTTCCATGTTTCGCAAAAACGAACTTATGGTAAGAATTAATAGATAGCTATTTTTTATTGGCATTTATTGCAGACGCCATTAATCTCAACGGCCTGAGAATCATTAACTGCAAACTGGTTACTGTTAGGTAATGAGAGTTGTGCTGAAAGCTGACAAGACTCTTGTACTGATTTGCAGCTCGTGCAGTGAAGCAGCACATGGAAATGGTTAGTATGATTATCATTACAAACCAGATAGGTATTGCTTGAGTCCATTTTATGAACAACACCTACTTCAATCCAAAAGTCTAAAACCCTATATATTGTGCTAATATTAAACGAATGACCTTTGTCTTTAAGGGAGTCCCTAAGATCATAAGCTGAAAGATTTGTTTTGGAGGAGCACAGTTCATCAATAATTGACATTCTTTGAGGTGTTGCGCTTCGTCCCGCCTCTACACACTTAGATATTAATTGTGTCCTGCTAATCATGAGGATCCTCTAGGTTATAGTTATAATCTTCGTTGGCATATTCTTCGTCACTAAAATGAAGCGTTTCAATAACAGCATCAGTAATTGTATATCCGCTATCTGCAAGATCAAAACTTTGCGATCCTACAGATATTCTCCCATAAACGATTATTGGCATGTACAAATCACGAAACTTTGTAGGACTGCCGGTGACATCTACAAGTAAAGTTTGATTTAAAGGTGGAGGGGGTACATGGATACACTGTCCCGCCTCAGGAACTAGTAAAAACTTACTGATATTAGTACCCTGATACTCAATTGGAACCATAAACCCAGCAAGGGCAATATCCTTGCCCTCTACAGAATTGTTCAGCCTAGTGCCCTCTGCGGCCAATTTAGCTTGAAACTCTTCACTCATGTACATCTCATAAGTTAGGTCTTCAGGAATAAAATCATATGCATCATCTGGTTCAAGGCTTAACCAGTTGTTTTCTATAGTAGTCAAGTACTCATCTGTGACTACAATCGCAGAAGAGCTCAGGGAGAGAAAAATAAAACCGATAACTAATAGCCTCTTTATCATTTAACTCAATGCCTGATGTAAATTCTTTCTAAAGACCATCGCTGCTGGAATTAAACCGCTTAATACGCCAGACAATAAAATAATACTGAAGACTTTAATTTCATTTAGGCTAATCCATTTAAACGAAGGGGAAATACCTAAAGCCAAATTAAGCTGGTTAGTTGCGAAATAGGTAACTGCAGTTACAAGAATAATTGCACCAATTATTGCGACCAGGCCAATTACAAGTGATTCATAAATTACCATGGCGGCCAAAAATTTGGGAGAGGCTCCATTGGCCCTGTATATTGTCATTTCTTGTTTTCGGTTGTCTAGACTTGCAATAATTAAGGTGACCATTGCAATAAGGCTAATTGCAATTATTATCCAGCTTAAAAGCTGAAACCCTTTGTCAACTAATCCAACTATAGACCAAAGTTCAGACAAGGCTATTCCGGGTATAACGGCGGATATCGCTTCCTCTGGATATTCTCTGATATTCTTGCTAAAGTTAAATATAGTTAGCTTTGATTTAAGGCCCACAAAAGCAGCCGTAACTGTTTTTGGGTTTAGGGCATCAGGTGGAAGAGAAGACAAGTCAATATCTTCAAGACTAAATACTTTTTTTCCACTTTTCCAGCCTAAATGAAGAAGCTCATAGCCCTTTAAATCGAGGAAAACAGCCTGATCGATTGGGGTGCCTGTTTTATTAAGAACACCCGTCACTTTAAATGAAAAGTCATCATGTTTGCTCCCTAGTGACTCAATTGAGCCATGAGTGATTTGGATCTCTGAGCCAACACTATAGTTGAGTTTTTCGGCAACATCAGAGCCTAAGGTTGCCTCAGATAGTTCGGCGAAAGGCACTCCTTTTGAGAAAGTTAGGGGCTGATTATTTCCATACCTAATGTGCTTAAAGTAGTTTGGCTCAGTAGCTACAACTCTATAGCCTCTGTGACTATCTCCTAATGCAATTGGAACCAGCCAACTAATATCACTTCTTTGTTTGACATCATCGATAGTTTTTGTTGTAATGTTGTTTGTCGGCCTGCCCAGATGGAAGACTGTATATAAAACTAATTCGAGAGAGCTGGACCTTGGACCAATAATCGCATCAACACCAGAAATGCTTTGATTAAAGCCCTCTTCTGCGCCTTGTTGAATTCTCTCAATGCTGAGCAACAGAACCATCGAGGCCATTAAAGATATTGTTACAAGCGAAGTTGGAATAATTCTTGAACGCATTGATTTAAGCAAAAGACTAAGCATAGTGTTTATTAAAGTCTATTACAGAGTCAAAGTAGGGTGCAATTGAGGCATCATGGCTGACCATAATAATGGCCTGTTTGGAGGCGTCAAAAGTTTCCATCACCTCATTTAGAAACTTTTTAGTTGTATCAGAATCTAGGGCGGAGGTTGGCTCATCCGCAAGAATTAAGTCTGGCTTACCCAGAAGAGCTCTAGCTGCTGCAACCCTTTGCTGTTGGCCAACACTTAAGCGGTTTACTGGCGTATTTAAAACTTCTTTATCTAGACCTAACGAGTCTACCAGTCTATTAATTTCTTGATTCAGATTGCCAACCCTGGATTTTCTAGATTGAGAGAATCTAATTCCTAATCCTATGTTTTCAGAAACACTTAAAAAAGGAATGAGGTTTAATGTCTGAAAAATATAGCCGATATGATTGGCTCTGAGCCTATCCAAAAGCAGAGAGGACATTGATGAGTAATCTTGGTTATCAAATTTAATGTCGCCAACCTGAAGCTGCAAGGCGCCAGCAATCAGGCTCAGTAAGGTTGTTTTACCACAACCTGAAAAACCACTAATTAATAATCTCTGTCCTCTTTCAATCTCTATTTCTGGAAATACAATTTTTTTACCGTGCTGATAATGGTATTCCAGACCTAGCGTTTGTAACATCAGATCCTCATTTAAAATATTACTTTATTAACATCTGATTTTAGGCTCTTTGTTAGAGCTTTATTGTTTATTACTGCCTCAAAGTTTAAAGTTTCAAGTTCGCTAAATCGATCAAACGCATTGATTGTGATGCTCTTTAACTGGCTTGGATTGCTACAAACAAACTCATAAGATAATTCAACGTCTTTGTGGTCTCCTTCTGTTGAGACGTTGTGAAGACCAGACTCAAAAGAAGTTAGGTTACAGCCAGCCCCTTTGGG
>ERZ802831.700-NODE-700-length-17072-cov-11.3606_pt1 | contig 17072 bp, 16 predicted proteins | sample MGYA00345655_ERZ802831 | MGnify/ENA primary metagenome ERZ802831 (study PRJEB30503, sample SAMEA104212376) | marine metagenome | biome: Westerlies Biome; feature: [SRF] surface water layer (ENVO:00010504) within the epipelagic zone...; material: water...
CTGAGTGATTCAGGGTAATCCGATGCCGCTTTACAGGATCTATTGAGCAATTAACTGAGTCACCAACACCAATAGTTCCTAATGTCACAGCACCAATATGAACACTGTGATTTCCTACCTTTTTGCAATCATTAATTTCAATTCTGGATGATTCGCTACCTATAGTTCCAACATCTCCCACCTGACCACCAGACTCTGCATAAAATGCAGTTTGATCTAGTATTATTGCAACCTCAGTACCATTAGACGCCTCGGAAACTGAGGCTCCATCAACATAAATTGCCATGACATTTGAATCCGAACATATTGAGTCATAGCCAAGAAATTTAGTAGCGCCATCTAGTCTTATACCATCGGTATAATTTAAGTTAAATTGACTCGCTGCCCGAGCTCTCTCTCGTTGACCATCCATACATTGTTCGTAGCCTTGCATATCGAGACTGAATCCTCTCTCTCTAGCAATGTCGTTTGTCAGATCTGTTGGAAATCCAAATGTGTCATAGAGCTGAAAAATCAAATCTCCAGGAAGCTTTTCACCCGACAGCTCATCAAGAGCAGAATCCAAGACAGCCATCCCCTTGTCCAATGTCTTAGCAAACTGTAATTCCTCTTTCTCTAAAACATTCTTTAGGTGCGATTGACTTTTTTGTAATTCAGGGTATGCCTCTCCCATAACTGCCACGAGTTCATCTATCAGCCTATGGAAGAATGCATCTTTGACACCAAGCGTGTATCCATGTCTAAGCGCTCTACGAATAATTCTTCTTAGAACATAACCTCTTCCCTCGTTAGACGGCTCAACTCCATCAACAATCAAAAATGCTGAAGATCGAATATGATCGGCAATAACCTTGAGTGAATTTTCAGACAAATCCTGACAGGAAGTTAGGTTGGCAGCCTCCTTAATTAGACATTGGAATATATCGATATCATAATTACTATGGACTCCCTGCATGACTGCTGCAATTCTCTCCAGTCCCATTCCAGTATCGATGGAGGGCTTTGGCAAGGGTGTCATCTTTCCGCTGGAATCACGCTCAAACTGCATAAATACAAGATTCCATACTTCTATATATCGATCTAGATCGTCATTTTCACTTCCTGGCGGACCACCGGGGATTTCCTCTCCGTGATCCCAAAAGATCTCAGTACATGGTCCACAGGGACCTGTATCTCCCATTTGCCAAAAGTTGTCCTCATCTAGCCTTGATAGTCTGTTTGAATCAATACCAATCTCATTAATCCAAATATTCGCGGCCTCGTCATCACTTATATGGACAGTCACCCAGAGTCTATCCTTCGGTAGCTCTAATACTCCAGTCAAAAACTCCCATGCATAGGTGATGGCCTCACGTTTGAAGTAATCTCCAAAACTGAAATTACCTAACATCTCAAAGAAAGTATGATGCCGTGCTGTATATCCAACGTTCTCAAGGTCATTATGTTTCCCCCCTGCCCGAACACATCGTTGAGAGGATACTGCACGCCTGAAATCTCGTTTATCATCTCCCAAGAAGACATCCTTAAACTGGACCATTCCTGAATTTGTAAACAATAGGGTTGGATCATTTCCCGGAACAAGACTACTACTCGGAACTATCTCATGTTGCTTATCAGCAAAATAGTTCAAAAAAGCGTCTCTTATTTCTGCACTCTTCATTAGTTTTTATCGCCTATACATCGGATTTCTCTATCCTCAATGTTTACCTTTTTAAAGGTTCTTCTCAAAGGTTAGTCTCTGAAAATTTATGCGTTTCAGAATGCTCAGCTAAAATGTGAAAATGCAAATGAGGGACTGTTTGACCTGCTCCCTCACCATTATTGATCACCAATCTAAATGCATCTCCCACACCCATTTCTTTCGCAATATTCCCCGCCACTAGCATGAGATGTCCTAACAACTGATGGTCGTGCTCATCCGAATCAACTAAGCGTGCTATAGGCTTTCTGGGTATGACGAGCAAATGGACAGACGCCTGAGGGTTGATATCTCTAATAACAATGCAAAATTCGTCTTCATACAAGAACTCCGCAGGTAATTCGCGTTCAATAATCTTAGTAAAAATCGTCTTCGTTTCAGTAGACATATATCAACCCATCGTCAGTCATTATGGGAGGTTTTCCCATTGGTCTTTGATTCCGATTTATCCTCAGATAAAACTCTTGCGCGAGACTCAAGCATCACAGGTATCCCATCTAGAATAGGATAAGCCAGACCGCTTGCTTCGCAAATAAGTTCCTCAGTATCTTTGTTATAACTTAGAGCCGCCTTACTAACCGGACACACCAAAATGCTTAGTAATTCTTTATCCACAACTAACGCCTATCGCTTAAAACGCCAATTGTAATAAAAATAGCGTTTGATCGCTATCGGAAGCATCTTAACTAAATATAAATTAAGTAGTCTTTGAAAAGAAAATTTAAGGTTTTGCTGGTAATGACTCTAAAACTAACTGAGGATCAATGCGAACCTTTCGCCAATTCATTCGCCAATCAAGATGGGGGCCTGTAGACCGGCCAGTGGAACCCACCTTAGCAATAGAATCCCCTTGCTTAACCACATCACCAAGGCTAACAAGTAGCGAACTTAAATGGAGAAACGAAGAGCTTAGACCAAATCCATGATCAATTATTAGTGTTCCTCCTGAATAGAATAGATCATCATGCGCCAAAGTAACTAATCCTGAAGCTGGCGCCTTAACAATAGATCCCTCAGGAGACGCATAATCTATCCCGTAATGAGGACTTTTTGGCACCCCGTTGTAAATCCGCTGACTTCCATATACACCAGTAATTCGGCCATTGACGGGCTTTATGAAACCTGACATAAAATCTGTACGCTCAGTGATATGCTCTCTAGCACTTCTAACTATGCGCGCATCTTCCTTAATCCGATTTAATTCTGATTCGCTTGGAGTTACAGTCCGTTGAGGCACACCCTGTATCCTTTGAGTATCATAAACTCTCGCCTTGACAGGAAATGAATACTTTGTCTCATGATTCTGGGGATCAATTAAAGTTAGATAGATGACAGACGGCGCATCCCTACTCAAGCCAAAAACAAAGGTCCCATCTTCAGTAGTGTTCAAATATTCTCCCAAATAAACAAGTTGGCATTTTGGGCAGATACTTCCTTTAACAAGACTCCCTTGCTGTAATTGATCTTTAATTGTGAGTTCATCTCCAGCCTCGAGGGCCAGCAATACAGAACATGACACAAGCGCAAGAATTGAGATGACCCAACTCAAAACTTTAGACCGCAAGATCGAAATTCACCTTAACTCTGAACACTTGTTTCATTTTCATCAGAACTATCTTCAGGCGCTATTGGCTCAATGTATGGCTCTAAGGAGCCAACCGCGCAGGAAATTCCAGAATCAATTACCTGGAACCTATCAAATCTGGCACATAACTGATTACCTTTGACATATGTGATATAGCCGTCCCTCTTTATACCCCGGCATTCTCTTCTCATTGTCAATAGAATTTTCTTTTTACCCATCATATCGATAATAGCTTTTTCATCATCAATAAAATTTATATGTCGAATTCGAGATCGTGAAACACATCCATTACGAATACCCCAATCCTTAGGATTTAGCGTAGTAGAGCTACTTGCTAAATTTGAGGGATTGTCACCATCTATGTTGGAGTCTTGATTAGCTAAATCCGAAGATGCCCCGACAGCTAAGCTGGCACCTAAGCTTACAAAAATAAGATTACAGACAAATAAAAAATAAAAACTTTTGCTCATCACAATTCCTCCTTCTCTTTTAAGTGAATGGTAGCACAGTAAAGGGTTGATTCTTGGCAGTCCTTTAATTTGATAAGCGATAAAAAGGTGACCCAATTCTAACTTTGATCCCAATTAATGTTGGATAATGGAATCAATCTAAATCCGCAGTTATCATGCAAAACTCAAAGGATGCTGAATTTAAAAATCAATGACTAATACAAAAATCCCCAAGTTTATACCGCCTCGATATCTCGAAAATGCTCATATTCAGAGTATTATGAATAGTGTGGGTCCTCGAAAATTTCGAGCGAAAAAAATCGCTAGACAACTTAAATCAGAACAAATCATCATCAAAACAATCGATGGCGTAAGACTGACAGCCGAGTATGATAACTCTCCGATAAAGACAAGCTCTAAGACTGCTGAGAGTCTCGTTGTTCTGATTCATGGGTGGGAAGGATCAAGCCAATCTGCTTACCAAGTTACTACGGCACACACTCTTCTAATGGCAGGCTACAATGTTTTGAGATTGAATCTACGCGACCATGGTGAAAGTCACCATTTAAACAAGGAAGTCTTCAATTCTACCTTAACAAAGGAAGTTGGAGATGCAATAAAGTCTTTTACCAGCCAATACAACTTCAAATATATTTATCTCGCCGGCTTCTCTCTTGGAGCAAACTTTACATTGAGGATAGCCGCCGATCGAGCAAAAGAATTGGGTTTGAGAGCGGCCGTGGGTATCTGTCCCCCAATCGATCCAAATGCTGCGATGAGTGAGTTGAATAAAAGTCTTTTCATCTACGAGAAGTATTTTTTCAGACGATGGACACGGTCACTGACAAAAAAACTGAATCACTTCCCTGAACTTAGCTTTGGTCCTGACCTGGCTCAAGTTAAAACTCTTGATGATGTAAACAAGACTTTTGTACCAAAATTTACACCCTTTAAGGATGCCAAAACCTATTTTTCCTCTTATGCTCTGGTTGGAGATAGATTAAAGGGGCTAGAAATCCCGGCTTATATCATCAGTGCCGAAAATGATCCTATACTGCCTCGTGCAGATCTAAGCAAAATTCCACAAATAGACAATTTAACTGTTGAGTTGCATCCAAACGGTGGGCACTGCGGTTTTATATCGGATCTGAAAGGTAAAAGCTGGATTGAGGGGAGACTTGTTCAAATTTTTGATGAATCTTGAGTTAATGTTTGTTCTGATTATTGGTCGATAGATGAAGATATTGCATATTTTATTTGATCAAAATCAAATCCCCTGTACTGCAAAAAGCGCATTCTTTTGGAGATTTCTCTGTTATCTACAGCCCTTTTGTTTCCAAACTTTTTTTTCGCCACATCTCTCGCCAATGCGAACCAATTAACCCCCTCTTCTTGGAAGACTCTTCGAAGTAGAGCGCCATCTATTCCTTTTTGTGCAATATCCAAGCGAATTCTTGCGGGCCCATGGCCTCTGACGATCCGCGATCTGACGAACGCTCCTGAATACCTGTAATCACACTGAAGGCCATCTTTCACCAATTTATCTAAAACAACATTAATTAACTCGTTATTGTCATAGCGTTTTCTGAGCCTCGCCTCTAGCTCGAATCTCGAGAATTCTCTTCCCGTAAGCAGTCCCAGAGCAGTATTCCGTATTTTTCCCGGCGTAATATCTTCATCTAATATCATCACTGCTGTATCGCTCCCTTTTGACAAGAGTTGCCTGCCATGTCGAGCTTCTCATACTCTTAGAATAATTACTCGTCGCTAAGATCCTGTTCTACTTTTGTCTCGGCCGATGCCATTGGTGGTAATTCCTTGACTCTTATTTGAGACTCTATTTCCTCAGCAATCTCGGGATTTTCGGTTAAGTACACCCCGACATTTGCCTTTCCTTGACCAATCTTATTCCCCTTGTATGCATACCAAGCTCCTGATTTGTCAACAAGCCCATGCTTTACCCCCAAATCTACGAGCTCTCCATTACGATTAATTCCTTTGCCATAGAGAATTTGAAATTCAGTTTGTTTAAAGGGTGGCGCTACCTTATTTTTTACAACTTTAACCCTTGTTTCATTACCAATAATCTCATCTCCGTCTTTTACTGCCCCAATACGTCTAATATCGAGTCGAACAGATGAGTAGAATTTTAGGGCATTTCCTCCAGTTGTTGTCTCTGGATTGCCAAACATAACGCCAATCTTCATCCGAATTTGATTGATAAAAATCACCAAGCAATTCGCTGTTTTGATATTACCTGTGAGCTTACGCAAAGCTTGTGACATCAATCTAGCCTGGAGACCAACATGGTGATCCCCCATCTCACCTTCAATTTCTGCTCTTGGAGTTAACGCCGCTACCGAGTCAACAACCAAAACATCGCAAGCACCAGAGCGGACCAACATGTCAGTAACCTCCAAAGCCTGCTCTCCCGTATCTGGTTGAGACACTATAAGATCGTCAATAACAACACCTAATTTTTCAGCATACACTGGGTCCAGTGCATGTTCAGCATCTATAAACGCACATGTACCACCAGCCTTCTGCGCCTCAGCTATAACTTGCAATGTTAACGTTGTTTTTCCTGAGGACTCAGGCCCATAAATCTCTACTACTCTGCCCTTGGGAAGGCCACCAATGCCTAGAGCAATATCAAGACCTAGGGACCCAGTGGAGATTGCTGGAATTGCTGGACGCGTATTATCGCCCATCCGCATTACTGTTCCCTTTCCAAATTGGCGTTCAATTTGACCTAATGCCGCCTCAAGAGCTTTGGATTTATTGGCATCCATAAAATTTACCTCATAAATATTAGTTTTAAGAAAAATTCGTAATTACTGTATGTGTGTACAGTAGTTCATTGAGAGACATGTTGCAACATTTCTTTTAGGGCTACTTCGATAGACTGTTCCCTAACAGCATAACGATCACCCGAGAATTGATGCTTTTTACTTCGCACCCCAAGGGGTCCAAGCCAAGCGAACCATACTGTTCCAACTGGTTTTATTGCGCTGCCACCACCTGGCCCAGCAATCCCACTAGTGGCAATTGAAAAATTCGCTCCAGATAGTCTAGCGGCACTTTTAGCCATCTCAATCACCACCTCCTCACACACTGCTCCTTTGTCATTTAATAAAACAGGAGAAATTCCCAAATCACGCATTTTTGAGTGATTAGAATAAGTCACATAACCACAATGAAACCATTTGGAACTTCCCGCAACATCCGTTATCGCAGATGCAATTCCACCACCCGTGCAAGATTCTGCCGTCACAACAGTCGCTGAATGTTCCAAAAGAGATAAACCTAACTGGTTTGAATATTCACTTATCTTAGAGTTCATCGGGAAAGTTTATATATGTTTGAGATAAAGGAAAAGAGATCTACAAAGTTTAAAAATAAAAAAATTGGCAAGATTAAAGATATGGATTTTTTCAGTCTCGATGCATTCAAACCCAATGATTACATCTTCGACTCTTGATCCATGTTGCGCTTTTGAAGGAATAAAAGTTACCTTCTCTGTCGATCATAAAGACTGGAGTCCCAGCCATCGTCTCATATTGCTTGGCATAAGCCTCTGACACGGATCTGTCAAAGCGGTGTTTGTTTTCACTTCGTATTTTGGAATTAAGATTCATCAAAGGCACCCCTACTCAGAGACGGCTACCATTTCTTAGTCAACATTTCTTTTTTAAACTAAAAGTTAAGTAAATACCAATTCAGTATCCTATTTTTTAGGGGTAGGGTTTAGTCGCGAACCATCTCAGTTGCTTTTAATACCCAAAAAATAAAGACAAACTGGAGGGGAAGCCTAAAATAAAGAAGCGCCAGCGAAAATTCTGGAAATAAATTAGGATTCATAGCCATATATATATTGGCTGGAAATACAGCTATTAGAAGGGAAATCAGGCCCCATCTCGCTAAAGCACGTAATTTTGGAATGAGAACGACAATGCCACCTAATATTTCAAAAAAACCACTCAAATAAACGGCTTCTGCATGAAAAGGTAAGTAGTCAGGCATGATATTTAAATAGAAATCAGGATTTATGAAATGATCGACACCAACATTGATAAAGAAAAGAGACAAGGCGAGTAATAGGAGCAGTCGATACCAACTGGCTGGGATGTGAAGAGCTTCAGTAAGACGCTTTAACATACTCAAGAATAGTCCAATGGAGTTGGAAAACTATCGGAGAAACTAGTCAATAGTGACACTACCAAATTCCGAGATGAGCCTATATTGGATATCTTTTTGCTCCTGAAGAACATCATACTTGTTACATTGACCTCCTTGCCACATATCCACAAGATCAACTAACGGATCGCCAATGTTAATAGAGGACTCCCAAACAATCATACACTTTTGGAGTAAGTTAGAGACACCAGACTCTGCAACAGAGTCAAGCAAACTCTCCATGGAATACTCCTCGAAGCCTACTCTCAATAAATCGTCCTTATCAAGATGCAAAAAGGCTGGGGCAGTTCCTTCGAAAGGCTGCCAATGAATGGACATATCAGTGTCTGGAGTTCCAGATCTGGAGAATCCCGTCCACGCATCCATTATCGTCTTCTCCATTTCATTGCGATTGGGGCCTTCAGGGTAAACATACGATGAGATGGGTCCAAATTTGTAATCGCCCGTCACAAAAGATATATCCGTTCCGTGCGCTGCTCCGATAATACTGGGTATATCCGCAAACATAGAGGATTTCTGATGATCCCAGTCAAATTGATAGGCATAGAGCTTTGGATAACCAGCCGTTTCGAGAGCTGTTAGAGGCGTATCTACGCCTCGAAGCTTCCAAGCATGAGATCGTGTCCTGACCCAATGATCAAACAGATCTGGATTCTTTAATTTAATGACAGGAGGCAATAGTTTACTAAGTGGATAACTCACATCTATAAAATATCTATGTAGGCCGTGCCATAAGGATACCTCATCTTTATTCGCTCCAGCCATAACAGGGATGTTTTTAGCATATTCTGGTCGACTAAGAGCTTCCAATAGGCCAATTTCAGGGATAACTATGCCGTCCCGAGTCGTAAGAGGGATGCTGTCTATTCCCTCCTCTTGGTAGTAGAGTCCAATGAACGCTCTCGCATCCATTTCTTTAAGATTAGACCTAAGTACGTTTCTATCAACTCCCGAACCAAACTCCCTATCAATAATTTGAGATGACCCTCGCTCGATGAGCCTATTGGTTCCATTTTCATTAACAGCATCTTCTAAAGAGTAGCTCGAGGTATATCCTGACTGGGATATTGCTTTGTGAAACAATCCATCAGCCATGGGTGAGGAGAGCAAAGCGAAAACATTATGTCCTCCAGCGGATTCTCCAAAAATTGTTACGTTCGTAGGGTCACCCCCAAATTTTGAAATATTTGCCTGAACCCATTTTAGTGACTGGATAATATCTAAAGTGCCAAAATTAGAAGTCTTATCAGTGCCCTCTTGGCTACCTTGAATTGAAGGATGAGTGAACCACCCAAGAGCCCCTAAGCGATAATTTGTTCGCACCACCACAACGCCGCGGGTTGAAACTAATTTACTGTAGTCATAATAATCTTTGAGGCCGGACGTGTTACCTCCACCGTGAATCCAAAACATGACAGGATAGGATTTATCTTTGAAGTCAATTGGAGCCGTAATATCAAGATAGAGGCAATCTTCAGAGCCCACTATCCCTTCCCCTGTAGCGCCTGCATAGACACTCGCCTTTTGAACACAGGCCGTGTCGTCTTTGGGTGAAATAATTTGGCTTGGGCTATCTAAGGGTCTTGGAGCCCTCCATCTAAGATCTCCGACGGGAGGTTGAGCAAATGGAATGTCCTGCCAAGAAACAAAACCAAGGTCCAATGAACCGAGATCATTACTTACAACTCCACTGGATGTTTGGACCTCGATTTTTTTCTCATCTAGCCCAACACCGTTGGATTGAAAAGCAGAACAAGAAATCATTGTTATTGAGCAGAAAAAAAGTATTAGTCGTTGCATGAGAGCTTCTTATTATTGTTTGAGAGATGAGTGCCAGTTTACTCTATTTGTCCAATCATACGTCATGCTTAAAAAAGGCGATCATCATCTAACGACCTTTAAAGATATTTAAAATCATTGTAATAATTATTTTGAGAGTAGCTTCAAAATTCTATCCAAATTAACTTTTACTCTAATCTTCAATATTCCTTCAAGATCAAATTAAACGACATTATTAATCATGACTTTTGAGCTGATTAAATCTATTTTAAACGCATGCTCAGTATGCTATCTATTTCATACTTTATGACGACCAGAAAACTGTATCTTTTTATGGTGGTTTTAAGTATTTAAATGTCGCTTTTGAGACAAATAAATACTTAAAAAAAAAGATGGAAATTTTGATTTACATCTCAGATATTTTAGGATTAAAATCCGCAAAAATCACTGGCATTACTGAGGTCAGATTATGCTACAGAATAATCAATCTGCATCGATTTCATTTGGCGCTAGAGTCAGAAAATCGCCTTTCTTCGACTCTACGCGAAACGATGGCGCTAAAGCATTTTCTGTCTACAATCACATGTATATGCCCACCGCTTATGCGAATGGAAATGACGAATATAATAGCTTGGTAAATGACGTAACAATGTGGGATGTCTCGGTAGAGCGCCAAATAGAAATTAATGGTCCTGATGCATACAAACTTGTGCGGATGTTAACTCCCAGAAATCTAGAGAAGTGCGAAATCGGCCATTGTCTTTACATAGTGCTTACAGATCATAACGGAGGTATCATAAATGATGCTGTGCTTCTTAGATTGAAGCCTGATCAATTTTGGATATCTCCAGGAGATGGTGATGTTCTTCTATGGATTCAGGGTGTTGCCATTAATTCAGGGCTCGATGTAAATATTTTTGAACCCGATGTTTCGCCTCTCCAGATCGGTGGACCAAAGGCTCCAGCACTAATCAATAAATTATTTGATGGCCAACATGATGATCTCCGCTTCTATAGAGCAAGGGAAACGTCTCTCAATGGAATCCCCCTAGTCATAGGACGCACAGGTTGGAGTGGAGAAATAAGTTACGAGCTATATCTTAGAGATGGCAAGCTTGGAAACAAATTGTGGTCGATTGTTAAAGAGGCCGGTCAGGAATTTAATATCGCTCCAGCGGCTCCAAATTGCATAAGAAGTATTGAAGGTGGACTGCTGTCCTATGTATCGGACATAACTCGCCAAGATTGTCCCTACACGATTGGGTTAGCCCGACTAGTAGATGTAGATCAAGATATCGATTTCATTGGTAAAGAGGCTCTTAAAAAGATCAAAGAGTCCGGACCGTCTAGACGATTGGTTGGGATTGAGATTGAAGATGATCCAATTACTCTCCCACCAGAGAATCCATGGCCTGTTTTAGATGGGAATGGAATGATAGTTGGTCATGTCTCTCGCTGTATTTATTCACCTAGAGTAGGTAAAAATATTGGTTTCGCAAATGTTCCCACTAATGTTTCATCATTGGGAACAACAATCTCAATCGCTGCGCCAGATCGAAATTTAAATGCGAAAGTGTCCAAGTTTCCTTGGATTCCAGCCGAGCGCATCAATCGACAAGCGTCTTAGCTCCCAGTTGACTTCCACTGCCAGAAAACTGCAATTGTGCTAATCGGGCATATAAGGAGCTACTTTCAAGTAGCTCCTCATGGCTTCCTTGAGCTATTTTTTTCCCAGAATCCATAACGACTATCTGGTCTGCATGAAGTATGGTGGCCAGTCGATGAGCAATGATAACCGTAGTTCTTCCATCCATTAATTTCTTCAGAGCTAATTGCACCTTCTTTTCGCTCTCCGCATCAAGCGCACTTGTAGCCTCATCAAGTAATAATATCTTTGGGTTTTTAAGTAATGCTCGAGCAATTGCAATTCTCTGACGCTGGCCACCAGATAATCTGACTCCTTGCTCTCCTAAATCACTCTTGTATCCATCAGGTAACCGTCTTATGAATTCATCTGCATAAGCAGCTTTGGCAGCCTGGATTACCTGATCATCGCTCGCATCTGACTTGCCATAACGGATGTTATACAGTACATCTCCAGTAAACAAAGTTGGTTGTTGCTCCACTACTCCAATTTGTCTGCGAAGACTTGTGAGCGCAAGCTCTCTAATATCACATCCTCCAAAACTGATACTGCCCTCCTGAGGATCATAAAAACGCTGCAGCAGCGCAAACAGCGACGATTTTCCAGCACCAGAGGGTCCTACGAGAGCAGCTACTTTTCCTTGCGGTATACTTAAATTAAAATTGGCTAAAGCTGCAGTATTAGGTCTGGAGGGATAGTAAAAGCTTAACCCTGAGAATTCAATTTCCGCAGGAAGTGACTCTGCTCGCTCTTTTACGGAATTGGGACTAACAACTTCCACAGGGGCATTTAGTAATTCCATTAACCGCTCTGTGGCCCCTATTGCTCTCTGAATCTCTCCATATACCTCTGATATAGATGCTAAACTTAGGGCCATAAGTGTCGCATAGAAAATAAATGCGCCTAAGTCTCCACCGGTCATATTGCCTACTATGACATCTCTGCCGCCGAACCAAAGCATTGCGGATAGGGCCCCAAACACAGTAAGGATAACAATTGCGGTTAATACCGAACGCTGTTCAATTCGCTTTTTTGCAACGTTGAAAGCATGCTCAACCTCCTCACCAAAGGCTTTCTTTTCCAGTCGCTCCTGAGTAAAGCTCTGTACTGTTTTTATGTTTTGTATTATTTCACCAGCATAGCTTCCTACACTAGCCACCGAATCTTGACTAAGACGCGATAGATTTCTAACTCTTCTACCAAAATACAGAATCGGAAAAAGAATAGTTGGCGTTGCCACTAAAACAACAAGAGATAGTGTTGCGTTGGTAAAAATCAGCAGAATCAATGCGCCGAAGAAACTAATCATACTTCGTAGAGCAATTGATAGTGATGAGCCAATAATAGATTGCAGAAGGGTCGTATCGGTGGTGAGTCGCGACATGATGTCGCCGCTACGATTAGTCTCAAAAAAGGATGGATGAAGTTCAACTAAATGACTAAAGACAGCCGTTCTGATATCTGCAGATACTCGCTCACCAAGCCAAGATATTAAATAAAATCGAACGTAAGTACCAAGCGCCATAACAACTGCGGCAGCCATGATTATTGTGACAGCAAAATTCAAGTCCTCTAAACTCTGACCCACAAATCCTTTGTCTATTACAAATTTGAGACCTTGACCAATAGACAGAGTTATCGCGGCAGTCACTAGAAGAGCTAATACAAATATCAATATTTGGAGGCGATAGGGCTTTAAGAAATGTAATAAAGAGCCTATGGTGGATACTCTTGCCTGAGACTTTAATCGAACATCTTGTTCAGTATCAGTTTTCAATAAATTATGATCCATGCGATCAAGTACCATAGGACTTGAATTAACTTTAATTTTAGTGAGTTTATAGAGATAAATTAGCCTTAAGCAGAACTAACTTGTTGGCAATATTATCCAGTTCAAAATAAGCATCTTGAAGATGCCTTCTCCCTCTTGGAACAAAGGACTCCCTGGCATGCAAAACTCTGTGAGCTGCAACCAATAAAATCTGGCCTCCCTTTAAACGGAAACTGCGCTTGTTTTGAATATCAGTGATTCGAGTGCAAAGATCACGATATGCCAAGTAGAATTGTTCTACCCCCTTTTGATTTGGATCCATCATCTGCATGAGTTGATTCGAGAACCGAACGCTTTCAATTTTTCCTCTGGCGTCACATTTTATTATTGGAGCAACCGCGTAGGTCTCATTGCACTCATCAAACTCACGAAACGGGACCATGAAATCACACAAAATAGCAAAATAATCTGGCAGCTCTTCTCTTATCTGACTCGCAATCGCCCAAGCATCGACAATGATTGAATTACCCCCCTCAGCCTCGTTGACTAACATATGAAGAGCCTGAGCACTTGGTGGGAAACTATAGCTAGCAAAATCATTATGAGGAGGAAGAGCCATGGGGGTATGCGCCACATTATATACGTGAGTATCGACACTAACATTATGAATGCGCTCAAAAAGAACTTCTCTTATTGGTCCTAGCCTCGACGCCAACAACTCTAGAGAATTAGGTTCAACTGGTGCTTTATCGATAACTATCACGCCGTTAGTTAAAAACGACTCTAGAGCCAAGCACGTCCTAGAATCGTCTTCTAAAAAGTCATTCCAGCTAAAGTAATCTGGAAAAAAATCTGCATCCCAACTTTTTGTAGTTGAGTGCCTTGGCTCAGAGAGAGACAAAATATCATTTAAGTTGAACCTTGATTGATGGCCATCTGGCCAATCTATTACAAGTAAATCATCATGCAACTTAACTGCACTAGGACAAATATCTGAGGGCACCGAACTCAGAATAAAAAACTTTTCCTGAGTCGCTACGACTCGACAATCATCGCAAGGGCAGTTATCACGAGACCATAGATGAGGCAACTCCAACAACAGCTCACCGTCTTTGTAAGTCCGAATGTATCGAGAGTCAAAAGAGACTGAGCTATGGGATCCACTGCTTTGTGTTTGGGAGTACAATATTTCTTCACGATTTAGCGACATGTTAAATATCCTCCTTTTAGATCTCCATTTGGGCAAAAATAACATAAAAATAAAGTATGGTAATACCCATTTTTTGCATTTCTAAATATCGAAGTTTATGTATTACTTTAGCATGAAAATTTTTAGTTCCAACTTACCATGCATTGCAGGAAAACAGTGATCTTTAGGAGATGAAATAGCGTACTGTAAATTTATATGTAAATAAAAGAGCGCGATGAGCATCTCTCTTACGAAGTTAGAGCAGTACTTTGCTGTGGACAAGCTAATCTATCACTCTATAGATCTGAGCCTCTATCAAGTCTCGGCCTTCATTTGTGGGGTTGAACATTACATAGACGACGGTAATTCCAAGCTCTTACGCGGAGTTAATTTAATTGAGCTTCAAAAAAAAATGAAGTTAGTAAAAGCAAAAAGTAGCGTCCTACGCCACACTAGCGCCTATGACGAAATGATAGGCGGACCCGCAAAGAATAACTCCAACATGCTTGAAGTTCCAATTCAAGATAACCAGCTGCACTAAGGGTTTACATTTCATTGCACAACTTTAGAATATGCGGCTTTAAAAGACCCGGATAATAGTGATATGTCTCACAAAATAAGTTGGCCCGTCCTAATCGTTCTTTTTGGCGGTTTACTTAACTTTAACTCAACCAACGCCTACAGCGATGGAGCTGCAACGCTAAAAAGATTTTCCGATGAAGAGATAATACAGTCGATTATCGTGACTGGTCGCCGCCTAATGGAAGATCAATCAAAAGTTATAGGTAATGCTGGACAGGTCTCAGAGGATGAACTCCAGAGGATATCTCATGCGCATATAAGTCAGATGACGTCGAGGGTGCCCGGAGTTTGGCTCAGTCGCGGTAATGGACAAGAACTACTTGCATCCGTCAGGTCCCCTGTCTTCACTGGCGCGGGGAGTTGTGCGGAGATTCTTATCACAGAGGATGGGCTCCCAATAAGGCCAACCGGCATGTGTAATGTGAATCAACTTTTTGAGGTTAATACGGAGCAAGCGTCTGGTGTCGAGATATGGCGAGGTCCAGGAACCGTCTTTTATGGTTCAAATGCGATGCATGGCGTAATTAACTCTCTCTCCCCCGAAGTGAGAAGTAATGTCATAACCACCGAGGTAGGTAGCAATGATTACCACCGTACAAAAATTCGGTTAAGAAACGAGGGCCGATTTAACTCTCTGCAACTTTCTGCCAATGGAGTGTCTGATGGAGGCTTCAAAGATAATTCTGGATTTGATCAACAAAAAATTTCGATAAAGCATGGATGGGTCAATAATCGTATTTCTGCTACTACTCATTTATCTTTGGTCAACCTAAATCAAGAGACAGCCGGCTACATAAAAGGATTCGACTCATACAAAGACAGATTAATTAGAAATGTCAATCCAAATCCTGAAGCATACAGAGATGCCTTTGCTTTGCGTCTCTCCTCTCGAGTCAGTGGCGAAGTGGTTAGAAATGGCAGTAACGAAAAGTGGAATATTACGCCATATCTCAGAAAGAGTTCGATGACATTTTTACAGCACTACCTTCCTGGCCAGGCTCAAGAAAAGAATGGCCAAATAAGTGCTGGCCTCCAGTCAGCTTACCGACTTAATCATGATGGCGCCTCGAAAACTTGGATTGGTGTGGATATCGAGTGGGCTGACATGCAGGTAACAGAAATGCAGAATAATGTGCTAGGCACTCCAGATAATGTTAGATTTCAGGGACAGCATTATGACTTTGAAGTGGATAGTTTTCAGTTAGGAATTTTTAGTAACTCTGAGTGGAGTCCAACGCCAAAACTGACCTTAGAAGGTGGCCTTAGATTCGAATCATTACGCTATGACTATCAGAATAAAATGATAAGTGGCAGTACAAGAGATGATGGCAGTCTTTGCGCATCTCAAAGCGGAAGTTGTCGCTACTTCAGACCAGAAGATCAGATAGATAAAACCGAAAACGTTAGTTATCAGTTGGGGGCATTATATGAAATAAATGGAAACATTGAAGTTTTCGCCCGATTATCAAATGCCTACCGAGCTCCTCAAATAAATGAGCTTTATCGATTACAGAAAGAGCAAGAGACCTCTATTATCAAATCTGAAGAAATAGATAGCATAGAATCTGGAGTACGATACCAGTCAAATAGGCTATGGTCTGAATTTTCGTTATATACAATGAGCAAAAATCAGGTGATTGTGAAAGATTCAGCAGGGTTTTTGGTTAATGATGGACAGACTGAACATCAAGGCATTGAATGGCAGACTCGCCTCCAAGTAATTGACGACTGGCTACTTACGACTTCAGCATCCTGGGCTAAGCATAAATATAGTTACGCGCGACTCTATGGCGATGTCGATATAAAAGGTAACGATATCGATACAGCTCCCCGCTGGCAAGGAAGTGCTCACATCCTCTACGAGCCATCTAGACGCACCTCTGCCGAGCTTGAATGGCTATACCTTGGAAAATATTTCTTAGATCCCCAAAATTTGCATCAGTATAAGGGGCACAAAGTATTAAACTTACACCTCCAGCAGACTATCAATAATTGGAGGTTTTCTGCTCACTTGAACAATATTACCGATGAACTAATAGCTGATCGAGCAGACTATGCCTTCGGTAGCTACCGCTACTTTGTGGGAGATGGCAGAAATATTTTGGTAGGACTCGAATATACGTTTTAGCGTCCATCTATCCTAATCTTGAAGCTCGGGCCAATCATCTGTATGGAA
>ERZ802831.702-NODE-702-length-17061-cov-11.2033_pt1 | contig 17061 bp, 14 predicted proteins | sample MGYA00345655_ERZ802831 | MGnify/ENA primary metagenome ERZ802831 (study PRJEB30503, sample SAMEA104212376) | marine metagenome | biome: Westerlies Biome; feature: [SRF] surface water layer (ENVO:00010504) within the epipelagic zone...; material: water...
CTACTCCTGGAATAGCTTTTCAGGTGCCTCTCAACACGACAGGTCGATTACTGGAACCAGAGGAATTTGCAGATGTCATTATCAAGACTGGCCATGAATCAACTGCAACAAAAGGTGCACCGGCTGTTGGCCGAGAGATTGTTCGTATTCGTGATGTTGGCAGAGTAGAACTCGGTGCAAAAAATGAAGATACAGCAAGTCGCGTCGATGGCAGTGAAGCTATCACAATGGCGATCTATCAGCGGCCCGGATCGAATGCCATTGCTACTGCAAAACGAGTCCGCAGTGAAATGGAGAAACTCGCTGCAAGCTTTCCTTCGGGTCTGGAATACGGCGTACTCTACGACACAACTGTTTTCGTTGAGGAAAGTATCCAAGAGGTCATGAAGACGCTGTTCGAAGCAGTGATCCTCGTATTTGTCGTGGTTCTTTTGTTCCTACAAAACTGGCGAGCAACATTGATTCCAATGATTGCTGTCCCAGTCTCTTTGATAGGCGCGTTTGCAGTCATGGCCGGTCTTGGTTTTTCACTGAACAACCTGTCTCTATTTGGACTCGTACTTGCAATTGGAATCGTGGTCGATGATGCCATTGTTGTGGTAGAGAACGTTGAGCGGCTGATTCGTCAAGGACTTCCGCCTCGTGAGGCTGCACGACAGGCAATGCGTGAAGTAAGTGGTGCACTCATAGCAATCGCATTGGTACTGGTGGCAGTTTTCGTACCAACAGCTTTTATTGCCGGAATAAGTGGTGAGTTCTATCGTCAATTTGCTATCACGATTGCAGCCAGCACGGTATTTTCGGCAATTAATTCGCTCACACTTTCTCCCGCCCTGGCAGCTATTCTTTTTAGCCGTCACAACTCGTCAGATTTAACGAGCAAAAAACACCAACAGAATGATCCACTGCCAGTTATTGTCATTGGTCTTCTCTGTGGCTTAATGACAATCTGGCTCACTGAAGACTTTGTGATTCTCTGGACTGGTTTGGCTGAAGGCTCCCAACCAATTCTTGCGACGTGGGCTCTCCGACTTTGTGTATTTGGCATCGGCTTTGTTTGCGGATCTTTTCTGGCTCCGCTTTTTAACATGCTGCTGGCAGGTTTTTTCAAACTTTTCAATCTGTTTTTTGATGTCACAACAGGAGCCTATGGAGTCGTCGTTGGACTTCTTTTAAAAATTGGCATTGTGATGGTTGGGGTGTACATCGCTCTGATGGGACTTACCTATTTTGGTTTTAATACTGTTCCAGTCGGATTCATTCCAGAACAGGACAAAGGGTATCTTCTCGTCAATGCGACGCTCCCCGAAGGAGCAAGTCATGAAAGAACAGCAGAAGTCATTGCTGAATTAGAGGTGATTGCTGCTGAGACACCAGGTGTAGCACATACAATATCCGTTTCGGGCTATTCCTTATTATCCAGCGTCAGCCTGTCGAATGCTGGCGGCATGTTTGTCATTCTTGATCCGTTTGCAAGTCGGGCTGTGCATTCAGAACAGTCGTCTTTTGCAATCGCACGAAAACTACGGAAAGACTTCTATCGGGTTCGTGATGCTCGTTGCGTGGTCTTTAATGCTCCGCCAATTGATGGCCTTGGAAACACCGGTGGTTTCAAATTACAGGTTCGTGACCGCACAGGTCATGGATCGACCGAACTGGAGCAAACAACCGCCGGACTCGCTGACGCGCTTGCAGCGCAACCAGGACTCGTCGGACTCTTTTCCAGTTTCAAGGCAAACCAGCCACAACTGTTTATCAATATTGATCGGACAAAAGCAAAAGCTGCTGGCGTCTCAATCGAATCCATTCATCAGACACTTCAGGTTTATCTTGGAAGTACCTATGTCAATGACTTCACGGCCTTTGGAAGGAATTGGCAGGTGATGGCTCAGGCTGATGCTCCCTTCCGAATGCTTCCTGAAGACATCGGGAGACTTGAGGTTCGCAACAACGATGGAGAAATGGTGCCACTGGCGACCCTCCTGACCGTAGAAGAAACTAGTGGTCCGGCTGTTGTAACACGATACAACCTTGCACCATCGGCAGACCTCTCAGGATCAACACTCGCTGGAACAAGTTCTGGTGACGCCATTGCATTGGTTGAAACGCTAGCGAGCCAACCACCAGCCGGCCAAGGACTCCTTCCACAAGGGATCGACTTCGAATGGACCGACTTGTCTTTGCAACAGATACTTGCCGGGAATACAGCGAGTTTTGTCTTTGCGATGGGTACTCTTTTTGTTTTTCTTGTTCTCGCCGCTCAGTACGAAAGCTGGCTGCTTCCACTCGCTGTCATCTTGATCGTGCCAATGTGTCTTTTAGCAGCAATATCGGGTGTCTGGATTGCTGGAAGCGATAACAATATTTTCACTCAAATTGGGCTTCTTGTTCTTGTTGGTCTGGCAGCCAAGAATGCGATCTTAATTGTTGAGTTTGCCAAGCAGCGTGAGGCCGACGGACTCCCACGAACGCAGGCAGTTCTCGAGGCAGCAACCCAGCGTTTACGACCAATCTTGATGACGTCTCTTGCTTTTATTCTTGGTGTCGTGCCACTACTCATTGGCCGAGGTGCTGGTGCTGAGATGCGTGTTGCTCTTGGGACAGCAGTCTTTTCCGGCATGCTCGGGGTCACTGTCTTCGGCATTTTCTTTACCCCGGTCTTTTACTCAGTCATCATGTGGTTGAGTCCAAAAAATGATACGAAAACGTCAGTTCTACCGTGAATCAGTCTCAGTGTTGTGATGCCTGTTGTATTGTTTTCACAAACGCGTGGGATACTTTCTTCACCTGTAAGAGCAACCAGGCTCAATACATGACTCTGTATATGAATGGGCGTGGCACTCAGCCAATAAAACCGACATTTTGATTGAACTATCAACTGTATCCGATGGACGTGGTTGGTGAGTGGTCGAATACGTCGAGAATCGTCATAATAAAACGACACCCTGCCGGTGCACAAAGCCTCGGCTCACACATCTGGAGAAAATTCCATGCGGTGCTTCCCGAGCAAGTTTCACCATATTTTCTTGGTTCTGTTCTGTTGCCTATTTCTTCAAGCGGCACAGGCAACTGATTGGCCTACATTTCGTGGTAGCAGCCGTACTGGCATTGCTCCGGACACCAACTTGCTCGAATCCTGGCCTGAGGAAGGTCCAAAACTACTTTGGCGGTCAGCTGGTGCCGGCCGTGGCTATGCCAGTTTGGCTATCGTAGGGGATAGGATTTTTACGTTGGGTGATGGGCCCTCAACTGCCTCGGATGCTGATGAATATCTCTCATGCTTTAACCGTACCACTGGGGACCCAATCTGGCATACGAAAACAGGTGAAGCATATAACGAAAACAAGAAGCCAAGCTGGAATGGTTCTCGGAGCACTCCAACCATTTCTGACGGTATTGTGTATGTCATCACTCCTTTTGGTTTACTCATTGGCTGCGACGCTGAGACCGGAGAATTTGGAAAAGCAATTGATTTGAAGTCAGCTTTCGGTGGAACGAAAGACGATGCTTGGGGATACAGTGAGTCTGTTCTTATTGATGGTGACAAACTTGTTTGCACCCCAGGCGGTAGCCAAACAACAATGGTGGCTCTTGATAAAAATAATGGCGATATCATCTGGAAGTGTGCCGTACCAGAAGATCGTGGTGCTGGCCATGCGTCGATTGTCATCAGTGAAATTGCTGGCAAAAAAATATACATACAAACAACTGGATCTGGAGCGTTTGCTGTTGATGCTGAAACAGGCAAACTCCAATGGACATTCCCAATCGAAAAGACAACGGCCGTTATCCCGACGCCGATTATCAAAGACGATCTTGTCTATTTTGTAGCTGGATATAAAAGAGGAGGAGCGCTCATCCAGCAACTTCCTGGTCCAGGTGGATCAGTGACATCAAAGGAAATCTTTCCTCTCAAAAAAGATTTAGCGAATAAGCACGGCGGAGTTGTCCTCATCGATGATCACCTCTACGGATGCGCTGACAGTGGAACGTTTATCATCAGCGCTGACTTAATGACAGGAGAGGTGGTTTGGAAAAATCGAAGTGATGTCGGAGGAAAGGGGTCAGCAGCCATTGTCGCAGCTGACGGACACTTGTATGTGCAGTGGGAAAATGGAACTTTTGCTCTCGTAAAAGCAGATCCGGCCGCTTTTGAAGAGGTGTCGTATTTTCAGATCCCTGATAGTGGTGACAGCCCCTGCTGGGCACACCCTGTTATTGTGGATGGCATGCTCTACATTCGCGACGGAGACAACATGTTCTGCTACGACATTCGCAAGTAAAGCGATCTACAAGACGCTATAAAAAAACCTGTACAGTGCCGGCACAAAGATACATAGCCCGATCACGACTGCAGTGCCTGACGCGAGGAGAACGGCCGCACTGGCAATGTCCAATGCATCACGTAATCGTGGATGAAACTGTGTATGAACAGCACGTGCCAATGACTCGATCGCTGTGTTGAATGTCTCTGCAACCAGCACCATTCCAATGGCAGCAAGAATGAGTCCCCATTCAACCGTTGTCACCCTGAGCACGGCAGCAGCAGCAACAGCGACACATGCAATGAGTAGATGAATCGCAAAACTATGTTGTGTGCGAAAGGCACGCCGAAGACCTCGAAAAGCGAAACCAAACTTGTTTTTCCATGAATGAGAGTGGAGTCGACTACGCATAGAAAGTCTCTCCTGCAGAACGAGCCAATCCTGTCCACGCAAAAATTAGCCAACTTTTACGTATGGGTCGCCCTTCTTCCAGTTGCATGGGCACAGTTCATCGCTCTGGAGAGCATCAAGAACTCGTATTACTTCAGCTACATTTCGGCCAACACGCCCTTGATTCACATCAACCCATTGGATCACGCCGTTCGGATCTACAATAAATGTTGCCCGCTGGCAGTATCCCTCTGTTTGCTCGAGTATACCGAGTTCGGCACCCAGCTTTTGGGCTGCAATCAGTGGGTATGCAAGATCTTTTAAGTCTGCATGTGATCGTCGCCACATCATATGACACCATTCGTTATCGGTGCTGCCACCCACGACACTCGTATCACGATCCGAAAATGATTTCAGTTGTTTGTTGAACTCAGCTAATTCCGTAGGACACACAAACGTGAAATCTTTTGGATAAAAAAAGAACACCGTCCACTTCCCGGAATAGTCAGCTGATGTGAGCAACTTGATGTCTTCTTTTTCCATACCAGTACAGGCTTGGACAGAAAACTGGGGAAACTCGTCGCCAACTGTAAGCATGGTGTTCTCTCCGAATGTCTAGAAATCTGTAAATACGTGATTGCCGAAATGCACTTTTGTAAATGACACTTTCTTAACCCAACTTGTTATAGGCTCTGAGTGTACGGGCGACGATTGTAGCGTTCAATAAGAGGGGCATTTTCCCCTTTCCAATTCATTTGAGTGGTTCACACATGTCATTCTCATTCGATCAGTCGAGAGAACCCACAATTCACTATGATCCTCTTGCAAACCGAGATATCTTTCTTGCACCTCGACGTGCTGACCGCCCAAATGACCTTCTGAACCGGCCGCAAGAAGACTGTCCTTTCTGTCGAGAAAATGCGGGCCTCACTCCAGATCCAGTTCAGCAGTGGCCAGTAGCCGATTCTCTGGATTGGAAATCAAGGATTATTCCCAACGCCTATCCGGTTGTTGAGATGAAGCCATCTGGACATACTCGTGATGCCGCTGACTCAAGCGTGCCACACCAAAAAATTGTACATGCCTCTGGTGTTCATGAAGTTGTTATCGAGTCACCCCTCCACATTGAATCAGTTCTTGAAGTTCCTTTCAATGACTGGGTTGGTGTCTGGAAACTCTGTCAGTATCGAATGGAACAACTCTCAACCAATCCTGAGATTGCGTGGGCAATGATCTTCAAAAACGGTGGCATTCAAGCAGGAGCTTCACTAGCACATGTCCATAGCCAACTGATTGCGATTGACCGCATACCACCAACAATATCTACAAAGTGTCAGCAGGTCATTCGTCAACCAAACCTATTTGAAAATATTTTGTCTGAGGCAAAAAGTGAAAACCGTATTGTTCACACATATAAGAGTTTCGTAGCGATTGTTCCCTCCGCGCCTCGCCAGCCTTTTGAAGTGTGGCTCATCCGTAATGAACCTTCCTGTTTTTTCCATACCGAGCCTCCTAGTCAAATGGAAGAGGTCGCACACTTTACCCAACAATTTGTGGCAGCGCTCAACAAGTTGATACCCAGCGCAAGCTACAATTGGTGGCTCCATCAATTTCCATTTGTTCCATCTCCTTCGCTCAACAAGGCAGCTGCTCATTGGCACTGGCACCTTGAGGTGCTCCCACGGATTGCACCCATTGCCGGCTTTGAACTTGGCTCTGGATATCACATCTCAACAATTCCTCCGGATACAACGGCCGGTTTGCTTCGTGAAACCGGTTCTTGGAAGGAGCCGCAGTAATCAGACGAGGGTCCTGACGCAGGCAATCTTTTCCTAGTCCCTAGAGCCGGTATGACCTTTACGGTGATACGACTCACTCGTTCATAGAATCTCTGAATAGCGTTTGGCGCGGGTTCCAGAAAACATGAAAATCGGAGCATTCGCCTGGCCTCTGGAATACTTTACGTATGCACCCCGCTGTTCGATTTGTTTTCGTTCTCCATGACCATCAGCCTGTTGGAAACTTTCATGGCGTGGTGGAAGATGCCTATCAAAAAAGCTATCTCCCTTTTCTTGATTTACTGCAGCAACATCCGGCTATTCGAATTGCATTACACACGAGTGGACCACTTGCTGAATGGCTCGAGAGCAATCATCCTGAATATCTCGACCGATTAGCTTCCTTAGCTGCAGCGAAACAAATTGAAATTGTTGGTGGTGGATTTTCTGAACCAATACTCGCCATGCTGCCATCGCGCGACCGAATCGGTCAGATTCGTCAGTACAACCACTGGCTCGAACAACGTCTTCAGACCACAGTCACTGGAATGTGGGTTGCTGAAAGAGTCTGGGATTCAAGCATGACAGCCGACCTCGCAACTGCTGGTGTCGAGTGGACTATCCTCGATGACTTCCACTTCAAGGCTGCTGGACTTCCCAATGAAGAGCTCGACCGTTATTGGATCACTGAGTCCGATGGTCGTACCATTGGTGTATTTCCGGGCAGTGAACATCTGCGGTATGTTATTCCGTTCGCATCGCCAGATGAAACCATTGAACACCTTCGTTTCCTCGCCTCACGCAGACAGGGCGCTTTGGCTGTCTTCAGTGATGACGGAGAGAAATTTGGAGTCTGGCCGGGTACGCACAAAACCTGTTTTCAGGATGGTTGGTTACAACGGTTCTTTGGTCTTCTTGAAGCAAATCAAGACTGGATGACCATGGCACTCCCGTCTGATGTGATTCGAAGTGATCCACCAGGTGGAACAATCTGGCTACCAGAATGCAGTTATCGTGAGATGACTGAATGGGCTCTTCAACCTGAGCAACAAGTCGCGTGTGTCAAAGCACATCAAAATGCAAAAAGCGATCCAACCCAGTCACTTCTTGTTCCATTTGTTCGTGGTGGATCCTGGAAAAACTTTCGCTATCGATACCCTGAAGCCAATGAGATGTATGCCCGGATGATGGTGGTAAGTAATCGGCTTGCCCGACTCTCTGAACAGTCAACAGACAAGACTGCATACCAACAAGCCGCCACATCGCTCTATCGAGGTCAATGCAATTGTGCCTACTGGCACGGTGCTTTTGGTGGCATCTACCTGCCACATCTGCGGAATGCAGTTTATAAGGAATTAATTACAGCGGAGAATGCACTAGATCTCGCTGAAGGTCGGCCAGCTACATGGGTGGAAGCTGTAAGTTCAGACTATGACTTCGACAGCAAAACGGAAGTTCGACTTTCCAATGAACATATTGATCTCTGGCTGGCTCCCTCTGTCGGTGGAATGCTGTATGAGTTTGATCTCCGGAAACAGCGCCACAATCTTCTTGCAACGCTCGACCGTCGTCAGGAGGCCTATCATGATCAAGTTCTTGTAGGCCCCGGCGAAGCGCGAAGTATTATTGATCCTTCCCAACTCGCTACGTTTAAGCACGAAGGGCTTGCCGAAAAGATTCAGTATGACGAGTACCGACGGAAGAGTTGTATTGACCATTTCTTTGATGTTGACGCATCAGCAGCAGACATCGCCTCTGGAAGGGCCCTGGAACGTGGTGATTTTGCCACAGGATCGTATGAGGCAAGCATCCGCCGCAATCCAGATCGAATGCAGGTACTCTTGTCACGAAAGGGCAATGTGTGGGGGATTCCATTAACCCTTTCAAAAGCCATCACACTCTCCGCAGGGTCTGACACTGTTGAACTTGGATATCGGCTCGAAGACTTGCCTGACAACTTTTGTCAACATTTAGCTATTGAGTTCAACTTTTCTGGTCTTCCTTCACGTACCACTGGTCGCTGTTTTCGAAATAAAGATGGCTTGGATCTTGGACATCTTGGAACTCATCTTGATCTCAAGGAAACATCTCATCTCAGCCTCGAAGATAACTGGCTTAACATTCAGGCCACCCTCGACTGCAGTGTGGCGAGTAATGGTGGACATGCCGGAATGTGGACATTTCCAATCGAGTCGGTCAGTCAATCAGAGGGTGGCTTTGAACTCATTCATCAGTCGACAGTCGTCATGCCTCACTGGATTGTCACACCTGATGCGAGTGGGTGCTGGCAAGTCGTTATTAAGCTGTCGGTTACTGGTCTTGCTGAAGCCACCGAATCACCTGATCAGGCAAAAAAAATCAGTGCGGGCATCTAGCGAACCTTCTCGGGCTATCGCTTTGAAAGCGTTTGGAACGGCGCCGCAATCGATTGCCAATCCACGAAGGGTTCAATTGTTGAGGCCTCGTAGCCGAGACCACAAACAACAATATGAGGAAGTCTTCTTTGCAATTCCCCTTGCGACTGACGCGCGATGACCTCAGGGCTATCTGGCTTTTGGTTCCCACCATGGTGGCCAGCTTCTGACTGAGAAAGAACAACTGCTGAAACGGTCAGACCCACTGACTCCGCTGCTGTCACTGCAGTCAGTGTTCGACCAATAGACCCGAGACGACTGCTGTCTACGATAACTACAGGTATTTGAAAATCTCGAGCCAGATCTGCATTCAGTGTGTGGTGGCTCAGCGGTGAAAATAACCCACCCGCTCCCTCGATCAAAACCAAGTCTGCACGCATATGAGGATACAGACCCTGACGGAGAAGGGCGTCATCAACCTGGCTTCCCTCGGCGGCAGCAGCCTGTTCCGGTGCAACAGGAAGTTGAAACGATTGCGGGCAGACATCATCGCGGGTGCCGGCATTTCCAGAGGCACTCCACAGGCGATCAATGTCTGATGGACCAGACTGAACACCACTTGCCACAGGCTTATACGCTCGGCAATCAATCCTCTGCAAAACACACTGTTGTAAGATCGCGACAGCAACTGCTGTCTTCCCAACATCTGTGTCAGTGCCAGTGATAAAAAGACCTTTTGTCATAACTTCTTATCTTCTGCCCTGAAGACCGCGAATCAATACGGTCGCTTGCCTGAGAGGGAAACCCTTTCTAGGATACGCTTTATTGAGACTGCATCTCAATAAAGCCTCAAGAGTCTGCTTCAATTGTGTCGATCAGTGGGTGTGATTTCGTCAGATGCCCTGCACAGGAACCCTTTTATGCGTTCACTCGCAACTCTAAACATAGGATCGACGACCCACGTTGTAGACATCTCTGGTGAGGATAATACCTCGTTACGGCTGCTTGAAATGGGTCTCACACCGGGTGTTGAAGTAACTGTTGTGAGCACCGCTCCATTGGGTGATCCGGTGGAACTAGAACTTCGTGGCTATCGCTTATCGATTCGTCGGAATGAGGCTGCACGTGTGGTCGTAGCCAACTGAAAAATTTTTCTTCTTGCAAAACGTTTGAACCGGTGATGTCTTTCATCAAGACTCAAGATACCACAGAGCAATTAGTAGCAGATACCGATATGAAACTGACTGTCGCTTTGCTTGGTAATCCAAATACTGGAAAAAGCACTCTCTTTTCAGCACTAGCCGGCATCCCAACCCGAATTGCAAACTACCCGGGAGTGACCGTTGAAGAAAAATTGGGGCAATTTCATCATCGTGCTCATACCATTAAGCTGATCGATCTACCTGGTGCCTACAGTTTGAATGCAAAAAGCCCAGACGAACAGGTTGCTGTTGATGTCCTTCATGGCAATTTGACTGGCATAGAACAACCTGATTGTATTGTTGTAGTTGTTGATGCAACAAACCTGAGCCGTAATCTCTATCTTGTAAGCCAAGCACTTGCCATTGGGAAACCCGTTCTTGTTGCACTGACGCTCTGCGATGTTGCAGAATCCAAAGGTATACATATCAATCGAGAAAAACTTTCGGAGTTTCTTGGTTGTCCTGTCCTTCGTCTTGTGGCACCTCGTCGAGAAGGTATTGACCACCTTGCTGAAACACTTATCGAATCCTCTGATTGGTCAGGGCAAACGATTCCTGAATCACTGACGTCTCGCCTGGCCACATGTTCAGACTCTGATCGTCCTGTTGCTTCAGCTGAAGCAATTGCCCGTTATGGTTGGATCGATGAGATCACAAAAGATGTTCTTTCCTATTCTGTTCAACAAAGCCGATCACTTGGAGATCACATTGATTCGGTGTTAACTCATCGAGTATTTGGAACTGTTGTCTTTGCACTGACCATGCTTTCGATCTTCAGTTCTATCTTTTGGTTGGCATCTCCATTGATGGACCTCATTTCAGGAGGTGTTGAATTTGCTGCAGGCTTGGCAGAATCAATCATGCCAGATGGAATCCTTCAATCGCTTGTTATTGATGGCATCATTGCAGGGGTTGGGGGAGTCATCATATTTCTGCCACAGATAGCTATCCTTTTTCTCTTTGTGGCAGTACTCGAGGGTTGTGGGTATCTGGCCCGGGCAGCTTTTCTTATGGACAGGCTTCTGGTTGGTGTTGGTCTTTCCGGAAAATCGTTTATCCCACTTCTTTCAAGTTTTGCGTGTGCAATTCCTGGCATCATGGCTGCCCGTACGATCGAGAACCGTCGTGACAGATTACTGACCATTCTCGTTGCTCCTCTGATGAGCTGTTCTGCACGACTCCCGGTCTATTTGCTTTTATGCAGTGCATTCGTCCCGAATGTTGCAGTTGGAAATTCCTGGATTCGTTTGCCAGCTGTTGTCTTGGCCTCCATGTATCTCGTCGGTATTCTTGTTGCTGCAATGGTCGCCTTTATCCTTTCTCGTACGATCTTTCGCGGGCCACCACAGCCCTTTGTATTGGAACTTCCAAGCTGGCGGTGGCCACAAGTCGCTGTTGTTGTTGAACGCGTTCGTGAAGCTGCAGTATCTTTCTTAAAAAATGCAGGGACACTCATACTGGCCGTAAGTATTGTCGTGTGGGCACTTGGGAGTTTTCCACGACCAGTTCTTGAAGCTGGTGTGAATCCAGAATCTGCAGAGCAGCAGGGGGAGGCCTTGCGACAGAGCTTTCTTGGTCAGGCTGGTCGTCTGATAGAGCCTGTTGTGAAACCGCTAGGCTGGGATTGGCGGATTGGATGTGCAGCAGTGGCAAGTTTCCCAGCTCGTGAAGTGGTTCTAGGAGTCCTTGGTGTCATATACAACCTTGGTGATGTTGACCCTGGAGAAGAGGACGGTGCCGGCATGCTTATCCGACAATTGCGTGCAGCCACGTGGGACGGCACTGATCGCAAAGTATTTACCTTACCCGTAGCACTTTCGATTATGGTTTTCTTTGCACTATGTGCTCAGTGCGCAAGCACGTTGGTTATTATTGGGAAAGAAACGGCTAGTTGGTTTTGGCCCCTCGTGTCATTTGCCTACATGACTGCACTTGCCTGGATCGGTGCATTCTTCGTTTTCCAAATCGGTACCGCGCTAGGATGGTGAGTGGTGATACAGGACATCCTCGTTTTTTTTGTTGTTGGAACTGCCAGCATATGGCTGGGGAGACATCTCTGGAGACGAATGACTGCACCGCCGTGTCAGCCACCTTCACAAAGCCCTCCTGGGAGCGACGGATTTGTACCTCTTGAAGAACTTCATTCGTACCGCGAAGTAAAATAGGTGCTTCTTACCAGCAGATACCGGGCTTTTCTTTCGATGTCGGGTTCGGTATTTCTATTGAAGAAGCGGCTCATTCACGTGCTCGTGAAGGCTCACAGCTCAACACCCCTGAGAAATACACGATCCGCATGATCATCCGCGGTCCGGAACAACCTGATCAGTCGGCAATTGAAAACCTGTTCACAGCACTTTTCACAGCTGGCAATCAACACGTGCTACCGCCGTATTTGTTGAACCAGCAGAATCCTTCTCAGCTTACCCATGCGCTCTATACAAGTACGCAATCAAAAAAGGATCTTCATCGCTTTGGTTTTACCCGTGGCCAAGCAGTTGTCTATGGATTTCTTTCATCATGGGAAGACACGCTTGGGTCACCACAACTTTCTCTTGCGGTGCATCCCTCATTTCGGAACCGTGGTTTTGCGCACACTATGTGCAGTCAACTCCATGACCTGGCGCGCATTCGCGGTGCCCGCTCTGTGCGTGCTCTCATCTCAAAGGAGAATCACTACGCGATCGCACTGTGTCGTTCCTTCGGCTATAAACTGACACCCACCACAGATACACATCTTCATGGATCACTCGGATTACAAAGCACTCGAGATGGGCACAGCCGCTGGGTAGCGTGAGCTTCAAGAATGTTCTGGAAGGATAAAACGACCGCTTTGACCCAAGAATGCAAGTGGGTTTTCTAAGCTAATTTTTTCCACAAGCTTTTGATTATGTCCTCGTCGCCGCATCTCGACATGACACTTCGGTACTGAAAGTGGATCACTGGGACCCCAGTCACCGGCTGAATTAATCCAGATACGTTCGTTTCCGTAACATTCAATAATATCAACTGCTCGCTGGGGTGTGCACTTGCTGTCCGGATAGAGTGTCATCCCTGCCCAGAATCCTCGATCAAGGACTTCGGCAACGGTGTGCTCTTCAACATGGTCTATAAGAACACGTCCCGGATCAATTCCGGCATTGATGAGTGCATCCATCGTCATTCGTGTTCCCTTGAGTTTATCTTCAAGGTGTGGTGTGTGAACAAGAATCAGGCGTTCGTGTTGTTTTGCTAATTCAATTTGTTCTTCAAGAATGATCAGTTCATTCCGTGAGTTTTTATTGAGACCAATTTCACCAATACCCAAGACATTAGGCTTATCCAAGAATTCTGGAATAAGCTTCATCACCTCACGTGCAAATGCGGGGTCTTCAGCTTCTTTGGGGTTAATACACAGCCAGCAGTAGTGGACAATACCGTATTGAGCAGCGCGTTTCGGTTCTACATCTGTGAGTTGACGAAAATAGTCATAAAAACCAGCCGGGCTGGAACGATCAAACCCTGCCCAGAATGCCGGCTCAGTAATTGCGACACAGCCCGCCTGAGCCATGCGGCGATAGTCATCTGTGGTTCGACTGACCATGTGAATATGTGGGTCAATATAGGCCATGATGTACTCTCAGTAGTCCGTCTTTGGATCGGCCCCAAGTGCTGACTGCGTGTGTGCAGCAGGAGTTGGTTCCGTTGTATGATCACTCAAGAGTTCAAGCATACGCTCAGCGCGGTTCGCATGGTTCTCACAACTTGAATCAATCAAAAGTGGAATCGCTTTTTTCAAGGCTCGTACCCGTACGTCCTGAAGGCCCTCATGACCCTCGGCTCGCTCAAGGCGATCGAGAAAGGCGGCAATATCAAGAAGCTTTGCCCGATGCTCCATGAAGTAGATGTCGACAACCTGCTGGCTGGTAAGTGGACAACTCTGCTGTGGCATATTTCGTACTCCCTCAAAAACGAAGATTGATTCAGCCTAGCCAACGCAGGCCGTGCTGAAAAGCAAGAGGGCCGGGCCGCCCTACTAGAGCAACCCAACCCTTTATTCTTGCTAGAGGTGTATTGAGACGCCTCAGACGGCATTAATACATATCGTAGTCACCGCCGTGGCCTGCACCGCCCTTGCCCTTTGCGTCCTTTGGCTTTTCAGCGATCAGTGCATCACTTGTCAGAAGAAGCGTTGAGACACTCGTGGCGTTCTGCAGAGCAGTTCGCGTCACCTTGGCTGGGTCGATAACGCCAGCCTTGACAAGATCTTCATACTTATCAGTTCCGGCGTTGTAGCCAAAGTTCCCTTCACCAGAAAGAACTTTTTCGCACACGATAGAACCGTCTTGGCCAGCATTGGTTGAGATCATCGTTACTGGAGAACGAGACGCCCGTACAACAATCTGATAGCCAACGGACTCATCATCACTTAAACCCTTTGGCTTTACCTGTGAGCTAGCACGCAGCAACGCAACACCACCACCTGGCAGGATGCCTTCTTCAACAGCGGCACGGGTTGCATGAAGCGCGTCTTCTACACGGGCCTTCTTTTCTTTCATTTCACTTTCTGTTGCTGCACCAACATTAATCTTGGCAACACCACCAGCGAGTTTTGCAAGACGCTCTTCCAGCTTTTCACGATCGTAGTCACTGGATGCATTCTCAATTTCACGACGGATCTGCTCAATCCGTGCTTTGATGTCAGATGTTTTTCCGCCACCCTCGATAATGGTCGTGTTGTCTTTATCGATAATGACCTTCTTGGCACGACCCAGCTCGGCAAGGCCGATGTTCTCGAGTTTCATACCAAGATTTTCAAAGACGGCCGTTGCTCCAGTGAGGATGGCAATGTCTTCGAGCATGGCCTTTCGGCGATCTCCGTATCCAGGAGCCTTGACGGCAGATACCTGGAACGTGCCACGCAAACGGTTGATTACCAATGTGGCAAGTGCTTCTCCGTCGACTTCTTCAGACACAATCAGCATTGGCTTGCCGGCATTCACAACAGCCTCCAACAGCGGAACGATGTCCTTTACTGTGGAAATCTTCTTCTCGTATACAAGGATATAGCAGTCTTCAAGGACACACTGCATCGCCTGTGCATCGGTGACGAAGTAAGGAGAGAGATACCCTCGATCGAACTGCATGCCCTCAACAAACTCAATTTCTGTCGCGAGGCTTTTCCCTTCATCGACAGTAATCACGCCGTCCTTGCCGACCTTATCCATAGCTTCTGCAAGCAAGTCACCGATCTCGGCATCATTATTTGCTGCGATAGATGCAACTTGGGCCATCTCTTTCTTTCCCTTTACAGGGATCGCTGAACTGTGAAGTTTTGCTGTGATGTCCTCAACGGCTTTTTCAATTCCAGTCTTCATCTGGATTGGATTGACTCCGGCAACAACAGCTCGCAGTCCTTCATTGAAGACGGCCTCGGCGAGGACGGTTGCCGTGGTAGTGCCATCACCGGCAACATCACTTGTCTTACTGGCAACTTCACGCACCATGCGGGCACCCATGTTTTCATAAGTGTCTTCAAGGTCAATTTCTTTTGCAACGGTAACACCGTCCTTGGTAACCGTTGGAGAACCGAAACTCTTTTGCAGAATTACGTTTCGACCCTTTGGACCGAGTGTAACCTTGACTGCACGGGCCAGTTTGGAGACACCCCGCCGCATTGCTTCGCGGGCTTCCTGATCAAACGCCATCATTTTGGCCATCGAATGTTTCTCCTGTACTGAAAATTATTTGGACGGTTTAAGTTTGGAAATGTGAATCAACAGTCGTTTATCACCTACGCGCTGTGCTGAACTAACCAAGGACTGCAAGAATGTCGTCTTCTCTCATCAGCAGAAGTTCTTGCTCAGCAACCTGAAAAGCTTCGCCTGCGTAGCTCGTAAAGACCACGCGATCGCCCGGCTTGACCTGCAAAGGATGACGGTTTCCCTTGTCATCGAGTTTGCCTTCACCAACGCTGACAACAACGCCTCGTGCAGGCTTGTCTTTCGCTGAATCTGGCAGAAGAATGCCACCAGATGTTGTCTGCTCGCTTTCTTCGCGCTCTACAACAACGCGATCACCAAGGGGGATAAGGGTTGATTTGGCCTTCCCGGCCTTGCTCGCAGCGGCTGCCATTCTGGGGGTCCTCTATAGTCCGATTGAAAGGGAAAGTCGAAACGATACTGTGGGAGTGATATCTCAAGGCTCTAGGAGAGGGATACCATGTTCCCAAGGTGACGCGACTGCCTCAGCGGCACTCACAACACCTTCTTACCCTCCACAGTGCAACTCCCGCGCCAGTTTGAAAATGAGTGTCAGAAAATCCGTCAAGAGCAGTTTTTCATGACTTTGAGAAGAGTGAATTTAGGAGTTTTTTCAGCTTCCACACGTATTTTCATGAATTGCGATCCTTTGTCTTCCATGGCGAAGGCTCACAGGTGCAATATCCTGGCAGACTGCCATATTGGCGGCACAGATAAACAAAAGCTCTTTTTCAGATTCTTCTTTCTCTTCGCGAGAAAACGGGAAAACAAGCCGTTTGTGTCCACCTGATTCCTCATCATCTTCATCACCCTCGTTGGTAATCACCTCAGAAAATCGCTAGGATTACGGCCCGTCCGTTTGTATGGCTTCACTGCGCGTCAGGTTCATTCCAAAGCGAGCTGTTTCGCTGGGCTCGTTATGCGGGAGCTAGACTTACGGGAGGGTTCAGCATTTTTATTGAAGGTTGTTCGCTTTTAAACGACTTGGAGAAGAACCGCATGGCTCAGTATCGACGGATAGGCGTCACACAAAACAACGATGTCGCCATCGTCAGTTTCAACGACAAAAAGATTCTCGATGAGGCAAGTATTCAAGAACTCGGCGCTGAACTCTTTGGTCTTGTTGAGCAGCAAAGTATGGGTGATATCTTGCTTAACTTTACCAATGTCGAGTTTCTTTCGAGTGCTGCACTCGGCAAGTTAATCACGCTGGATCGAAAGGTGAAGGCAAGCAAAGGCCGGATGAAGATGTGTAACATTCGTCCTGAAATTTTTGAAGTTTTTCAGATCACAAAACTGAATAAAGTTTTTGATATTCGTAAAGACGAAACAGA
>ERZ802831.706-NODE-706-length-16998-cov-44.4435_pt1 | contig 16998 bp, 21 predicted proteins | sample MGYA00345655_ERZ802831 | MGnify/ENA primary metagenome ERZ802831 (study PRJEB30503, sample SAMEA104212376) | marine metagenome | biome: Westerlies Biome; feature: [SRF] surface water layer (ENVO:00010504) within the epipelagic zone...; material: water...
AGGCGGTCTTCCAGCGAATCCGGAAACGGGACGACGGCGGCAAGCTGATCAACGAGCTGGGCTGGCGCGACTTCTGGCAGCGGATGTGGCTCGATCTGGGCGACGGCATCCATGACGACCTGGAAGCGTTCAAGACAGGCCATGACGCCGCCAGCTACTCCCGGGAGCTTCCCGAAGACGTGCGCGAAGGCCGCACCGGACTGGCCTGCATGGATGGCTTCCGCGAAGAGCTCGTTACCACAGGATGGCTGCACAACCACGCGCGGATGTGGATGGCCGCCTGGCTGGTGCACTGGCGTCGGGTGCATTGGAAGGCCGGTGCCGACTGGTTCCTCGAGCACCTGCTGGATGGCGATCCCGCCAGCAACCACCTCAGTTGGCAATGGGTCGCCAGCAGCTTCAGCCACAAGCCCTACTTCTTCAACCGCGGAAACCTCGAGCGCTACAGCGATGGCCGCTACTGCGATGCATGCCCCAGCGCCGGCAACTGCCCATTCGAGGGCAGTTACGACCAGCTCGAGAGCCAGCTTTTTGCCCCGATGCCAGCCATTCGGGACGGCGGCAATGGCCCCACCCGGCGTGATGGTCGGGGTCGCAGCGGTGCCAGTGCCGCCCTGGCCCGCCCCAAGCGCTAGGTCCCGAACAACGTCATGACGATGCAACGACCGATTCTCTGGATTCACGAGGAGGCCCTGGGCCCTGCCAATCCCGCCCTGCGGGCGTGGCCGGACGCACCGGCTCTGTTCGTCTTCGACACCCATTGGATCGAAGCCAATCGGGTCAGCCGCAAGCGACTGGGTTTTCTCTACGAGGCGGCCCTGGAGCTACCCGTCACCCTGCGCAAGGGCGATGTGGCCTCTGAGGTGCTGGCCTTCGCAAGGCGACACGAGGCGGACGGCGTGGTGACCAGCTCCGCCGTGGATCCACGGTTGCAGCGGATCCTCCAGGCGATTGAAGCCGAGCTCCCCATCGCGGAACTGGCTCCCGATCCCTTTGTGGAGCTGCCCCGGCCACCACGACTCGGACGCTTCAGCCGCTACTGGCGCGAAGCGGAACCCGTCGTCTGGGCGGCCTACTGAAGCCCACGGGTGTCCCGCCGTTTCAGTTGGGGACGACATCCCCCAGCAGTGCCTTCTGTCTCTGAAGCTCCTCGTAGGGGTCGGTGAGCAGATCCTCCTCCTCCAGTGCCGGCAACTGAACCGGGGTCACTTCCACCTCAGAGCGTGGGGGATCCAGCCACTGCCAACGGGCATCGGGAGCGCGCTGCTTGCAGAGGGCTTCCAGCTCCTGCTGCAGGGATGAAACGACGGCATCCCGCGTCATGGCCTCGAAGAATTCCTGGCGGGTCGCCAATCCGGAGCTGAAGGGTGCTGAACCACGACCGTTGAACAGCCGGGCCGGATCCGGAAGCCATCTGGGCCTGCAGATGGAGGGATCCCGGGTGTCGGTCTCCAGAAAGATGTGCAGGCCGAAACCATCCGGCTGATTCACGACAGCCAGACCGTCGTGAGGCTCGTTGCGCTGCAGCGGATAGATGGTCCATTCCTCCTGCTGATCCTTGGATCCGCAGGCCAGCAGAGACAGGCACAGTCCCAGGCTCCATGCCGTCTGACACCAGCTTCGTCCCGGCATGACCCCACCTGAATGCCAGTGGACGCCATCCTGATGGAGAGCACCTGTTCCTGCAGCGGAGCCATGGCCCTGACCCCCTCGACGATGCTGCCCCTGGGCACGGATCTGCCGGACTTCCAGCTGCCCACGACCAGCGGGGCGTCCCTCAATCGTTCAGCCCTGGATCAGAAGCCGGTGCTGATGATGGTGATCTGTGCCCACTGCCCCTTCGTCAAGCACATCGAACCGGAGTTGACCCGGCTGGACCGGGATTTCCGGGATCGGATCCAGCTTCTGGCTGTGAGCAGCAACAGCTTGATCACTCACCCGCAGGACGGAGCCGACCAGCTCATGGAGCAGGCGGAACGTCACGGCTGGAGCTTTCCTTACTTGATGGATCAGAACCAGACTCTGGCCCGCTCCCTGCGAGCCGCCTGCACACCGGAGTTCTATCTGTTCGCTGGCAGCCATGAGAGCAGCCCCCAGACGCTGCAGTACAGAGGCCAGCTCGACGGGAGCCGTCCCGGCAACGACCAGCCTCTCGATGGAAGCGACCTGCGGGCTGCTCTCAACGCAGTGCTCGCAGGCGAACCGGTGAACCCCGATCAGATTCCATCGGTAGGCTGCAATGTGAAATGGCATCCCGGCCTGGAGCCGGACTGGTTCGGCTGATCCAGGGCCTGAGGGGCGGCCTAAGGTGAGCGCCATGCACGTGCCTCCCTTCAGCCTCAGCCAGCAGATCACCGATCTCGGCACGGACCTCGAGAAGGCTGTTCTCGGTGTGCTGCGCAGCGGTCAGTACATCGGCGGGCCACAGGTCAGCACGTTTGAGCATGCTTTTGCCGACAACGTCGGCACGCGCCACGCCATCGGCTGCAACAGCGGAACCGATGCTTTGATCCTGGCCTTGCGGGCCATCGGGATCGGTCCTGGCGACGAGGTGATCACCTGCGCCTTCAGCTTCTTCGCCACGGCCGAAGCGATCAGTGCGGTCGGTGCGACACCGATCTTCGTGGATGTGGACCCGGAGACCTTCCTGATCGATCTGAATCAGATCGAGCCCGCCATCACCGGATCCACACGCGCGCTGATGCCGGTGCATCTGTTCGGTCGGCCGGTGGACATGACCCGTTTGATGGACATCGCTTCCCGCCATGGCCTGCGGGTGATCGAAGATTGCGCCCAGGCCACCGGAGCGACCTGGCAGGACCAGGCGGTGGGCAGCTTCGGCGATGTGGGCTGCTTCAGCTTCTTCCCCACCAAGAATCTCGGCGGCGCAGGCGATGGAGGCGCCGTCACCACCGATGACGACACCCTCGCCCAGACCATGCGGGAACTGGCCGTGCATGGGATGCCCCGCCGCTACCTGCATACGGCCCTGGGATACAACAGCCGGCTGGACGCCATCCAGGCTGCTGTGCTCAACGTCAAGCTGCCCAAGCTCAGCGAGTGGATCGACCGCCGTCGGGAGATTGCCGCGCGCTACCGGGAGCTGCTGTCTGATCTGCCCGGTATCACGCTTCCGACAGACGAAGAGGGCCACAGCTGGAACCAGTTCGTTGTGCGTGTCAGCAGTTGCCCCACCGGTCAGCCGACCTGTCAGGCCCAGTGCAGCCCCTCAGCGATCAGCAGCAGTCACGGACTGCCGGAGAGCTGCTGCCGTGACTGGCTGAAGGAGCGGCTGCAGGACGAAGGCATCAACACGATCGTGTACTACCCCATCCCGATTCACCGCCAGCCCGCCTACAGCCATCTGGGTCTCGAGCCCGGATCGATGCCCGCGACCGAGAGAACCTGCTCCCAGGTGCTCAGCCTGCCGATCTTCCCGGAACTCAATGAACTGGAGCAGCAGCAGGTTGTGTCTGTTCTCGAGCAACTGATCAACCCCACCTGCGACGTGAATCAGCCGCGGATGGTGGCGTAAAGCGCCTTGAATTGCGCCTGCTGACGCTTGTGCTCCACAAGCGGCTCGGGATAACCGCGCCGTTCCAGCGCGCCGATCTCGCCGCTGATCAGATCCCTGCTGCTGACGTGACGCAGCTCCGGCAACCAACGACGGATGTAGTCGCCATCGGCATCGAACTTGCTGGCCTGAGTGGCCGGATTGAAGATGCGCAGCGGTTTGGGATCCATGCCACTGCTGGCGCTCCATTGCCAGCCGCCGTTGTTAGCAGCCAGATCGCCGTCCACCTCCAACTCCATGAAGGCGCGTTCGCCCCAGCGCCAGTCACAGATCAGATCCTTCACCAGGAATGACGCCACGATCATGCGGCAGCGGTTGTGCATCCAGCCGCTCTGGTTGAGCTGGCGCATCGCCGCGTCAATGATCGGCATCCCGGTTTGACCCTCCTTCCAGCGCTCAAACCAATCGGTGTTGTTCTCCCATGGAAAGCGCCGCCACTGCTCGCGGTAGGGACCATCCGCCAGCTCGGGGAAATGGAACAGCGCCTGCTGATAGAACTCTCGCCACCCCAGCTCCTGCTCCCACACCCCGATGGCATGCCGCTGTTCATCGCTGCGGGCCTGCTCACGGGCCTCCAGGGCGGCACACCAGGCCTGACGCGGGCTGAGGGTGCCCACACTCAACGCCGCACTCAGATACGACGTGCCCACAACGCCAGGGAAGTTGCGGTCGGGCTCGTAGCCGAACAGGGCCCCATCACAGAACGACCTGAGCTGCTGCAGAGCCGCTGATTCGCCGGGGCGGCAGGGGCAGATCTCACTGCCCTGAAACCCGTGGCTGCCCAACAGGACATCCAAGGGGGCGGTATCAGGAACCACCCCCTGCTCCAGATCGAGGAGATCGGAGGGAGCTTCAACACAGATCGGCGGCTTGGCCTGCACCTGGCCGCGCCAGTTGCGCAGAAACGGGCCATAAACGCGGTAGGGGTCTCCTGCACCGGTCTTCAGCAGCTCGGGGGCGATCAGCAGCTGATCCCAATCCACCACCACCGTGCGGCCATCCGCCTGCAAGCGCTTGGCCACCTGCCGGTCCCGTTCCCGGGCATAGGGCTCCACATCGCGGTTCCACACCACCGACTCCGCCCCGATCTGTTCCGCCAGCTGCGGCAGCACCGCCACCGGATCCCCTTCGAGGATCAGCAACCGGCTGCCGGCCTCCCGCCAGCGCTGCTGCAGTTCGATCAGGCTCTCGATCAGGAACCACAGCCGAGCCGGCGCCATCGGAGGCAGTTGCTCAGGCGGATCGATCACATTCGGATCGAGCACATACACACCGGTCAGCGCAGGGCTGATCTCCGCCGCCGCCGCAAGGCCGAGGTTGTCCGCCAGGCGCAGATCACGGCGATGCCAGAACAGAACGCGAGGCGTTGTCATCCCAGGCCCAGCAATTGTTTGGCTCGATACCAGGCGGTGACGCTCTTGCCATCCAGCCATTCATCGCCGGATCCCAGCCGGGCATCCAGATCCATCGGCGTCATCAGCACCACCTCCAGATCTTCATCGTCATCACCGGCTGGGGGATTCTCCAGAGGGGTGAGTTCCCGGGCAAGGAAGCAGTGGATCACCTCATCGGAGTAACCGGGGCAGGGCAGCATCGGACCCAGCGCATCCCAGCGGGCAGCGCTGTAGCCCGCCTCCTCCCCCAGCTCCCGCTGCATCGATTCCAGCGGATCCTCCCCTTCTTCCAGAGTTCCCGCAGGGAATTCCAGCAAGCGCGCCTGCACAGCGAAGCGGTACTGACGCAGCAGCACCACATGCCCATCCGGCGTGATCGGCACTGCCAGAGACGCGCCCGGGTGGCGGATCATCCCGAAGGTGGCTTCCACCCCCATCGGCAATCTGATCCGGTTGCGCTCGAAGCGGATCTTGCGGGCATCCACCGCTTCAACGGTGTCCAGCAGCTCGAAGGGCTCCGGGGCCGGCAGCGGCGCCATGGGATCAGGCCGATTGGCTCACCAGCATGGCGGGTGAGCGGCATCCATCGCCTGCAGCAGCGGCTCCATCACAAAAGCCCGCAGATGCAGCCGCGGATGGGGCAGCACCAACCGAGGATGCTCCAGGCGCAGTTCCCCCCAGAACAGCAGATCCAGATCCAGGGTGCGGGGGCCCCAGCGCTGCTCCTGCCCACGATCGCGGCCGAACTGCCGCTCCAGCTGGTGCAGGCGATCCAGCAGCAGCAGAGCTGCCGTTTCAGTCGGCTCAATCGCCATGCCGTCCACCAGCAGCACCGCATTGAGATAGTGCGGCTGCTCCACCGGCCCCACCGGGGCGGTCTCCAGCAACGCCGACCAGCGGCAGCGCGCGGGCTGCTCGGCCCAGTCCGTCAGTTCTGCCTCAAGCAGAGGCCGCACAGCCCTGAGGGTGTCGCGGGGCCAACCGACCGCACTCGGCTGGTTGGCTCCCAGGGCCACGGCCAGCGGGGCATCGTCCGTTGAGGGCATCAGCGAGACTGGCGCGCACATGCGGGCTGAACGCATCCATGGTGGCAAGCGGTGTTGCGGTGACCGACGACCGGGCGACCCGAGCCTTCCCCCTGGCTGCGATCACAGGCCACGGCACCCTCAAGCTCGCCCTGCTGCTGGCGGCCGTTGATCCAGGCCTGGGCGGCGTGGTGATCGCCGGTGGGCGCGGCACCGGCAAATCCGTGCTCGCCAGAGGCCTCCACGCCCTGCTGCCCCCCATCGACATCCTCGACGTCGACAACGGCGTCGGCCGGAACCTGGATCCCCTCAATCCGGAGGAATGGGATGCGGCCACCCGCGAGACGATCAGCGGAGACGCGCCCTCCCGGGTGATCCCGGCACCCTTCGTGCAGATCCCCCTCGGCATCACCGAGGACCGGCTGGTGGGGGCGGTGGATGTGACCGCGTCACTGGCCAGCGGCAGCGCCGTGTTCCAGCCGGGCCTGCTGGCGGATGCCCACCGCGGCGTGCTCTACGTCGATGAACTGAATCTGCTCGACGACGGCATCGTCAACCTGATGCTGGCGGCCGTGGGCAGCGGCGAGAACCGGGTGGAACGGGAGGGTCTGAGCCTCAGCCACCCCTGCCGGCCCCTGCTGATCGCCACCTACAACCCGGAGGAGGGCAACGTCCGCGATCACCTGCTGGATCGCTTCGCCATTGCCCTCTCCGCCAACCAGCTGGTGAGCACCGAACAGCGGGTGGAGATCACCAATGCGGTGATCAGCCATGGCCAGTGCAGCCGCTCATTCGCAGAGACCTGGCGTGAGGAGACCGACGCCCTGGCCACGCAGTTGCTGCTGGCCCGCCAGTGGCTGCCGGATGTGCAGATCAGCCGCGAGCAGATCGAGTACCTGGTCACCGAAGCGATCCGCGGCGGCGTGGAAGGTCATCGCTCCGAGCTCTATGCCGTGCGGGTGGCGAGGGCCCACGCCGCACTCTCCGGCCGGGACAGGGTGGAGGCCGACGATCTGCAGGTGGCCGTGGCTCTGGTGATTGCACCGCGGGCCTCCCAGATGCCACCCCCAGATCAGCAGATGGAGCCCCCTCCGCCACCCCAGGACCAGGGGGATCAGCAGAACGAACAGGACAACCCACCGCCGCCACCGGAGGGATCCGGCGAGGAGGAGAACGATCCGCCGGAGGACACCAGCGAGGACGACAGCACCGACGACAACGAGGGGGACGGCGAGGAGGATCAGACCCCGCCGGCCGTACCCGAAGAGTTCATGCTCGATCCCGAAGCGATCGACGTGGACCCCGACCTGCTGCTGTTCAATGCCGCCAAGGCCAAGAGCGGCAACAGCGGCAGCCGCTCGGTGGTGCTCAGCGACAGCCGCGGCCGGTACGTGAAACCGATGCTGCCCCGCGGTCCCGTGCGCCGGATCGCCGTGGACGCCACGCTGCGGGCTGCCGCGCCGTACCAGAAAATCCGGCGGGAACGGGAACCGGGCCGCACCGTGATCGTGGAAGAGGGCGATCTGCGTGCCAAGTTGCTGCAGCGCAAGGCCGGTGCCCTGGTGGTGTTCCTGGTGGATGCCAGCGGCTCGATGGCCCTGAACCGGATGCAGAGCGCCAAGGGCGCCGTGATCCGCCTGCTCACCGAGGCCTATGAGAACCGCGACGAGGTGGCCCTGATTCCCTTCCGTGGTGACCAGGCTGAGGTGCTGCTGCCCCCCACACGGTCGATCACCGCCGCCCGCCGCCGGCTGGAATCGATGCCCTGCGGCGGCGGTTCACCCCTGGCCCATGGCCTCACCCAGGCCGCCCGTGTGGGCGCCAATGCCCTGGCAACAGGTGATCTCGGCCAGGTGGTGGTGGTCGCCATCACCGATGGTCGCGGCAACGTACCCCTGAGCACCTCTCTCGGACAGCCCGTTCTGGACGGTGATGAGAAACCCGACCTCAAGCAGGAGGTGCTGGACGTGGCGAGCCGTTACCGGATGCTCGGCATCAAGCTGCTGGTGATCGACACCGAGCGCAAGTTCATCGGCAGCGGCATGGGCAAGGACCTGGCCGAAGCCGCCGGGGGGCGATACGTGCAGCTTCCCAAAGCCAGTGATCAGGCGATCGCTGCCGTGGCACTGGATGCGATCAATGGGATCTGAGCTACCTGGAGGTCTCTGCCGGATAAAGCTCAGCGAACAGCTCACCGAGTCCGATGGTCACGCTGCGCAGGCCTTTCATGAACTCCTCATCTGAGGTGAGTTTCTCCACATCCCCTCCGACGGCATCGATCTTGGCAGTGAGGTCAGCAGCATTGGCCGCCGTCTGCCGCAACTCGTTCAGGGTCTTGGGATTGTCCAGAGCAGCCACGATGTTGTTCACGTGAGCCGAAGCCTTGACGGCATTGCCGGTGGCCGCATTCAGGTTCTCGATCATCGGCTCGACCTTGGCGGCCTCGGCCCGCAGCTGCTTCACCAGCAGCTCGATCTCCGCAACCGCCTGATCGGCGTTGTTCAGGAACAGTGAGGCATCCTTCGACGTGGTTTCGAACTGCTGGGTGGACTGCGCCAGAGCAGGGATGAGATTGGCTTTCTGGGCCTCAGACAGCAGAGCCTGAATGGTCTCGGTCACGGTGCTGAGGCTGGGGGCTTCCTGCCCCTGGATCGTCGCTCCATTGCAGAGCTGCCTGCTGCCAACACAGTCAGCCGCACTGGCCCGCGGTGCCTCTTCCGGCAGTGGCTTGCCCTTGCTGACCAGGGCAATGAGAGCATCTCCCCCCAGCAGAGAGCCGGAAGCGACCGTGGCGGTGACCGGCTGAGCCAGTTTCAGATCCCCTTGGTTGATCTCCAGATCCGCAACGACCGCTTCTGGAGTCACACGGATCGTCTTCACGGAACCCACCAGAATGCCCCGGTAGGTGACCGGTGAACGCTCCGCCAGGCCGCCGGCATCAGCGAAACGCGCTGTCACCATCCAGGTGCTGGCCCCGAGCCGTACCCCCCGCATCCACAGAGCTGTCGCACCGAACCCGACGATGCCCCCAAGCACGGTGAAGCCGACGATGGCATCGCGGATGCTGCGTCGCATGGCGGTCAGGACTCCATGGGCTGCATGGGTCCGCGAAGACTACCTGTCCTGAACTGCTCCACGTAGGGGTTGTCGGTGCTGCGGAACTCCTCCACGGAGCCCTGCCAGCGAAAACTGCCGCCGTACAACATCACAACCCGTTCCGCCGATCGTTCGATCGTGCTGCGCACGTGGCTGACCACCACCGAACAGCCTCTGGCCACCGTTGTGGTCTTCACGATCAGATCCTCGATGCGGGTGCAAGCCACCGGATCCAGTCCAGCGGTGGGCTCGTCATAGAGCAGCAACGGCATGGCCTGGTCTCCGCGTTCCGGATCATCGACGAGAGCCCGCGCGAAACTCACCCGCTTCTGCATGCCACCGCTCAGCTCGGATGGGTAGAGATGGGCCACGTCGTAGAGGCCCACCGCCTCGAGGCAGGATTCCACCCGCTGGCGGATCTCCCGGGCAGTCATGCGTCCCCGCTCCCGCAACAGAAAACCGACGTTCTGCTCCACGGTGAGCGAAGCCAGCAGGGCAGGGTTCTGAAACACCAGTCGCACATCCGGAGGTCGGGTCTGATCCAGCCGCAGATAGGTCTGCTGCTTTCCGAAGAGACACAGTTCACCCTGCGTGGGCAGCTGAAGACCGGCCAACAGGCGCAGCACGGTCGACTTACCGGCGCCGGAAGGACCCACCACCGCCAGGCGCTCTCCAGGCTGCATCTGCAGATTCACCCGATCCAGCACTGGCCGCTGGCCCCACTGCATGGTGAGGTCGCGCATCTCAACGACGGGTTGGACCCCGACCACAGGCATGAACGCACATGTGCTGCCATCTTTGCCCGACCGCCGAGTCTCCGTACAGTTCAGGGAATGCCGTGCTCGATCGCCCCTAAGCGCAAGTGACTACGCACAGCAAACGACGGGCCAGGGCGATACGGGCCCAGCGACGCAAGGATCTGGTGACCCGATCGCAGCGGGCGGTCCGCTGGCTCCAGCCGGGACTGGTGGTGAAGCGCTGGCTGCTCACCTCCGGACTCGGCCTGATGATGGCTCTGCTCGGAGCAGCCGTCTGGGCTGATCTCAAGCCGATCTACTGGATCATTGAGACCCTGAGCTGGATGTTGAGCACCATCACCACGGTGCTTCCGCGGGAGATCACGGGCCCGCTGGTGGTGATCGTCGGGATCGGGTTGGTGCTGTGGGGCCAGAGCCGCAGCTTCGGCTCCATCCAGCAGGCCCTGGCGCCTGACAAGGACACGGTTCTGGTGGATGCCCTGCGAGCCAAGAGCCGGCTGAACCGCGGCCCGAACATCGTCGCCATCGGAGGGGGCACCGGTCTCTCCACCCTGCTGAGCGGCCTCAAGCGCTACAGCAGTCACATCACCGCCATCGTCACCGTTGCTGATGACGGCGGCAGCAGCGGCGTGCTCCGTCGTGAACTCGGGGTGCTGCCCCCCGGAGACATCCGCAACTGTCTGGCGGCACTCTCCACCGAGGAGCCACTGCTGACAAGACTGTTCCAATACCGCTTCGCAGCTGGCAGCGGCCTCGAGGGCCACAGCTTCGGCAACCTGTTCCTCTCGGCTCTCACCGCCATCACCGGCAACCTGGAGACGGCCATCACGGCCTCCAGTCGCGTCCTGGCTGTTCAGGGCCAGGTGGTGCCTGCCACCAGTGCCGATGTGAGGCTCTGGGCGGAGTTGGAGAACGGAGAGCGGATCGAGGGGGAAAGCAACATCGGCAAGGCACCAAGCCCGATCGTTCGGCTCGGTTGTCTGCCGGAACGCCCGCCGGCTCTTCCCCGCGCTCTCGAAGCGATCGCCAACGCCGATCTGATCCTTCTGGGCCCCGGCAGCCTCTACACCTCGCTGCTTCCCAATCTGCTGGTTCCGGAGCTGATGTCGGCCATCCAGTCATCCCGCTCGCCAAGGCTCTACATCTGCAATCTGATGACCCAGCCCGGAGAGACCGACGGTCTGGATGTGGGTGGTCATCTCCGGGCGATCGAAGCCCAGCTGGCAAGCCTCGGCATCGACGACCGACTGTTCACGGCTGTGTTGGCTCAAGACAACGTGGAATCCTCCCCACTGGTCGAGCATTACCGAGCCCGCGGTGCGGAACCGGTCCGTTGCGATGCGGAGCGACTGCGGACGGAGGGCTATGACGTCACCCTGGCCCCACTCCAGGGGGCACGACCGACCGCGACACTCCGGCACGACCCCCGCAATCTCGCGCTCGCGGTGATGCGTTTCTACCGCAGCCACCGCAAGGATCAGACCCCACGGGACCGTGATCAGTAGGCGTCCTGCATCTCGTAGAAATCGGGCTGGATGTAGTCCTTGCGCAGGGGCCAGCCTTTCCAGTCCTCAGGCATCAGCAAACGTTTGGGATGCGGATGCCCCTCGAACTGGATGCCGAACATGTCGAAGGTTTCCCGTTCCTGCCAATCAGCTCCTCGGAAGAGCCCATAGATCGAGGGCAGAGTCGGGGTTCCTTCACGCGTGAGGAACACTTTCAGGCGCACTTCCCGAAGCGTGGATTCCTCTCCGGCGGCCATGGCCTGCACCTGTTCCCGCATGGCCAACAGGTGATAGAAGCAGACAAGGTGTTGTCCAGGACCTTCGTCGTAGCCGCCGTGGCACTGGAGATAATCGAATCCGTGGCTCTTCAGAGCCGCCGCGATGATTGGGAGGACTGCCGCATCCACACCGATCTGCTCGATACCGGAATGATCCGGATCGAGATGGTCATGCTCGAAACCCTGCTGGGTCAACCAGGTGCTGACAGGTCCGGGTTGTGCTGCAGCCAGAGATGACGAGTCGTCTTTCGGCGGAGTCGTGGGGGTTTCACTCATGAGTCGACAGCGTCGGCAACGGGGGTGAGAACAGCAGCATCCGTGGCCAGCAGTTGGCCTTCAGGGGCAGCCGCGAGAGCGGCACGCTGGGAATCAGCACGCAGGTAGGAACCTGTGACCTGGGCTTCAACCCGCTTCATCCGGTGAGAAACCGTGAAATAGCGATGCGTCTGCTGATGCTTGCGACGTTCGGCCAGGGACTCATCACCGACCTTCTTGCGCAGCTTGATCACGGCGTCAAAAATCGCCTCCGGACGCGGGGGGCAACCCGGGAGGTACAGGTCGACTGGGATCAGCTTGTCGACACCCCGAACAGCGGTGGTGGAGTCAGCACTGAACATGCCGCCAGTGATCGTGCAGGCCCCCATGGCGATCACGTACTTGGGCTCCGGCATCTGTTCGTACAAGCGGACCAGAGCCGGGGCCATCTTCATGGTCACGGTGCCGGCCACGATCAGGAGATCAGCCTGGCGCGGTGAGCTGCGAGGCACCAGGCCGAAGCGATCGAAATCGAAACGGGAGCCGATCAGAGCAGCGAACTCGATGAAGCAGCAGGCAGTTCCATACAGGAGGGGCCAGAGGCTGCTGAGCCGTGCCCAGTTATGGAGATCATCCAGGCTGGTGAGAATGACGTTCTCGCTGAGATCGTTGGTGACGGCGGGAGCTCCGATCGGCCCGCAACTGGCTTCCCGGAGATCGCGGACAGCGGTGATCGAGGGGCTTTGGATGGACGGAGTGGTTTCAGACATCATTCAGCTCCATTCGAGTGCGCCTTTGCGCCAGGCGTAGGCCAGGGCCACCAACAGGATGGCGATGAAGATCAGCGCTTCGATGAACGCGAGCAGACCGAGTCGGTGAAAAGCAACGGCCCACGGATAAAGAAACACGGTCTCGACATCGAAGATGACGAAAACCAGTGCGAACATGTAATAGCGGATGTTGAACTGAATCCAGGCACCGCCGATCGGCTCCATGCCGGACTCGTACGTGAGTTGCCGTTCACCAGCCCGACTGCGCGGCGCCAGCAGTTTGTTGGTGATCAGGGCAAGTACCGGAACCGCTGCAGAAATCAGCAGAAATCCGAGGAAGGCGTCATAGCCGGGCAGGGCGAACATGAACGTCCCCGTAGTCCGGTCCATTTTGGCATTCACTGCCAGCAGTTGACGCCGATAGAGTCACTCCGCATGACAGCACAGCGGTGAGCGACGATCCGGCGACTGACCAGCAACAGGCGATCGGACAGCCAGAGTCGATCGAACCTGCGGACGGTGCAGAAAAAGATCCCACCGAGACCGATCCCCGGACTCATCGCTTTGAGTGCCGGAGCTGCGGCTATGTGTACGACCCCGACGAAGGGGTCAAGAAAGTGGGCATCGAAGCAGGCACCGCCTTCGAGGACCTGGATCCGCTCAGCTTCCGTTGTCCGGTCTGCCGCAGCCGGATGCCGGCGTTCCGGGATATCGGCCCCCGCAGCAAGGCCAGTGGCTTCGAGGAGAACCTCAACTACGGCCTCGGTGTGAACCGACTGACCCCGGGGCAGAAGAATGTGCTGATCTTCGGCGGGCTGGCCCTGGCATTCGCCTTCTTCCTTTCGCTGTATTCCCTGCGCTGACCGGCATCACCATGAATCGCCTGCTCTCCTCCGCCGCCAATCTCCTTCTGGTGCTCGTGCTGGGCATCAGTCTCAGCGGCTGTGTCACGACCCGCCTGCCCGTTGCCACGTCCAGTCCCTGGCAGGCCCAGAACCTGGACACGGAATCGAACCCCCTCGATGTCGGCTTCACCGACCGCTCCCACGGTTTCCTGGTGGGCAGCAACCGGATGATCCAGGAAACGGACGACAACGGAGTCACCTGGAATGAGCGGAGCCTGGATCTGCCGGAGGAAGAGAACTTCCGCCTGATCAGCATCGATTTCAACGGCGACGAAGGTTGGATCGCGGGGCAGCCTGGCCTGTTGATGCACACGATCGACGGTGGCCAGAACTGGACCCGCCTGTTTCTGGACACGAAGCTCCCCGGGGAGCCCTACCTGATCACAGCGCTTGACAAGCACTCCGCCGAACTGGCCACCAACGTCGGGGCCGTCTACGAAACCCACGACAGCGGCGGCAGCTGGGAAGCGAAGGTCTCCGATGCGGCTGGATCCGTCCGTGATCTGCGTCGGCGCGAGGACGGCGGGTACGTCAGCGTCAGCAGCCTCGGCAACTTCTACGCCACCTGGGAACCGGGGGAGAGCGTCTGGCAGGTGCACCAGCGTGTCAGCAGCCAGAGGCTGCAGAGCATTGGGTACCAGCCGGACGGGCAACTCTGGATGCTTGCCCGCGGCGCCCAGATCCGACTGAATGACGAGCCCGGCAATTTCGACAGTTGGAGCAAGCCGATCATCCCGATCACCAACGGCTACGGATACATGGACATGGGCTGGGATGCAGAGGGTGCCATCTGGGCCGGCGGCGGCAATGGAACCCTTCTGGTGAGCCGAGATGGGGGTGACAGCTGGGAAATCGATCCGGTTGGAGACCGGCAGCCCAGCAACTTCACCCGCATGGTTTTCGATGGCGATCGGGCCTTTGTGCTTGGCGAGCGGGGCAACCTGCTGCGCTGGGTGGGCAACGCTCTGTAACTGAGCCTGATCACCAGGCCCGCGATCCTTGGTCACCCCCTAGGATCTCCGGGCTGATACACCCCTAGCCATGGCTGCAGGCTCCACCGGGGAACGCCCGTTTTTCGAGATCATCACAAGCATCCGCTACTGGGTGATCCACGCCGTCACCCTGCCTTCGATTTTCCTTGCGGGATTCCTGTTCGTATCCACCGGTCTGGCGTACGACGCCTTTGGAACCCCCCGGCCGGACGCCTACTTCCAGGCGACCGAAAGCAAGGCCCCAGTCGTCAGCCAGCGCTATGAGGGCAAGTCGGAACTCGACGTCCGCCTGAAATAACCCCATGACACAGACACCGATCAACACCACGCCGCGCAACTATCCGATCTTCACGGTGCGTTGGCTGGCTCTCCATACCCTCGGCGTGCCCACCGTCTTCTTTCTCGGTGCCCTGGCCGCGATGCAGTTCATCCGCCGCTGATCCGATTCCATGGAACGCAATCCCAATCCCAACAACCTTCCGGTTGAACTCAACCGCACAAGCCTTTATCTGGGCCTGCTGCTGGTGTTCACCACCGGTGTGCTGTTCTCCAGCTACTTCTTCAACTGAGGTCTGACCCATGAGCAGCAAGAAGTCTCTGTATCCCGATGGCCGGATCCCTGATCGCCTTCCTGATGGCCGTCCGGCTGTGCCCTGGCGCTCCCGCTGGACCGAAGGTGTTCTCCCTCTCTGGCTTGTGGCAACGGCCGGCGGAATGGCCGTTCTGTTTGTGGTCGGTCTGTTCTTCTACGGCTCTTACACAGGGGTGGGTTCCGCCTGATCTCCGGAATCATTTCCGTGGTTCAACCGGTCCTGTGGACCGGTTTTTTTATGCCTGAATCTCAGACCTTGTAAAAATCGCGGTACCACCGGGCGAAACATTCCACTCCGGTTTCAATCGCCGTGCTGGGACGGAAACCCACCCACTGTTCAAGAGCCTGAGTATCAGCGGCCGTGGCCACCACATCTCCCGGCTGCATCGGCTGAAAATCCTTGATCGCCTCCCGTCCCAGGGCTTCCTCCATCACCTCGATGAAGCGCAGCAGCTCCGTGGGCTGGCTGTTGCCGATGTTGAACACCCGGTGGGGCGCAGCCGCCGTCGCCGGGTCCGGCTGAAGCGGGTCAAAGTCGGGATTCGCGGAGGCCGGCTTGTGGCAGCAGCGCAGCACTCCCTCGACGATGTCGTCGATGTAGGTGAAGTCGCGCTGCATCCGACCGTGGTTGAACACCTTGATCGGCTCACCGGCCAGGATCGCCCGGGCAAACAACATCGGGGCCATGTCCGGTCGTCCCCACGGCCCGTACACCGTGAAAAAGCGCAGGCCGGTCGCCGGCAGACCGTAGAGATGGCTGTAGGTGTGCGCCATCAGCTCATTGGCCTTCTTGCTGGCGGCGTAGAGGCTCACCGGATGGTTCACCGGCTGCCGCTCGTGAAAGGGCAGATTGCGGTTGCCGCCGTACACCGAACTGCTGGAGGCATACACCAGGTTCCCAACCGCGTGGTGCCGGCAGCCCTCCAGGATGTGGCCGAAACCCACCAGGTTGCTCTGGATGTAGGCCGCTGGGTTCTCCAGCGAATAACGGACCCCTGCCTGCGCCGCCAGATTCACCACCACCTGCGGCCGCTCCGCCGCGAACAGGGCCATCAGGGCCTCACCATCCTCCAGCGCCATCGGCTCAAACCGCCAGGCTCCGGCCGGTGCAATGGCCTCGATCTGGCGCAGACGGGCCTGTTTCAAGGCCGGGTCGTAGTAGCTGTTGAGGTTGTCGAGTCCGACCACCCGATCACCCTGGGCCAGCAGCCGCTGTGAGAGCGCAGCACCGATGAAGCCGGCAGCACCGGTGACCAGAACCGTGCGTGCCATCAGCCCTCGCCGTCCCCGACACGCCAGAAACTGAGACCCGCGGCGCGCACCTGATGCGGATCACTCACCGCGCGGGAATCGAACACCCAGGCCGGCCGGCGCATCCGAGCGGCCAGATCAGCCCAGTTGAGCTGGCGGTACTGACGCCACTCCGTGAGGATCAGCACCGCATCTGCACCGCTGACAGCCTCTTCCACGGAACCCGCCAGGGCCCAGCTGCCCGTCCCGCTGAGGGCGTCTGCCGCCGCTGCCGCCTCCTGCTTCAGATCCCGGGCGATCTGAACCGGGTCCACCTTGGGATCGTGAATCGCCAGCTGCGCTCCCTCCTCCAGCAGATCACCGCAGATGCGGATCGCCGGCGCCTCGCGGGTGTCGTTGGTGTCCGCCTTGAAGGCGAAACCGAGAATCGCCAACCGCTTGCCGGTCACCGTGCCGAACAGCTTCTGCACCACCAGCCGCGCGATCCGGTGCTGCTGCCAGGTGTTGAGAGCCACCACGCTCTCCCAGTAATCAGCCACCTCCGGCAGGCCGAAATGGCGGCAGAGATACACCAGGTTGAGGATGTCCTTCTGGAAGCAGCTG
>ERZ802831.712-NODE-712-length-16929-cov-41.9864_pt1 | contig 16929 bp, 18 predicted proteins | sample MGYA00345655_ERZ802831 | MGnify/ENA primary metagenome ERZ802831 (study PRJEB30503, sample SAMEA104212376) | marine metagenome | biome: Westerlies Biome; feature: [SRF] surface water layer (ENVO:00010504) within the epipelagic zone...; material: water...
TGAACCGTGCGGTTCAAGGTGCGCAGTTCCGAGAGCTCGTCTCGCCATTGCTGCGCCCAGAGATCCTGACTGCGCTCATAAATCGCCATCAATTCACCCACAGCCTGGTTGTTGTAGTCGACCCGCAGATCCAACAGCGGGAAGGCGGCATCACCGCTGATCTGCAGGGCTGCTGATGTGGAGGACACAGCGCGTCGATCACCACCGGCCGCTTCTCCGGCCTGGAGGGCGTGCATCAGGCGACGACCGAGCTTCCAGGATGGATCACTGGTCTGGAAGGCCACGTCCATGGCGAGAAGGACGCTCTCACCCACCAGGAAATTTCCAGCCACGGAGCAGTCCTGCCCGTGGCGATGGCCGGCCCACTCTCCGCAGTCAGGCCCCGTCCAGCAGGCGGTTCGCCCCTGGTGATCGATCAGATGAAATTGACGACGGTCGCGATGCTGGTCGTCGACCAGCAACGTCTCCAGCACGCGGTTGGCATCGGCACACTGCTCGAGTCGTTCCAGACCGCAGATCCCCAGATATGGATTGGTGTGGGCCTGAGTCGCCACAGCCCCCACCCCGGAGCGGATATGGGGCACGGTGGAACCAACCGCCAGATGGCAGGTGGCCACGGCAACACCAAAGCGGCCGTTGCTGCCATCACGGGCAACGATCGAAAAGGTCACAGCATCTGATCCAGCCGCAGAAGTGCTTTCAGCAGCACCGCTGTTCCTGAGCGGCACTGCTCCGCACTGGTGAATTCAGCCGCTGAATGGCTCAGGCCACCGCGACTGGGCACAAAGATCATTCCCATCGGCCAGCGGCGACCGAGTTCCTGGGCGTCGTGACTGGCCCGACTGGGCAGGTGGCTGTAGCTGAAACCCAGCTCGGCAGCCGATGCCGCAACGGCCTCGATCACAAGAGCATCGGCCGGCGTTGGAGCCACCTCGAACTGAGGCTCGATGGCAATCGAGCACTGCCGCCGCTCGCCGATCGTCTCGAGGTTCTGCATCAATCCATCCACCAGCTCCTCCAGCACCTGAGGGCTGAGATCGCGGAGGTCGACTGTCATCTCCACAGATCCAGGCACCACGTTGGCGGCATTCGGCCAGACCTGTAGGCGCCCCACCGTGGCCACCGGGTCACCGGGATGGCGGATCGCCAGGGTTTCGATGGCCAGAACCACCTCAGCCGCGGTCACCAGAGCGTCCTGGCGGAGATCCATGGGGGTGGTGCCGGCATGGTTGGCTTGGCCGGTGATCCGGATGCTGAAGCGTCGCTGCCCCACCACACCGTCGACCACGCCGATGGCATCACCACGGGACTCGAGCACTGAGCCCTGCTCCACATGCAGTTCCAGAAAGGCAGCGATCGACGCGTCGTCACGACGGGCAGAGGCCAGCGAAGGCCAGTGGCCGCCGATGCGTTCGAGATTGACGGCGATCGGCTCACCATTGCTGGTGGTGTAATCCGCCGGATCGAAGCTGGCCGTTCCCGCCATTCCCTTGCAGCCCACCATGGTGGACTCCTCATCGGCGAAGGCAATCACCTCCAGGGGGTGACGAAGCCGACGGCCGCTGGCTTTCAGGGTGCGCACCACGTCCAGCCCGGCCAGCACACCGAGGGCTCCATCGAAGTGTCCACCCGTCGGCACCGTGTCGATGTGTGATCCCGTCACCAGTGCGGGGAGGCCTGGTTCCTCACCGTCCCAACGTCCGATGAGATTGCCGGCGGCGTCCACGCGAATGCTCAGACCCGCTTCCTCCATCCATCGGGCGACGCGTTGACGGCCCTCGCAATCAGCCTTGGTGAAGCCGCGCCGGCAGACGCTGCCGTCGTCCTGGGCACCCAGCAAGGCCAGTTGCTCGATGGACCACTGCAACCAATCAGCATCGGAGCGGAGCGGATCAACGAACTCCGACTGCTCAGCGGACTGAAGACGCTCTGTTGCCGTGAGCAAAAACCGGACCTCTGTTCAAAGAGTTCGATCGTTGCTTGTTTCGGCCGATCCGCCCGTAGCGTCCGCGACGATTTAATCCTGATCGATGAATTGACAGGAGCCGCTCAGGCCGGAACGGGGGTCCGCCAGCCGAGGCGATCGGCTTCCTGACGGGCCAGCTCAGGCAGATCGCTGGCCACGAACATCCGATGCAGCATCTGCACGCCCAGCAGATGGTTGATCACAGCATCCATCTGCACCCGCTCGGCATCCGTTGTGCTCGGGTCCTCATGACGATCAAACAGGGCGCGGACTCCCGTCTTGCTCAGCAGGCCCGCCGTCTCGATGGCGGCGTCGCTGAGGTAGTCATCGGCCAGCCGTTTCATCTGCTGCCATTTCTCCGGTTCGGTGTGCGCCGGCGGTGCCATGAAGGCAAATTTCTCGCGCTTGTAGAGCACCTCGGGCAGCAGACCGGCCATCGCTTCGCGCAGCACGTATTTCTCGGTCTTGCCCTTGATGCGCAACTCCGGTGGCACCTGCACCGCAGCTTCGGCGAGATGGTGATCCAGAAATGCCGGCCGCGCCTCCATCGAATGAGCCATGTCGACCCGATCCCCTCCCCAGGTGAGAATCTGGCCCTCCAGCATGGTTTTGATCCAGACGTACTGGGCCTTGTCCAGAGCGTGTCGTCCCTCGAGTTGTTCCGGGTCGAGTTGATCGGCGATCGCCTGACCCGGTGAGTAGCCATCGAGGGCTTGCCGATGTTCATCGGCCAGCAAATCCGGAACGAGGGGAGCGCAGGCCAGCCAGGGTTGCAGACAGCTGGGCGTGAAGCCCACCACGGCATCCAGTGCTGGATCATCGATCTGGTCGGCGGCCAGCATGGCGCCCTGCACGAGGGCATTGGAGTCCTGCAGCAGGCTTTCCCAGCTCGCCCGTTCGTCATCGGCCAGGTCGTCAAGACCATGCAGGAACATGTCCCGTCGGAACGCCGGATAGCCGCCGAACAACTCGTCCGAGCCTTCACCGGTCATCACCACCTTGTAATCGACGTTGTTGACGTGGCGACTCATCAAGAACTTCGCCACCGCGAGGGTGTTGTAGATCGTGCGCTCGGTGTGCCACAGCGTCTGTTCCATGTGTCCGTACAACTCCTGGCCGGACAGGCGCATCACGTCCTGCTGGGCACCGGTGGCCTGAGCCATCTGCTCGGCAATCGGCGATTCGTCGTAGCGGGCATCGTCGAATCCGATGGTGAATGCCTTCACCGGGCTCTGACTCACCGCCGACGCCAGCCCCAGGATCGAACAGCTGTCGATGCCACCCGAGAGGTAACAGCCCACTGGAACGTCCGCCACCATCCGCAGCTCGACCGCCTCCAACAGTGCCGAGCGCACCGAAGCGATGTGGTGGGCTTCGTCCAGGCTGCGATCCCGATCCGCCTGACGGGGGAAATTCACATCCCAGTAAGCCCATTCAGAGACCTCGAGTCGCCCCGCCGTCCTCTGCACCTTGAGCACATGCCCGGGTTTGACCTGATGAACACCGGCAAACGCGGTGGTGCCGGGCACCATCGTCTGCATCAGCTGGTGGAAGAGGCCATCGGAGGTGAAGCGACGTTCCACCGCCGGGTGTGCGAACAGCACCTTCAACTCAGAGCCGAACACGAGGCCATCCGGGGTCATCGCCCAGTACTGAGGCTTGACCCCGAAGCGATCGCGCACCAGATAGAGGCAGTCCTCCCGGCGATCAAACAACGCGAAGGCGAATTCACCCCGCAGCATCGGCAGCGTCTGTTCCAACCCCTGCTGCTGATAGAGCCGCAGCAGGATCTCGGAATCACTCTTGCTGCTGAAACGAATCCCTTGAGCCGTGAGATCGGCACGGATGCGCTGGAAGTCATAGAACTCCCCGTTGTGCGCCATCAGCACCTGGTGGTCTTCGCTCAGGAAGGGCTGCCGGCCCCGTGACTCGTTGAGATCGATGATCGACAAGCGGGCATGGCAGAAGCCGACTCCAAGCCCTTCGATGGATTCGATGCCGAAGCCATCAGGGCCGCGATGGGCCTGAATCGCCGCCATGTTGACCAGAAGCTGAGGGTCGACACGCCGTTCCTGGCTGACACTGAAGACCCCTCCGATACCGCACATCAGCCCGCCTCAGATCACGTCCATGACGCGTTCAGCCCGGTTCACCATGCAGGTGAGCAGGGCCATGCGCAGAAACACCGCGCCCCGGGCCTGGCTGAAATACCAGTTGTGGGGTGTTTCATCCAGACAGGTGCTCAATTCCGGGCCGCGGGCCAGGGGATGCAACACGATCGCCTCCGGTTTGAACGGCATGTCGCGGGTGAGCCGGAATTCATTGCCATGCACCTCATAGGTGTCGCCGACCCAGGCGATGGCATTGATGTAAACCACATCGAGATCGGGAATCTCGCCCTGCAGATCGGTGCTGCAGCGCACGCGCAAACCGGCGCTTTCCAGCTCCTCCAGCTGCCCTGCATCGAAGACGTTGCCTCCGGCTTCCATGCCGGAGGCATGGATCACGACCACCTCCTCAACCGCTTTGGGGAATTTGGCCAGGATCCGCAACAGCGAGCGCACCGTGCGCATCCGCGATGGGAGCCCAACGATGCCGATGCGGATTCGATCGGCTTCGGGAACCTCCGGCATCGCCAGGGATGGACGCCACTTGAACATGGTGTACAGGTCCGCCATGGCCTGGGTTGGATGCTCATCGATGCCGTTGCCAGCGTTGATGATCGGGATCCGCAGCGTTGAGGTCATGGCAAACACGGCGTCGGGGTTGCTGTCGCGCAGCACCACGCAGTCGCCGTAGTTGTTGAACATATGGGCCACATCCTCGAGCGACTCACCCTTGGCAATGCCGGTGGTGCTGCGATCGGTGATGTTGATCGAATCGCCACCGAGCCGGTGCCAGGCGCTGTCGAAGGACAGACGGGTGCGGGTGCTCGGTTCGTAGAAGGCGTTGATCAGAATCTTGCCGGTGAGCGGCGTGTTGTGACGGCAATAGCGATCGGGATTGCTCTCGAACTTGGCGGCCAGACGAAACAGCTGCAGCAGCGTCTCCGATCGAAAGGCCTGGATCGAGACCACGTGCTGGTCCACCAGATCCAACAACGGCACACCGTCCTCGGCGATGGCTGAAAGCAGCTCCTCCGGGTGGTTATGCCCGAACACATCAGGACCCATCGGCTGAAATCGAATCGGGGCCACGATGTCCTCAGCGACGGCAGTTTTGGCCTTTGCCATAATTGAATCGCATTAACACTCGGTTGCACAACAGAGTGCGTCTGCCGGGAATCACATCTTTCATCGGTAACAACGCCGACACCCCTACGTCCAGGCTCAGGCAGCTTCTTAATTAAATACACCGACAAACCGTAGGGATTTATACAAACAGCGCTTCATTGTTCATTGTGGACATTTACCAAACGCGTCCGTTCCGCCATTCCACCCACCAGATGGCAAGCAGAACAATCACGGACGCGCTGAGCGCCACCTGACTGCCGACAAGGATCACCTGGAACCAGGTCGGGCCGATCAAGCTGGCCATCACGGTTGTGGGGATGGTCATGTCTCCTCCTGAAGCAGGGTGAAATCAAATCGTTCCGGCCGCAGGCGACTGCCGATCAGCATCACAAGTGCCGACACGGCCGCCGAAAACACCGCAGCGCAGTAAGGCGCAATCAGCACGTAGGCGAGCAGGCCCACAACGCTCCCGGCGAGCATGGCCGCAATGGCAGCCGTGCGGTTGGCCGTGCGCCAGTACAAGCCGCACGCCACAGGCCAGACCGTGGAGGCCACCAGAGCACCGGTGAAGAACAGCACCGACGCCAGCGAATCCAGCCGCGGCCAGGACAGGGCCAGGGTGACGACCGCCAACCCCACCACCATCAGCCGTGCTGCCTGCTTGAGCTGCAGGTCACTGGCCTGGGGCCGCAGCAGGCGGAAGTAGACGTCCTCCGCCAGAAGATCGGCGGTGGAGGCCAGCAGGGAATCCAGGGTGGAGGTGAGCGACGCGAACACCACCACAAACACCAGAGCAGCGCCTCCGGCCCCGAGCAGATCAGCCGCCATCACGGGGAACACCATGTTCACCTGCTCCAGCGGGATCTCGCGGGCCAGAGCCACCAGGCCGATGGAGCCCGTCACCATCGGCACGCTCATCCAGGCGATCCCCCCCAGCACGAAGGAGGTCATCACCACCGAGCGCCGACTGGCGAACACCCGAGACCACCAGATGTTGTTGTGAAACACCTCGCCCATGGAGAAGAGGGCGGAATTCCAGGCGATCAACAAGCCGGCCGGCAGCAGCAGATCCAGCCGATCGGGATGCCGGGCCAGCAAGGACGCATGCACCTCGGGCATCGGGAACTGCCGGAAGGCGAGCACCGCCACCACCGCCAGCAGCACCATGATCAAGAGCGATTGGATGAAATCGGTGCCGATCACGGCCCGCATCCCGCCGAACAGGGTGTAAAGGGTGGCGACACCGATCACCACCACCATTCCCACGTGGTAGTCGAAGCCTGAAAGGGCCTGCAGCAGCAGTCCGGCCCCCATCGCCTGGGTCATCAGAAACCCCAGGGTGTAGATCGCGGTGATCACCATGAACACCCACCACGCCAGGCGCCCGTAGCGCAACCGGATGAAATCGCCGCTGGTGCGCCCGTTGGGCATCAGCTGCTTGATCCGAGAGGCCAGGGGGGCAAACAGGATCAATCCAAGCCCTGCCAGGGCATAGCTGAACATGCCCCAGAGCCCGGTTTTGTACCCGAACTCAGGAGCCAGCAGGGTGGTGTTGCCGGTGACCCAGGAGGCCATCAACGTGGCGGTGCTCAGGGCCAGCCCGATGTTGCGGCCGGCCAGCATGTAGTCGTCTGCATCGCTCTGCCCCCGTCGACCCCAGGCAATCCCCAGCGCGACCCACAACACGGAAAACAGAACGACCAGAGCCCAGGCAATGCCTGGAGCCAGAAAAGGGGCGGAATCAGCGGACATCGGTGGGCTCCCGATGACGCCAGTAGAGGTGGCCCCGCACGATCATCACCACGGTGGCCGCGGTCACTGCCGCCCCCAACGTGAAGATCATGCGTGCCCAAAGCAGGTCATCCAAAGAAGACATCGCGATGGCTTTGCTGTCCATAGCAAGGAGTGCGCCAATTCACAGGTGATTCGCGCTGTCCTTCACTCAGTCCATGGGGACGGCGGCCTTGACGGAAGCAAGCTGAGAAGAATCCTCATCCCAAAGGATCAATGAAAAACACTTCCAAAGTTGATGCAGTTGCAGACGTGTGACGTTGTCGAAATTGTTTCGGTTCTCTTCATGGCAAGTGCGCAAGCGATAGTTCGGAATTCTTTCTGACAAATGGTGAACGTGATGGTAGGCGATATCCGCTGTAAACCAGTTGAGTACGGGGGGCATGATCAGGAATGATGAGCCCTCGATCGCGCCTTTGAAATAACTCCAGCCTTCTTCGCCGCTCGCGTAGGACCCAGGAAAATTATGTTGAACAAAGAAAACCGCGATCATAATGGCCGCGCTGACGCTCATGATGGAGGCGTATAAAATCCAAAAATGCCAATGTCCAATTGCGCTTCCAATCCACCACCAGGCAAGTGCAACGCAAATGCTGTTGGCAATCGTGTCGTAAACCTCCTCTTTCGTGTAGAAGAAGCTGGACTTATGATTTTTAATGTAAAGCCATGGATTGAACGCTTGTCCGGCTGAAATCTTGCGGGGTGTGTCCGCAAAAGCTTTGGCGATCAGCTCAATAAAGCCGAGCAAGAGTGCCACTCTTGGTTTAATGACAAGATAGTAAAATCCCCCCGGGAGTAGGGTGAGTGGATGGCGTAACAGTTGGTAGGTGAATCGGGAGCTTTTGTTTTTTGTTTCGTACTCGCGAAGCGTCGTTAGAGCAGATGGGCCTCGGTATCGATTCCAATTGCCATTGTGTTGATGGTGAAATGCATGGCCTCTTGACCAGGGGTGATGAGGCATGGCATGGACAATGCTCAAAAGAAAGGCTGCGATTCTGTTGGCGACTTTCGATCTGAATAAGCTGTGATGGCCACAGTCGTGCATCAGCGAGAAACTTCTGCTTAGAAAAAGGACGATCAGAGCAAACAGAATTGGTGTGAAAACGACCGAGGCTGTTGTCAGGTGATTGGTGAGATTGCCAATGGCAATGCAGCATAAAATCAACGGGATGACGGTGCTGGCGATTTGCCAGATAGCAATGCCGTCGTCGCTTTCCATGTAAGGCTTGATCGTTAAATCAATGCGCCTCAGGGGTCTTGAAGACAGGCTTGAGGTGGCGGCACTGGTCAAGAGAGTGAGCTCGGATGGTTTATTGGTCTTGAGGTGATCTGTTCGGCGCGCTTGATTGCAGTGTTTGGGCCGAATGCTTGATGTATTGATTGATCTTAATCGATTGATCCATGATTTGGTTGGACAATTCCGCGCCGCCGAAAAGGTTAAGAGCTCTTCTCTTGCCTGCTCGGAGAGGATGCCTGAAATGATCCTGGAAAAACACGTCAATTCAAGAAAAAACTCCTGCCCACCGTTGGTCCAAGGGGGCAGGAGTTTGAGAGAGCTTTCAACGAAACCAAGGCCGTGGCCCAGGCTGAAAATCAGACCTTTCTGGAGTAGTACTCCACCACCAGCAGTTCGTTGATTTCGAGGGCGACCCATTCGCGCTCACACTTGCCAACGATCTTGGCTGTGAGCTTGGTCTTGTCCAGCTCCATGTGGGGCGGAATGTTGGCCAGGCCTGGGAATTCCAGGTTGCCTTCGGCCAGTTTCTTGCTGCCCTTGCGTTCGCGGATCGCGATCACATCACCGGTTTTGCACTGGTAGCTGGCGATGTCGGTGACGCGACCGTTCACCACCACGTGGCCGTGGTTCACCAGCTGGCGGGCACCGGGAACGGTGGGGCCGAAGCCGAGACGGAAACAGACGTTGTCGAGCCTGTTCTCCAGAAGCTTGAGCAGGTTGGTTCCGGTGGAACCTTCCTGGGCACGGGCTTTCTTCACGTAACGCACCAGCTGGCGTTCGGAGACCCCGTAGTTGAAGCGGAGTTTCTGCTTTTCTTCGAGTCGGATCGCGTATTCAGAGCGCTTGCGACGGGCTTGGCCGTGCTGACCGGGGGGATAGGACCGCTTTGCGGCCTTCCGGGTGAGACCGGGAAGGTCTCCCAAGCGCCGCGTGATCCTCAGACGAGGGCCGCGGTATCGAGACATAGATCGATGGAATGGGAAGGTGTGAACCGTTCGTGCGTCTCGGCGGGCATGCTGGAACCAGTGATGGGTCCGTGCCCACGCTCATGCACGAATCGACCACTGTATCCGGCAGCCCTCTCAGTGCCATCATCGCGGCGTTCAATCAGGCGCTGGCCTGGGTGTTGCTCGCCTTGATCGGCTTCTACAGGCGCTTCATCTCGCCGCTCACCGGCCCTCGCTGCCGCTTCATCCCCACCTGCAGCGCCTACGGACTGGAGGCGATTCAGAAGCACGGACCCTGGCGCGGCAGCTGGCTCACGATCAAACGTCTGCTGCGCTGCACTCCGCTCACGCCCTGCGGCTGCGATCCGGTGCCCGACTGATGTCTTCGCTGGTTCTCTACAGCCGCCGGGGGTGTTGCCTCTGCGAAGGACTGGAGGCGCGGCTGCGGAACCTGGATCTGGCTGCGCTGGATCTGGAGCTGCAGGTGATCGACATCGATGCCGTTGCGGTGTCGCCGGCGCTGAAGGCCCGCTACGACCTGGAGGTGCCCGTGCTGGCGCTCGCTGATCAAGAGCTGCCACGGGTGTCGCCGCGGTTGGACGGCGAGGGCCTGTTCAACTGGTTGCAACGCCGCCTGTCCAAGCCGGACGGCCCGCCTTAGAACGTGCCCAGATCATTCCGCGTCAGGGGGATTTGGATGGGCCAGACGCTGCACGCCCTGCTGCGCCAGGTCGCTTGGCAGATCCCCGAGGGATTGCCGGATCCGCTGCTTCAGCAGATCACCTGCGACTCCCGGGCGGTGCAGGACGGCACCCTGTTCCTGGGATTGCCTGGAGAGCGTGTGGATGGGGGGCGGTTCTGGCGTCAGGCTCTCGAGGCGGGAGCTGCGGCGGCGGTGATCGGCCCTTCAGCGGCGGCGGTGCTGCCGCCAGCGGCCCATGAGCCGGTGGTGGTGGTGGGCGAGCCCGTGGCCCGTCAGCTGGGAGAACTGGCAGCGGCCTTCTGGGAGCAGCCCAGCTCGCGACTGGCCCTGATCGGTGTCACCGGCACCAATGGCAAAACCACTACCACCCATCTGATCGAGCATCTGGCGACGGCCATCGGTACCCCCACGGCCCTGTTCGGCACGTTGGTGAATCGCTGGCCTGGCCACAGCATCACGGCCACCCACACCACCGGCTTCGCCGATCGTCTGCAGGGGCAGTTGGCCGCCGCCGCCAGCGCCGGGGCTCAGCTTGGGGCGATGGAGGTCAGTTCCCATGCCCTGGCTCAGCAGCGGGTGGCCGGTTGCCGTTTCGCCGCTGCGGTGTTCACCAACCTCACCCAGGACCATCTCGACTATCACGCCTCGATGCAGGCTTATTTCGAGGCGAAGGCGGCCCTGTTCGCTGATCCCCTGCTGCAGCCAGGACCGGCCCGCGCGGTGGTGAACAGCGACGATCCCTGGGGTCTGCAGCTGGCGGAACGGCTTGGGGATCGCTGCTGGCGCAGTTCCCTCAGCGAGCCCGGGGCGGAGCTGCGCATGAGCGATCTGGAGATGACGGCTCGTGGGGTGCGCGGCCGGTTGATCACCCCGCTGGGGGAGGGGCCGTTCGTCTCGCCGCTGCTGGGTCGTTTCAATCTGATGAACCTGCTGCAGGCGGTGGGTGTGCTGGTGCAGTGCCAGTTGCCGCTGATGCCCTTGCTGGAGGCGATCGAAGGATTCCGCGGCGTGCCGGGGCGGATGGAGCGGGTGCTGCTGCCCGGTGCCGATGCGCACGCACTGCCCACGGTGCTGGTCGATTACGCCCATACCCCCGATGGTCTGGAGAATGCCCTGGCGGCTTCGCGTCCCTTCAGCCGCGGTCGGTTGATCTGCGTGTTCGGCTGTGGTGGCGACCGGGATCGCGGCAAGCGTCCTCAGATGGCGTCGATCGCGGCACGGCTGGCGGATCGGGTGGTGGTCACCTCCGACAACCCGCGCACCGAAGACCCGCAACGGATCCTGGAGGATGTGGTGGCGGGGATCCCGGCCGGTACCGACAGCCTGGTGGAGGGCGATCGGGCAGCGGCGATCGCGGCGGCGATTGCGGCGGCAGCACCGGAGGATCTGGTGCTGGTGGCGGGCAAAGGCCATGAGGATTACCAGATCCTTGGCACCGACAAGGTGCACTTCGATGATCGCGAGGAGGCCGAGAACGCTCTTCGGGCCAGGCTGCACGGGTCAGAATCAGAGCAGATTGGCGCTGTCTGATCCGGAATGGAAGGTCTGAACCGGGCTGAACTGTTCAAGGACGCCCAGTTTCTGCAGTCGCCGGAGGGTCTGCTGGGCGGCACCGTGGTGCTGCTTCTGTTCTGGTTGCTGCTGCGTCTGCTCGAGCGCTGGGGGACATCCTCGTGGTCTCCGGTGATCCGCGCGGTGCGACGTCCGCTGGTGCTTGGGTTCGGGTTGGCGTTGTTCGTCGGCTGGATCTTCGGTCTGCTTGCCCACAATCTGTCTGCTCTCACGGAGCGCGATGTGGCGCGATTGACCACCTCGATCGTGCTGATCGTGATTGGCCGTGCTCTCATCGTGGGCGGCCTGAAGTTTCTCCATTCCGCCACATTCAATCGCTGGCTGATGCGGGAGATTGAGAACGAGCGGGAGCGGGCGATGATGGTATCGCTGCTCGATCGTATTTACAGCATTGTGATTGTTCTGGTCACATTTGCAGCGATCATGGTGGCCTTCGGTGTGTCTCCTACAGCTGTGGGGGCGGTTCTCGGCGGTGCGGGCATCGGGATCGGCTTTGGCACGCAGCAGATCTCCCAGAACTTTCTCTCCGGTCTGATGTTGTTCTTCAACCGTCCTTTTGCAGAGGGTGACTGGATCAAGGTGTCGAGCTTCGAAGGCACGGTGGAGCGGATTGGCTGGTATCACACACGCATTTGCACGTTTGATCAGCGTCCTCTGTTCATTCCCAACGCATTGTTTGCGACAACGCCGATTGAGAATCCAGGGCGGATGTATCACCGTCGGATCTATGAGGAAATCAGTCTGCGCTATGAAGATCTCGCCTGTGTCTCTCAGATCGTCCGTGATGTGAAGCAGATGCTGCAACAGCATCCTGCGATCGATCAGAGCAAGACGATCCTGGTGAATTTCAATCAGTGGGGCAGCTCATCGATCAACGTGATGATCTATGCCTTCACCAAGACCACGGATTGGTCTCTGTGGCTGGATCAGCAACAGGATGTGTTTCTGAAGGTGGCCGACATCGTGAAGGCGGCAGGGGCTGATTTCGCCTTCCCTTCCACCACGCTATACGCCTCCCCTGGTTTTCAGTCGCTGCAGGCCGCCGCGCCTCGCCCGGACACAGAACAGTGAAATTTACACAATATCGTGAGTATATTGTAAATATATCGTCACGATATTGTGCTTAACGCGGTGATCAGTCGGTCGATCTCCTCGTTGCTGGTGCTGATGTGGGTGCAGGCCCGCAGGCAGCTCGGGTCGGCGAGGTCTCGGATCCAGATGCCGTCACGCCCCAGTTGCTGCACCAGGTCTGCCGGCGCGGGAGCGTTGCTGATCTGAAAGCTCACCAGTCCGCTCGCCGGCGGCTGATTGAGCAGTGGGCTCACCGCCGCCAGGGCGGACAACCCTTGCCATAGATCGCTGCTGAGGGTCTGGATCCGCTGCCAGCGCGCCTCCGCATGGCCGTGCTGCTCCATCAGGTCCAGGGAGCTGCGCAGGCCTGCCATCAGAGGGACGCAGCTGGTGGCCACCTCGAAGCGGCGACTGTCGTGGTGAAACGGATCCGCGCTGCTGAGGTCCGCCTTGCTCTCGTCCCGCAGGCTGCGCCATCCGATCAGCGTGGGTTGCCCCTGCTCCAGCACCCGTTGCGAGAGGGCCACGCCCCCCAGTCCTTCCGGGCCGCAGGCCCACTTGTGGCCGGTGAAGGCGTAGATGTCTGCCCTGGCGGCCGCCTCGGCCACGGGGATCTGCCCGAAGCTCTGGGCGGCGTCCACCAGCAGGTAGGGCTTCCGGGGGTGCTGGTGAAGCCGTTCCGCCACAGCGGCGATCGGCATGATCTGTCCGGTGTTCCAGAGCAGATGGCTGAGCACCACCAGGCGGGTGCGGGGGGTGAGCGACTGCTCCAGGGCTTCGGCCAATCCCGCATCGGTGGAGGGTTGGTCGCCGCGCAGGTGCTTCACCGGCAGGCTGTCGATCGACAGACCCTGGCGGCGGGCCAGCTCCACGCAGGCCGCCACCACCCCCGGGTGCTCGCAGTCGCTGATCAGCAGGCGGTCGTCGGCATCAAACGGCAGCCCCCAGAGCGGCAGTACGCATCCGCTGGTGACGTTTTCACTCAGGGCCAGCCGATGGGGGGGAACACCGCAGAGCTCTGCCAGCCGGCGGCGGGTGCTGTTGACCTCGGCGGCGATGAACGGCCACACATCCGTGGTGAAGGGACCCAGCTCCTGGATGCGCTTCCAGCTGGCGGTGATGGCCTCCAGTGATGGGGTCGGCAGCGGGCCCTGGCCGCCGTAGTTGAAGTAGGTCTTGTTCTGCAGGGCAGGGCAAAGCTGTTTCCAGGTCAGAGAGCTGTCTGCGGTCGGGTTGGAGCTCGTGTCACCCATGGCCGAGGGTCCTGCGCGCCTCCACCGTATGGAGGGCTGAGCGGTGATCGATGAAACGGAGCCTTTGGCTACAGATCAGCGTCAGGCACTGTTGTTGTTGTTACTTACACCTTTATTCAGTGGCGATAAGTTAATTGGAGTCGATGAATGGTCGTGTCACTGACATCCCGCTACAGAGCTCTGATTGATCAGGCGAATCAGGCAAAGGATCGCCAGACCTGTTTCTACTATCTGAAGCAGGCTGAGAAGTTGTTGCAGACTCAGTCTCCAGACCAGTACGGCATTCAGCCTGTCGCTTCGATGGTGTCGCGTTCACAGATTCAGCAGGCTGCCTGAGCTCAGAACAGCAGAATTGCTCAATCGGGCATTTCGGTAGTCGTCTTATCTGAAAGATGGTGACTGTTCGGATAGATCTTCCATGAGTTGCCTGTCTTCTTGTATGAACCGCAACCAAACCATTCTGAAACTGGTTGACAAAGCAGCACCGCGTGTCACCCCGAAGCCTGTGCTGAAGCCGAGGCCCACGTTGCCGAAGCAATCACGGTTCGAATCGCCGGCATGGGAGGACTACCGGGCTAATTACTCCGGTCTGGACTGATCCCAACCACGTCCAGGCGGACGTGGTCGTGTTGTCGGTGGGGGCAATGAAGGGGTGCCGTTGTGTTGATATGGATCGCAATCCAGAGTTCTCTTTTCCTGCATTGATGTGCTGAAGCAAGTGTTCACGGTGCTGATGGGGGGCATGTTCGCCTCGATCATGCTTCGCTGTTTCCAGGAAGACTGGAACCTGCGTCGGCATCGCAGGTTGCGTCAGTCGTCCGTTCAGTCTGCGGGCAGCAGAGAGCCGGTGCTCTGAACACCGCGTTGTTGTCGATCGCTGGTCGATGATGCGTGCATGACGTCAACCGACTGGCTCTGGATCCTGCATCCGGCCCTGGCCGTGGTCGTGATCTATCCCCTGCTCGGGATGGTGGTGCGGCTTGCCTGGTCGATCCGGCGGGAACGGTCTGCAGGTGCAGGCCCGCAGCACGGTGACCTCGGCCGCTGGCTGGCGACAGCGGTGGTGCTGCTGGTGCTCACGGCCCTGACGGTGGTGATCGCCACCAAGGAGCCTCCGGACCGCTTCGCCGGCGGTCCTGCGCGGGCAGCGGAGTTGCTGCTGGTGCTGCTCGGAACACTGGGCAGCCTTCTGGCGCTCTGGCGCTGCCGCCCCGCAGCAGGACGGCTGGGCTTCGCGCTGCTCAGCTGGGCTGGGGTGCTGCTGCTCGGCGCTCAGCCGGAGGTCTGGCGGCTGTCGGATGACCCCCTCTCGCTCGCGTTCTGGCAATCCCATTACTGGGCTGGTGTGGGGCTCACCGGGCTGATGCTCTTCTCCCTGGGGGCATGGCCGGAGATCCAGCGCCAGCGAAGGCTGCGGCGCTTGCATGTGAGCGCTTCGGTGCTGGCGGCGCTGCTGTTCTCACTGCAGGGCATCACCGGCACCCGTGACCTGCTGGAGATTCCGCTCAGCTGGCAGAAACCGGCGGTCTATGCCTGCGATTTCACGGCGAAAACCTGTCCGCCCCCGGCTCAGGGCGCTTCGTAGACCCACACCCGGCGTCCATCCAACAAGGTGCGCCGGCGGCGCTGGTAGACGCCGGGCACCTCCTCCCAGGCATCCAGTGCCGGCCAGAGCTGCGCTGGAATCGCGTAGACCTCGCCGCACACCCGGCCGTGTCCGGCGCGCAGCATCGGGTAGCCATCACGCTCCACCAGTTCGGCCGCCTCCAGCACGCCATCGGGATTGCGTGTGGAACCGTTCAGCAGGTGATGGGCGCTGTCGTCGGCCCTGAGGCTGCCGTAGACGAACAGGATGTCGGAATCAGACGTGTGGGGGCTCAGAGCACCTGCACCACTTCGCTCACTTCGGGAATCGCCTCGCGCATCTTGCGCTCGATGCCCATCTTGAGGGTCATGGTGCTGCTGGGGCAGCTGCCGCAGGCTCCCTGCAGCCGCACCTTCACGATCGGGCCATCCAGCTCCACCACTTCAACGTTGCCGCCGTCGGCCATCAGGAAGGGCCGCAGCTCATCGAGCACCTTCTCCACGTTCTCGTGGGTGAGGGCCATGGTTTCGGTGCTCATCGGTCGCAGCAGAGATCAGCTCCGTCAGCCTACGGAGCGGCCCCATAGGGTGACGAGAGCGGTTTTCACCCCCGGCGCCGGTGCAGCACGACGGTTCCCTTCTCACGGCCGACCGCTACGACGCGGTGCTCGTCGGGGCCGGCATCATGAGCGCCACCCTGGCAGCGCTGCTGCATGAGCTGGATCCGGGGCTGCGGCTGCTGCTGGTGGAGCGGCTGGAGGCCCCGGCCCTGGAGAGCAGTGGGGCCGGGAACAACGCCGGCACCGGCCATGCCGCCAACTGTGAGCTGAACTACACGCCCCGGCAGGCGGACGGCACGGTGGCCACGGCCAAGGCGGTGGCGATCAATGCCGCCTTCGAGCGCAGCCTGGAGTTCTGGGGGTCGCTGAGTGAGCGCGGCCAGCTGAACGCGCAGACGTTCCTGCATCAGGCGGCTCACATCAGTGCGGTGTGGACCGAGGAGAACATCGCCTTCCTGCGGCAGCGCTTCAGCCAGCTGCGGGAGCTGCCGGCGTTCGCGGCGATGCGCTGGAGCGAGGAGCCCGCCGAACTGATGGAGTGGATGCCGCTGGTGATGGCGGGCCGGGACCTGAAGCAACCGGTGGCGGCCACGCGGATCGAACGGGGCACCGATGTGGACTTCGGCGCCCTCACCCGGGCCTACCTGCTGCCGTTGCAGGCCAGTGGCGCTCTCACCGTTCAGTACGGCTGCGAGGTGCGGGATCTGAAGCGCCTGCGCAAAAGCGACATGACCGAGGCCGACTGGCAGCTGATCCTCAAGGGCCCCTCCGGTCGCCGCGAGGTGCGGGCCCCCTTCGTGTTCCTCGGTGCCGGTGGCGGCGCCCTGCCGCTGCTGCAGCGCTCCGGCATCCCGGAGGCGGCGGATTTCGCCGGTTTTCCCGTGAGTGGGCTGTGGCTGGTGTGCGGCGACGGGCAGCTGGCGGACAAGCAGCTGGCGAAGGTGTACGGCAAGGCGGCGGTGGGGGCGCCACCGATGTCGGTGCCCCATCTCGACACCCGCTGGATCGATGG
>ERZ802831.721-NODE-721-length-16863-cov-22.0897_pt1 | contig 16863 bp, 19 predicted proteins | sample MGYA00345655_ERZ802831 | MGnify/ENA primary metagenome ERZ802831 (study PRJEB30503, sample SAMEA104212376) | marine metagenome | biome: Westerlies Biome; feature: [SRF] surface water layer (ENVO:00010504) within the epipelagic zone...; material: water...
ACCACACCAGTACCATAATTATCGAGAACATAATTTGTTATCCACAATGGAATTTTTTTATTTGTAAGTGGATGAATACAGTAAAGTTCAGTAAATATTCCGTCTTTTTCTAATTTAGAAGACGCTTCTTCAGAAAGTGTTAGTTTTTGATACTCTTCAATGAATTCCTTAATATTTTTGTTATGTTCTAGCAACTCTTTTGCTAACGAGTGGTTGATACTAATTGCAATAAAAGTAACACCAAATAGTGTGTCTGGTCTAGTGGTAAAGGCAGTTAATATTTGATCCCTTTCTGCTAGTTTAAAGTTTATATTTAATCCTTTTGATTTACCTATCCAGTTTTTTTGCATGAGTTTGACGGGTTCTGGCCAATTTGGAAGTTTATCAAGGTCTTTCAATAGAACATCTGAATAATCAGTGATTTTAAGAAACCACTGTGGAATTTCTTTGCGCTCAACTAAAGCTCCTGACCTCCAACCTCTACCATCAATAACTTGCTCATTTGCAAGTACAGTCTTATCAACTGGGTCCCAATTAACCTCTGATAATTTTCGATAAACAAGTCCTTTTTTAAGTAGTTGAATAAAAAACCATTGCTCCCATCGAAAATAATTTGGATCAGCGGTAGATACTTCATTTTCCCAGTCATATAAAATGCCAATATTTTTAAGCTGTTCTTTCATATGTGCAATATTCTTTCTTGTCCACTCTTCTGGATGAACATTATTCTTAATAGCGGCATTTTCTGCTGGAAGCCCAAATGCATCCCACCCCATTGGTTGAAATACATTTTTTCCAATCATCTTATGTGACCTTGTAATAACGTCACCAATTGTATAATTTCTAACATGGCCTATGTGTAGCTTGCCACTTGGATATGGAAACATGCTTAGTACATAATATTTGTTAGTGCTATCAGAAAAATTTACTTTAGAAGATGTATTATCATTCCAAGCAGTTTGCGCTATTTTTTCAATATCAGCAGGTTGATAGTCTTTATTCATTTATTTATGTCTAATTAATCCCTTAGAAAGCAGTGTCAAAAATAGTAACATCAAAACAAATATATCTCCATATCGAGAATAGAATGATCTGTCTAAATTTATTGGTGCGGAACCTGATAATCTGCCCTGTTTATTGATAGGAATATATTCAACGATTTCTCCATAATTATTTATGACAGCGCTCAACCCAGTGTTTGCTGCTCTCAATATATACCTATTGAATTCAAGTGCTCTAATTTGCGTAATCTGGAGGTGTTGGTATGGGCCTAAGCTATTACCAAACCAGCCATCATTGCTGATGTTTATTATAATTTCGTTTTCAATATCAGACTTCAGCAAGTTTGGAAATGTACTTTCAAAACAAATCAAAGGTAACAGTTTAGTATTATTAAAGAAAATTTCTTTTTGAGAATCAGGTCCATGAGACAAGTTCGATAGTGGTATATCAAGTGAATCTGATAATTTAATAACTGTATCATACCAAGGAGTATATTCTCCAAATGGAACAAGTTTTCTCTTATGGTAGTAATCAACTTTTTCAGAGAAAAAAACCATGCTATTAAAATAGTTGCTCTCAGATTTTGTAAAAAATCCAGCAATGATAATATTACTCTTATTAGACACCGTCATTATCTTTTCTAATAGTTTATTATTATTATTTAAAGCATATGGCGTTATAGTTTCAGGAAGAATAATTAAGTCAGTAGAGCTTTTTTCATCAAGAAATTTAATATACTGACTTATAATATCTTGATATTCGTCAGTATCGTATATTTTATCTGGATATATGTTCGGTTGATATATTGTATAACTAATATGATCATCATACTTTACTTCTTCATTGTTACTAATGAAATATGTTGATAGATATGTTGATCCCAATATTATTGATAGCAAGATATATTGCTTATGTTTAACTTGAAATGACTTATAGAATAAAGATGACATTAATACGACTATATAACTAACCATAAATGTTCCAAATACTGGATATATAAAATTAAAAATAGTTCCGTTTTGGGAGTTTCCAATCAAAAGCCATGGAAATCCTCCAAAAAAAAGAGATTTAATATACTCGGCTACTAAAAATAAAACTGCAAGTAAATTAATATTATAAATACCATTTTTTTTAATTGGCTTATGTAATAATGCAATTGATATATAAGGTAGACTTATTATTATTATAAATAATGTCGTAACCAGGATGCTCCCGACTATGCTCATAAGGCCATATGTCATCAAACTCTCACTTACCCAAGAGACACCGAACGCATGAATGAGAAATGCATAAAAGAACGTATATCTTATTTTATTTTTGAGTGAAACATCCTCAATCACTTTAAAGAAAATAACCAGAGAAACAAAAATCAGAATCTTATAGTTAAACGGAGAATATGATAAAACATATAATGCCGCAGAAAATAGTAAGGAAAATAACTTCAAGAGCTATTATTATCTTTTTTAATGATTAGTTGTATGCGGTTGATTTTTTTTGAATCTGCTGACAAAACTGTAAAAATAAAATTATTTATTTCAATAATTTCTTGTTTTGTTGGAACTTTTTCAAATTTATTAATTAGAAAACCACCTAAAGTTTCTATATCTTCGTCTACAAATGACGTATTAAATCTCTCATTAAAATCATCCAAGGCAAGTAGGGCATCAATTATATATTTATTGTGTGCTTGCTGAATTATGAACTCTCTAGATGATACATCATGCTCATCATCAATTTCACCTATTATTTCCTCAATTAGATCCTCAAGAGTAACAAGTCCGGACACGTTACTATGTTCATCAATAACGATAGCTATATGATTACGACTAGCTTTAAAATCATTTAACAAGATATTCAGCCTTTTACTCTCAGGAATGAATGTTGCTGGTCTCATATAGTCATGGAGATCAAAATCATTATTTGTATTAATTTGATTTTTCAGTAAATCTTTTGCATGAAGTATACCTATAATTTCATCAAGCTTCCCATTAATTACCGGAAATCTTGAGTGTCCTGATTCAATGACCTTAGTTATCACGGTATTAAGTTCTTCATTAACATCAATAGCAATTACATGAGGTCTTGGTATCATAATTTCCCTAACTGGAATTTCAGAGACACTGAATACTCCTAATATCATCTGATACGAGTCTTGGCTTATAAGGTTATCGTTAGCGGCAGTAGTTAGAAGTGAGATTAAATCTTTCTTATCTTTTGGGCTATCTCCTAAAAGATCTTTAATCTTATCAAACCAAGAATTATCTTTAGTTTCTGACATATGGATTTCCATAATTCATATCTGCTAACAATTTCATCTCTAATTTTTCCATTTTTAATCGATTTCTGGTTACATTATGTGTGTATCCTTGAAGGTGTAACATAGAGTGAATAATCATATGTGCCCATCTAAGCTTCGATGGAAGTCCGAATTCTTTTGCTTCTTGATTGATAATTTTCGGACATAGAACAATCTCGCCAGAAGAAGTATTTTTATCATTATCTGGGAATGTTAAAACGTTAGTAGCATGATCATTATTTAGATAGTTTTTATTAAGTGTTCTGATTCTCTGGTGTCCAACAAATATTATGTTTACATGAGATAGAACATCTTTCATTAAGCTTATTAGTATCCACTTTTTTATAATTCGTGAAGATGGAATATAATGCTTCTTAATATAGGTTATGTAATTAATCTTTATTTTTTTTTCTTTTTCCATATTCAGTAATAATAGATGTTACTATTTTATGCCTCATTACATCTTTTGGTACAAAGTTGACCGCATCTATGCCTTTAATTTTTAAGATAAATTCTAAACAATCTTTAAGTCCTGATGATGATTCCCTGGGAAGATCAATTTGACTTACATCTCCAGTAACAACTGTGGACGAACCATAACCTATCCTTGTAAGAAACATCTGCATTTGTGAAATAGTAGTATTTTGTGCCTCATCTAAGATGATGAACGCATCATTAAGAGTTCTACCTCTCATATAAGCCAGTGGGGCAATCTCAATTATATTTTTTTCTAAAAGCTTGTTTACATTATCAAAACCTAAACATTCATATAGAGAATCATATAGAGGCTGTAAATATGGATCAATTTTTTCTGCTAAGTCCCCGGGAAGAAATCCAAGTTTCTCACCTGCCTCTATAGCTGGTCTCACTAAAATTATCTTTTTTACATGACCATTTTCAAGAGCATAGACAGCAGATGCTACAGCAAGAAATGTCTTCCCAGTGCCGGCTGCTCCGATTCCAAATGTAATTGTATTTTTATTTATAGTGTCGATGAATTTCTTTTGATTAATTGATTTTGGTTTAATAATTATTTTCTTTAGTTTAATATTATGTTTCATTTCATTTTCATAATCATGAGATAATAATTCTCCAGAGTTATTAAGATACAAATGTAATTGTTTCGGCGTAATTTCTTCACTTCCGGACAGGTCATACATTCTTTCAATAAAATTAGATGTACTAGCAACATTTTCATTATCTCCAGTAATTTTAAAAGAATTGCCTCTATTAGATATTTCTACATCAAAAAAGATTTCTATTTGTCTGATATTTTTATCTAGTAAGCCACATAAATTAGCAAGTCTATCGTTATCTATAGGCTCTAACTTTATGATATTTTTTTTAAAATTATTTTGAGGAGATTTCATTATTTATTAAATACATCCATATAGAGAGCTTCGATTTGCTTTTGATATTTCGACCTCTATGCTTTTACCAACGAGGTCATCAGGAGCGATAAAACGAACGATTTTATTCGTAAAGGTTCTTCCATAAAGTTCGCCGTTTGTTTTTTTTGACTTCCCTTCGACTAAAATACGTTGTTTAGTATTCACAAGTTGTGATAGATATTTCTCTGAATTTTTCCTTAAAAGATTTTGTACCTTAGATAATCTTTCTTTTTTTTCTTCTAAAGAAACATTATCGATTTCTGATGATGCAATTGTTCCCGGCCTTTTGCTATAGATAAAACTATAACCATCGTCGAATTCAATGTCCGAAATTAAGTCTAAAGTTTCTTGAAAATGATCTTCAGTTTCCCCCGGGTATCCTATGATAAAATCTGATGTTACACTAATGTCTGGTCTTACAGATCTTACTTTTCTAATCATATTCTTATATTCCAAAGCAGTATGTTTACGTTTCATTTTAGAGAGTATAAAATCTGACCCAGATTGAATTGGTAGATGTAAATTGCTACATAATTTTTTATTATTATATTCATTTATTAGATCATCGGAAAAATCTATTGGGTGTGATGTGGTGTGACGTATTCTCTCAATACCTTCAACTTTTGAAATGTACCTTATCAACTCTGAAAAGTTTATGGGCTTATTATCTTTCTGTCTTATTCCTTTGTATGCATTAACATTTTGACCAAGTAATATAATTTCTTTGACGCCATTCTTAGCAAGATTAGAGACTTCATAAATAATTCCATCCAGTGTTCTGCTTATTTCTTCTCCTCTGGTATAAGGGACGACGCAGAAAGTACAATATTTACTGCATCCTTCCATAATTGATACATATTGAGATACATTTGATTTTTTACTTTGAGGTATATAATCAAACTTCTCAATCAACGGGAAAGTCACATCAACAGGTTTACTTTCCTTTGTAAGGACATCATCTATCATTTTAGGCAACCGATGCAAAGTTTGAGGGCCAAATACAATATCTACCTCGGGCGCTCTTTGTTGAATATTTTTTCCTTCTTGAGTAGCAACACATCCTCCGACAGCTATTAACGTACCTGGGTTATTTTTTTTAATTTTTCTCCATCTACCTAATTCTGAAAAGACCTTCTCTTGTGCTTTTTCTCTAATGGAACATGTATTAAGGATTAATAAATCTGCTTGAGATGGGTCATCTATGTGGGTCATATTATAATGGTGCGCAAGTAGATCAGATATCTTATCAGAATCATATTGATTCATCTGACAACCTTGAGATTTAATGAAGTACTTTTTATTTTTTATCATTTATTAAAAAGGTATGTCTTCATCCTTTATGATATCTTGATTTGAAAAATCACTATTTTCTTGATTTTTTTGCGGTGCAGGGTTATCAACTGAATCTGACTTACTTCCCACAAAAGTGAAATTATCCGAAATTATATCAGTAGAATACTTCTCAACTCCGTCTTTATCTTGCCATTTCCTAGTTTGCAATCGTCCTTCAACATATAGCTGTTGGCCTTTTCTGACATATTGACCAATAGTTTCTGCAGGTTTATTAAAAAACACTACTCTATGCCACTCTGTTTTATCTTCGTATGAACCTGAGTCTTGATTCTTAAATTTCCTATTTGTTGCTATAGAAAGATTAACAACTGCATTCCCGCTAGGCATGAATTTTACCTCCGGGTCATTACCAACCCTACCTAGCAATATAACTTTATTTACTGACAATACTGGCTCCTATAGAAATAGTATTTAGACATTTTAGTGCCCCACACATCAGATATTACAGTAGTAAAAAAGAAAATACCACTTAATCCAGTTCTCAGATGTATTAATCATCTATTATGTATATGTAAAGTCTTGAGTTTATAGGGTTAAAAAATGCTATTATCCTAAAGTGGAAAAATTCATCAAAATCAAAGGCGCAAGAACTCATAACCTTAAAAATATTAATCTTGAACTTCCAAAAAATAATCTTATAACAATTACAGGACTATCAGGTTCAGGAAAATCATCTTTAGCGTTCGATACTATTTTTGCTGAGGGACAGAGGCGCTATGTTGAATCTTTGTCAGCTTATGCTAGACAGTTTCTATCGATGGTTGACAAACCTGATGTTGATAAAATAGAGGGTCTCTCGCCAGCTATATCAATAGAACAAAAATCAACCTCGCACAATCCAAGATCCACAGTAGGAACAGTTACTGAAATATATGATTATCTAAGACTCCTATATGCAAGGATAGGAGATCCAAAATGTCCTGAACATAATGTCAGTCTCGATGCTATGTCTACGTCAGATATGTTTACTAAACTTATTGAGACCTCTGAGGATACAACAGTATTAATTTTATCACCTATTGTTAAAGAACAAAAAGGTGAACATGTAAAAACAATTCAAAACTTTTCACAACAAGGATTTAATAGAGTGCGTGTGAATGGTGAAATCCATAAAATTACTGATATATCAAAACATATGGTGGGTCATATTATAGATCCTAAGAAGAAAAATAATATAGAAGTAGTAATTGACAGAGTAGAAATTAATCAAATAAATAAATTAAGAATCATTGAATCCTTAAACTCTTCCTCAGAAATTTCCGATGGCATCATATATATATCAGAGGTGGACAAAAAAGAGGAATATATATTCTCGACTAAATATGCTTGTCCACATTGTGGATACTCTATCGGTAAGCTTGAACCAAAACTATTTTCTTTCAATTCTCCCTCCGGAGCATGTCAAAGGTGTGATGGTTTAGGTGTAGATGAATTTTTTGATGAAAATAAAATTATTGAGAATCCAGAGCTAAGCCTGAGTAATGGCGCTATTGCAGGTTGGGATACAAAAAATCAACTATATCACTCCATGCTACTGTCGTTAGCTAAACACTTTGAGGTGGATCTAGGCGTAAAATACTATAAGTTACCCCGAAGTTTTAAAAATGTACTATTTCATGGAACAGATGAAGAAGTTAACTTTAATATCGTAAAACTTAATAAAAAAACAAAAAGATTTGTTAGTACAACTGAAGTAAAACCATGGGAAGGTATATGTAATATTTTTGAACGAAATTATAATAATGCATTCAGATTTAGTATAAAAAGATATTATGAAAGGTTTCTTACTGAAAGTATCTGTAGGGAATGTGATGGAGATAGATTAAATATTTCTGCAAGAAATGTCTTTGTAGATAATAAATCTATTAGTGAAGTTTCTAAATTAAATGTTGAAGAAGCAATTAAATTCTTTAGTAATATTAAGCTTAGTAGTATGAAAAAGAAGATTTCTGAAAAAATTATTCATGAAATTTTATCTAGGTTAAAATTTTTAAATAATGTTGGTCTGAAATATCTTACGTTATCAAGAAGTGCTGAAACATTATCTGGAGGTGAGTCTCAAAGAATTAGATTAGCAAGTCAAATAGGCTCAGGGCTTACAGGAGTCATGTATGTTCTTGATGAGCCGTCAATAGGATTACATCAAAGAGATAATGATAAGTTGCTCACCACTCTAAAGAACCTTCGTGATTTAGGCAACACGGTGATAATTGTAGAACATGATGAGGATACAATTTTAGCCTCTGATTATATAGTTGATATTGGTCCAGATGCTGGGGTGCATGGTGGTGAGGTCGTTTTTTCAGGAAAACCATCAAAGTTAAAAAACGTATCATCTCATACATCAGATTTTATTGCTGGTAGAAATATTATAGAAATTCCTAACAAGCGATTGAATCCAAGTAAAAAATGGATTTCTATATCAAAAGCAAATGCAAATAACCTTGATGATGTAAATGTGAAGATCCCTATTGGTCTTCTTACATGTATTACTGGTGTGTCAGGATCAGGTAAATCCTCATTAGTAAATAATGTCTTATACACATCAATAGTCAATAAGCTCCTAGATAACAATGAAGGCTTCGTTGAATGTGAGAGTATAGATGGAATTGATTATATAGATAAAATTATAGATATAGATCAAAGTCCTATTGGAAGGACTCCAAGATCTAACCCTGTGACATATACTGGTATATTTTCTTTAATTAGAGAGGAGTTTGCTAAAAAACCTGAGTCAAAATCAAGAGGCTATACTCCCGGTAGATTTAGCTTTAACGTTAAGGGGAAAAACAATGGAGTATGTCCTCATTGTGACGGACAAGGTCAAATAAAGGTTGAAATGCACTTTCTATCAGATGTTTATGTGCAATGTGAAAAATGCAATGGTAAAAGATATAACGATGAGACTCTGGAAATTAAATTAAATGATAAAAATATAAGTGATGTTTTAGATATGACAGTTGAGGAAGCCTTAGTATTTTTTAAAAATTATCCAAGAATTTATAAAAAACTTATAATACTGTCGGATGTAGGGTTAGGATATATTAAATTAGGTCAGAGCGCCATTACGCTATCTGGCGGAGAAGCACAAAGAATAAAGCTTGCTAAAGAGTTAATTAGACCTGACACAGGTCATACGCTTTATGTTTTAGATGAGCCAACAACGGGCTTACACAGCTATGATGTAAAAAATCTATTGAAAGTATTAGAAAGATTAAAAGATAAAGGCAATACTATGATTATTATTGAGCATAATCTTGATGTAATAAAAACAGCAGATTGGATTATTGACTTAGGACCAGAGGGTGGAAATGGTGGTGGTAAAGTTATTGGGACTGGAACGCCTGAAGATTTAGCAGCAACTAAAAAATCTTATACTGGACAATATTTAAGCAATAAGATCTGAATTACTCGGATAACAGCACATATGCTACAGGTGATGCGTCCCCAAGCTTATGTCCTTTCTTTAAAACTCTTAGATAACCGCCTGGTCTACTTTTGAATCTTGGACCAAGAACCTCAAAAAGTTTTTTAACAATTCTTTTATCTCCAATTCTTGAATATGCTAACCTTCTTCTCATTAGAGTATCATTTTTTGCGAGAGTAATTAATGGTTCAGCAGTTCTTCTAAGCTCTTTAGCTTTTGCCAAGGATGTTTCAATATGTTCATGATCAAATAATGATATAGCCATATTTTTGAACATAGCTTTTCTGTGAGATGAATTTCTATTTAGTTGTCTGCCTGATTTCTTATGTCGCATTATCTTTTTTCAATATTCTTTGGTGGCCAATCTTCTATCGTTTGACCAAGGGTTAAACTATGAGTTGATAATACATCTTTTATTTCTGTTAATGATTTTTTACCAAGGTTAGGAGTTTTTAATAGCTCGTTTTCACTCCTTTGAACCAAATCACCAATGTAGTGAATATTTTCTGCTTTCAAACAATTTGCAGATCTTACTGTTAACTCTAGATCATCGACGGGTCTTAATAAGACAGGATCAATGTGATTTTCGTCAATTTCATCTTGTGTATCATTCTTGATTTCTAAATGACTAAATACTTCTAATTGTTCTCTAAGAATTTTACCTGCTGTTCTTATAGCATCCTCAGGCTCAATTGTTTCATTTGTCTCAAGCTCAATGATTAGTTTATCTAAATCAGCTTTTTGTTTCACTCTAGCGTTGTCAACACTATATGAAACTTTCTCTACAGGTGTAAATGAGGCATCAATCTGCATCTTACCAATTCCTAAATCTTCTAACTCATTAAATTTTCTTTTTACTGCTGGCTGATAACCTTTGCCTTGAGAAATTGTAAGATTAATCACAAGTTCAGTCTTTTCATTCGTCATATTTGCAATACAAAAATCTGGATTTTTAATCTCTAAGTTTGGGTGATCTTCTATATCAGATGCAAGAACTGGTCCCTTACCTTTTTTTCTAAGCTCTACTTCAATCACATCTTTATCATGAAGGACTAAGGCTAGTTTTTTAATGTTTAACAAAATTTCTAAAACATCTTCTTGTACGCCGTCAATTGTACTGTATTCATGAAGGATGTTATCAATAGATACTTCAGTAACAGCACTGCCAGGCATAGATGATAATAGTACCCTTCTTAAGGCATTACCTAAAGTGTGGCCAAAACCTCTTTCCAATGGTTGTATTATAATTTTAGATTTTGAGTTTGAGATCATCTCAATGTCAACTAAGTTTGGTTTTAGAAATGTGATAGTGTTCATATGTTACCTGCTATTTTGAGTATAATTCTACGATTAGTGATTCATTTATTTCTTTTGGAAGTTCGGACCTTTCTGGTACTCTTAAATAAGTTGCTGTAAGGCTTTTTGAGTCGACATCAATCCAGTCACTTGAATTTCTAGTTTCAGCTACTGATAATGCAAACTGTATACGTGTTTGATCTTTACTTTTTTGTCTTATCGATATCTTATCTGTTGCCTGAACTTGATATGACGGAATGTTAATTATGCTTCCGTTCACTTCAATATTCTTATGATTAACAAGCTGTCTTGATTCTGCTCTAGTTGATCCAAAACCTGATCTATATACAACATTGTCTAGTCTAGACTCTAAATATGTAAGAAGGTTTTCACCAGTAGAGCCTTTTTTACTTGCAGATTTTTTATAATAATTTCTGAATTGCTTTTCGAGTATGCCATATAATCTTTTTACTTTTTGTTTCTCCCTTAACTGCAGCGCGTAATCAGAGAGTTTTTCTCTACGTTCTCCAACAATTCCAGGTTTTCTGTCTAAGTTACATTTTGTATCGAGAGATCTTGATCCAGATTTCAAATACAAGTCAGTACCTTCACGTCTCATTAACTTACACTTTGATCCAGTAAATTTAGCCATCAGACTCTCCTCTTTTTAGGTGGTCTACACCCGTTATGTGGCAAAGGGGTTATATCTTTGATATTTGTAATTTTATAACCAACACTATTTAGTGCTCTTACTGCTGAATCTCTTCCTGGTCCAGGGCCTTTGACAAGTACCTCTAGACTTTTTATTCCAAATTCTATCGCCTTTTGACCTGCTTTTTCAGCAGCAATTTGCGCAGCAAATGGAGTACTTTTTCTTGAACCTCTAAAGCCAGAGCCGCCAGATGTTGCCCACGCTAATGTATTACCTTGTTTATCTGTAATAGTTATAATAGTGTTATTAAAAGATGCATTTATATGTGCAACACCTTCATTAACAATTTTTTTAACTTTTTTCTTTTTAGTTTTATTTACCATGTTATTTTGCTTTTAGTAATTTTCTTGGTCCTTTGCGTGTCCTACTATTATTTTTTGTTTTTTGCCCTCTGAGAGGTAACCCTTTTCTGTGTCTTATGCCTCTGTACGATCCAATATCCATTAATCGTTTTATATTAATTGAATTTTCCCTTCTAAGGTCCCCTTCTAATTGGAACTCTTCGATAAACTGTCTAATTATCTCTAACTCTTTTTCTTCTAGGTCTTTTACTTTTTTAGTAGCTTGAATTCCTACTTTCTCGCAAATCAGCTTTGCTCGAGTATCACCGATACCATAAACTGATGTCAATGCAATCCATATATGCTTATGATTCTGTAAGTTTATTCCTGCTATTCTTGCCATATTTATCTCTGAGCGTAAATTCTATATTTCATTGGTAATTAATACAACTAATATATTATCCCTGCCTTTGTTTATGTCTAGGGTCTTTACATATGACCCTAACAACACGATTTCTTCGAATTATTCTGCAGTTTCTGCACATTTTCTTGACCGAAGCTCTTACTTTCATCGTATTCCGCCTCCTATACCTCTAAGATTAGCTTTTTTCATCATACCTTCATATTGTTGAGACATGAGATGGGACTGAACTTGAGCCATCAAATCCATAACAACAACAACAACAATTAATAAAGATGTACCTCCAAAATAAAAAGGGACATTGAAATAAAGAATTAGAAATTCTGGCAACAGACAAACTCCCGTTATGTACATTGCTCCAACCGTAGTGAGTTTTGTTGTAATCCCATCAATATATTTTGCTGTTTGCTCTCCTGGTCTTATACCTGGAATGAATGCTCCAGATTTTTTCAAATTATCAGCTGTTTCTCTAGGATTAAAAACTAGTGCTGTATAAAAGAAACAGAAAAATATAATTGCCAAGGCATATAGTATTATATATGGTGGCTGACCTGGTGATAAGGTCATGGCGATTTTATTAATAATACTATCCGGTGAACCTGCACTAGACCAACTTGCTATGGTTGCTGGAAATAAGATGATAGCAGATGCAAATATAGCTGGGATAACACCTGCCATATTAATTTTGAGAGGAAGAAAACTGCTTTGGGCAGCATACATTTTGCGTCCCTGCATTTTTCTTGCATAATTTATTGGTATCTTCCTTTGTCCACGCTCGATATAAACGACAAACGCAGTTATGGCTAGCGCTAATATAAAGATAAGAATTACACTAAAATTTTGTATTTCTCCATTCCTTGCTAACTCAATTGTTCCTCCAATAGCAGATGGTAAGCCTGCTACAATACCTGCGAAAATAATAATAGATATTCCGTTGCCAATTCCTCTTTCTGTGATTTGTTCACCGAGCCAAATCAAAAACATTGTTCCAGTGACTAATGTAACTACCCCAGTGATGAAAAAGCCTAAGCCAGGATCAAGTACTAGAGTTGTAGAAGATGTGTTTTGATTCATTAAAGCATTCATTACACCCATAGACTGAAGTAGTGCTAAAGCAAGCGTAAAGTATCTAGTATATTTTGTGATTGTCTTTCTTCCTCTTTCCCCCTCTTTCCTCAGTTGTATCAAAGGTGCATATATATGTGTCATCATCTGTATAATAATAGAAGCAGATATATAAGGCATAACACCTAATGCAAAAATAGACATTCTCGATAGCGCGCCACCCGAAAACATGTTGAACATATCCAAAATGCTCCCTCTTTGTTGCTCAAAAAGAAAACTCATTACAGCAGGATCTATACCAGGCAGTGTTATGAAGCTTCCCAATCTGAAAACTATTAATGCGAAGATTATAAATAATATTCTCTGTCTGATTTCAGATGATTTTGTTAAACCACCTAGTCCTGGTGAGATGTTTGGAGTAGTTCTAGACATTATTTAATGAACTCCATTACTGACTTGGTTGCTTGTACATCAATTAGTTTTTTCTTTGATGATACTGTGACTGGTCCGATTACTTTTACCTTTGTAGCTTTGTTTTTAATTAGCTTATATTTCTTTAATAACTCAATTGTTATCTCTGTTTCAGAGATTTTATCTAAATAGTCATATTTTAGTTCTACTGTATTTATATTTTTCTTAGAAGTAAATCCAACTTTGGGTAGTCTTCTTTGAAGGGGCATTTGACCGCCCTCAAATCCAACTTGTACTTTACCGCCTGTACGAGATTTTTGACCTTTATGACCTCTGCCACAAGTTTTACCTGTTCCAGATGCCATTCCTCTACCAACTCTTTTTTTGGCATGTTTAGATTCTCGTTTCAATTTAATTTCATTAAGCATTTTTCTACTCTTTTATTTGGTCTATGCTGACCATATGTTTCACTGTATTTATCATTCCAAGATTTTCAGGAGTTGCCTCAATTATTTTAGAATCTCTTATTCTTCTTAATCCTAGTCCTTTTATGCATGCTATCTGTTTTTTGGTTTTGCCAATTAAACTAAGCTTTTGCGATATTCTGATTTTTTTCATAATATACTTTATAACTCGCTAGTTTTTTTGCCTCTTTTTAGAGCAACTTGTGCAGGATAGTACATAGATTCTAGACCTTTTACTGTTGCTTTAACTACGTTTATAGGATTTGTAGAGCCAATACTTTTTGCCAATACATTATGTATACCTGTTGCTTCAAATACTGCTCTCATTGCACCACCAGCAATTACCCCTGTACCTTCTGCAGCTGGTTGCATGTATACTTTAGCTGAACCATGTTCATGTGTAATTGCATGATGGAGTGTTCCTTTTTTTAAGGACACTGACACCATACTTTTCTTAGCTTTTTCCATTGCTTTTTGAATAGCTATAGGTACTTCTTTAGCTTTACCATAACCGTAGCCAACTCTTCCATGTCCATCACCAACAACTGTGAGGGCAGTAAAACCAAACTGTCTCCCTCCTTTTACAACCTTAGCTACACGATTCACAGCCACAAGTTTTTCAATATAATCTGAATTTCGTTCTTCTGATGCCATTATATTTTTACTCCGTTTTCTCTAAGCGCTTCTGCAACAGCTTTAATTCTTCCATGATACCTGTAGCCAGACCTATCAAAAGCAACATTAGTTATTTTTGCTTTTTTGATGTATGCAGCCATTTTAGTACCTACCCCTTTTGCGCTTTCAATATTATTAGCTTTAGTTTTATTACTTTTTTGATTAGTGGAAATAGTGGTAATAACTTTATCACCTGCTGGAGATATTAATTGCAGATACATATGCTGTATCGATCTATGCACACTAATCCTATGATTACCTGAATCACTAATCTTAGCTCTAGTCTTTGTAGCTCTTCTAATTCTTTGATCATTTTTATTTTTCAAATTAGCTCTTATCATTTTTTCTTAGCCTCTTTTTTGACTATCTCTTCATCAGAATATTTAATACCTTTGCCTTTGTATGGCTCAGGTGGTCTGACAGACCTAATATCTGCTGCAACTTGTCCAACTTGTTGCTTATCAACGCCCGAAATTACAATTTCAGTTTGAGAAGGGGTTTCTATACTTATACCTTTAGGTATTTCAAAATGAACTGGATGAGAATATCCAACTGTTAATTCAACTTTAAGCTTATCTGCTTTTGCTCTATAACCAACACCAACTAATAATAATTTCTTTTCCCAACCTTTGGATACGCCAGTGACCATGTTTGATATCAACGATCGTGTTGTTCCGCTCATTGCTGTAGATTCAGATTTTGTTGATACCTTAATAAGGTTATCTGATTGCTCCACCATTACATCACTCGGTTTAATAAATTCTAGAGAGCCTTTTGGTCCTTGAATATTTATTACATCATCTTTTAAATCAAATTTTACATCTGATATCAGTTCAATTGGTTTACTAGCTATCTTCGACATAGTTTTAAGAGATATAACAAATAATCTCTCCTCCATATTTTTTCTCTTTTGCTACCTTTCCGGTCATCAAACCTTGAGATGTTGAGACTATACATATCCCAAGTCCGTTTTTCACTAAAGGTATCTCATTTGAAGATTTATAAATTCTTAAACCAGGTCGACTTACTCTTTGAATAAGATCAATTACAGGCTTGCCGTCATAATATTTTAAGTCAACTATGATATTTTTGTATTCGTTTTCTTCTATGTTAATTCCTTCTATGTAGCCTTCTTCAAGCATAACCTTACAAAGGGCCTCTTTCATTTTAGAATAAGGTATCGTAACTTGTTCTTTATTTGACATTTGACCATTACGTATTCTTGTTAGCAAATCAGAAATTGTGTCATTCATACTCATAGTGTTTACCAGCTTGCCTTTGTTAGTCCAGGAATCAAGCCTTGCATTGCCATCTCCCTTAATTTAGTCCTACCCAATGTAAATTTTCTATACACACCTCTTGGTCTACCGGTAAGTGCGCATCTGTTACGCTTTCTTACTGCAAGAGCATTTAAAGGAATCTTTTGAAGCTTAGTTCTTAAAGCCATAGATTCTTCATCGCTTGTATTTTTATCTTTCAGTTTATCTTTAATCATATTAATTTTAGTAAGATATTTTTTATTAAGTTTTTCTCTCTTTTTCTCTCTCTCAATCATGGATAATTTAGCCATATTATTTAAATGGAAAGTTAAATTGTTTAAATAACTCCATTGCCTCCTCATTGTTCTTTGCGGTTGTAGTGATGCATATATCTAATCCCTTGATTTTATCTATTTTATCAAAGTCAATTTCAGGAAAAATTATATGTTCTTTTACTCCCATTGTGTAGTTACCTCTACCGTCAAAAGATTTATCGCTATAACCTCTAAAGTCCCTTGTCCTTGGTAATGAAATTTTAATAAGCTTTTCGAAAAAATCATACATCATTTGATTTCTAAGAGTGACCTTACAACCTATAGGCATGCCCTCTCTTAACTTAAAATTAGCAATTGATTTTTTTGCATACGTTAATACAGCTTTCTGTCCTGAGATTTGCGTTAGCTCCTCTTGTGCTTTTTCTAAAATCTTCTTGTCAGCAATAGCTGATCCTAAGCCCATATTTAGTGTTATCTTCACTAAACGGGGTGCTTGCATATTAGACTTAAAGCTAAATCTTTCCATTAAAGCTGG
>ERZ802831.723-NODE-723-length-16851-cov-51.6656_pt1 | contig 16851 bp, 17 predicted proteins | sample MGYA00345655_ERZ802831 | MGnify/ENA primary metagenome ERZ802831 (study PRJEB30503, sample SAMEA104212376) | marine metagenome | biome: Westerlies Biome; feature: [SRF] surface water layer (ENVO:00010504) within the epipelagic zone...; material: water...
CTGAAGTCATCGGGTTGAAAGAAAACACAAATGGAAAAACCGGCATCGTCTATCTACGCACGCGCGGGCTGAACCAGCATGGCGATATCGTTCTTGAATATGTGCGCTGGGCAATGCTGCGCAAAAGACAGACCAGCTCGCCCGCGCCAAAGGCTGTGCTGCCCGAATTGGCCGGGGCGGTAGATCCGGCGGATCTCTGCGTTCCAGAGGGGTTGGATTTTTCCAATTATGCGTTTGATCTTGCCGGAGAGCCGTATCGTTTGTCTGCGTATAAGCGCGGGGAAGTGATTGATCACGTTGACGCAATGACCATCGAAGAAGCCGAACATATGATGGCAACGCGGCTGTGGCAAAACACCGCCAAAGTGCATTTTGATGTAACCAGCCGCGCCGATGGCAACCGCCTGATTTATGGCGGGCACATAATTTCTTTGGCGCGGGCATTATCGTTTAATGGCCTAGCCAATGCGCAAATGATTGTCGCCCTGAATAGCGGCGCGCATGCCAACCCTTGTTTTGCAGGCGATACCGTTTCGGCTTGGTCTGAAGTGCTTGACATAGCGCAAACCCGCGTGCCGGGTATCGGTGCCATTCGCTTGCGGTTGGTGGCGCAAAAAATCCAAGCGGGACCGGGGCCGCTGCGCGGAGAAGACCAACGCTACCTTCCCCATATTCTTCTTGATTTGGATTATTGGGCCTTGATACCCTCATAACCAGAGGAGAGGCGATGCGCATCACATTATTGGCCTTTTTGGTGCTTTTTGCGGGCGGGTTACGCCCTGCTTTTGGCCAGTCAAACGCAGAGAAAATCGCCGCGCGCGACGCCTATGTGTCTTCTAACATTGTCTCCATTTTTTATCATGAGTTGGGGCATGCAATTATCGATAAGATGTCGGTGCCGATTTTTGGCCAAGAAGAAGATGCGGCGGATGTTTTATCCATTTTAATGATCGATCAAGTTTATGATGAAGAATCAGCCCAAGATATTGCGTATGATGCCGCGCTCGGTTTTTTAGCAGATGCAGAACAGGCGGAAGACTTGGCATTTTGGGGGGTGCATGGGCTTGATGAGCAGCGATTTTATAATCTGATTTGTTTGTTCTATGGGGCCAACCCAGCCGATCGGATCTTTTTTGCCGACGATCTTGGGTTGCCAGAAGAACGCGCTGATAGCTGCCCTGAGGAATATGATCAGGCGATTGTAAGTTGGGGAGGGGTGTTGGATCAGATGGCCGCCCTGAAGGGAAAAATAATATTTGAGGGCCCTGTTGAAAGCTTGATTGGTCAAGTGGTGGCGGAAGAAATCACTTTTCTAAATGGGCAATTGGGCTTTCCTGTTGATTTTGAAGTATTGATAGAAACATGCGAGGAGGCTAATGCATTTTACGATCCAGAAGCCGGTTCCGTGACGCTTTGCGCAGAATTTGAAACCTATTTAGGCCGGCAATATGAAAACATGTGATCACAAATAAAAACTCTGTGATCACAATCGTGCATTTCGCCAAGAGTCAGAAAAGAATATTGTTTCTGGGGCTGTTATTACTTTCAAATCAAGATAAAAGGATCCTATCGTATCGGCGAATAGCTGTGGAGGCTTCGCTTTTAAAAGATCGTAAGGGAATTTTAATGGCTGATGTAAACCGGGGTAATCGCCCTTTGTCACCGCATTTATCAATTTATCGCCCGCAGCTGACCTCGATCACGTCAATCTTAACGCGGATCACGGGAAATGCATTATTGCTGGGCACTATCATGGTGATTTGGTGGTTATTAGCGGCGGCAACTTCGCCGGCCTATTTTGAACTAGTCAACGGGGTTGTAACCTCCTGGTTTGGAAAATTAATCCTATTGGGCTCGATCTGGGCGCTGTGGTATCACAGCTTGGCCGGTTTGCGGCATTTGATTTGGGACAACGTCATTGGCTTGGATGTACCGACAGCCGAAAAACTTGGCTGGGGTGTTATCATAGGTTCGCTAGTGCTGAGCGTCATCACCATTGTGGTTTTATAAGGGCAAGAAACAGATATGCGTTATTTAACAGATCGCAAACGGGCCGTGGGCCTGGGTAGCGCCAAAACAGGCACCGCGCATTTTTGGGCTATGAAGGTGAGCTCTGCGGCACTTTTGGTGCTGGTTCCCTTATTCGTCTGGACGCTGGGGCGTGTTATCGGTGAAAGCCATCAAGATGTGATTGCGCATTTTGCCCGGCCTGGCCCGGCCTTGGTTGTGGCGCTGACGCTGATTGTTGGTCTTGAGCATTTTAAGTCGGGCGCGCAGGTTTTAATTGAAGATTATGTCCATGGGACTGCACAGAAGATCTGGATCATCGCGGTGATTTGTATGTCCTATGCCTTGATGGCAACAGGGCTGTTTGCGATCGCGAAGATGGCACTTTAAAGGGCGAAAGCAATGTCAGAATATACGTTTGAAACCCATGAATATGATGTTGTTGTAGTCGGCGCTGGTGGCGCTGGCTTGCGGGCAACTTTGGGCATGGCAGAGCAGGGGTTGCGCACCGCCTGCGTCACCAAAGTGTTTCCAACCCGCTCGCATACGGTTGCGGCGCAAGGCGGGATCGCGGCCTCGCTTTCAAATATGGGCCCAGATCATTGGCAATGGCACATGTATGATACCGTCAAGGGATCCGATTGGCTTGGTGATACGGACGCGATGGAATATCTGGCGCGCGAAGCGCCGAAAGCTGTTTATGAGCTTGAGCATTATGGCGTGCCATTTTCGCGCACCGAAGAAGGTAAAATTTATCAGCGGCCATTTGGCGGGCATACCACTGAGTTTGGCGAAGGCCCGCCCGTACAGCGTACCTGCGCCGCAGCCGATCGAACGGGCCACGCGATTTTGCACACGTTATATGGTCAATCGCTAAAAAATAACGCGGAATTTTATATCGAATATTTTGCCATCGATTTGGTTATGTCTGAAGATGGGGTGTGCACCGGTGTTGTCTGTTGGAAGCTGGATGATGGCACGATGCATGTTTTCAATGCCAAAATGGTAGTCTTGGCCACGGGTGGCTACGGACGGGCTTATTTCAGCGCAACCTCTGCGCATACCTGCACTGGGGATGGTGGTGGCATGGTGGCGCGGGCTGGTTTGCCGTTACAGGATATGGAATTTGTTCAATTCCATCCGACGGGTATTTATGGATCCGGTTGTTTGATCACCGAGGGCGCGCGCGGCGAAGGTGGCTACTTGACCAATTCAGAGGGCGAGCGTTTCATGGAGCGCTACGCACCCCATTATAAAGATCTGGCGCCGCGCGATTACGTCAGTCGCTGCATGACGATGGAAATCCGTGAGGGGCGCGGCGTTGGCGCAGAGGGTGATCATATCCACCTCAATTTGAGCCATTTGCCGCCCGAGGCTTTGGCCGAGCGCCTGCCCGGAATTTCGGAAAGCGCGCGGATTTTTGCTGGCGTTGATGTGACCAAGGAAGCCATTCCCGTTCTGCCCACCGTGCACTATAATATGGGCGGTATTCCGACTAACTATTGGGGGGAAGTTTTAAACCCAACGGCGGATAATCCAAACGCAGTGGTGCCCGGTCTTATGGCTGTGGGTGAAGCAGGTTGCGCATCCGTGCATGGTGCAAACCGCCTTGGCTCAAACTCTTTGATTGATCTAGTCGTGTTTGGGCGCGCGGCCGCGATCCGGGCTGGCCAAGTGGTAGATCGCGCGGCACAGATCCCCAATTTGAACACCGCTGAAATTGATAAGGCCTTTGACCGCTTCGACGGGTTACGTCACGCCAATGGCGCGGAGCCAACCGCTGAGCTGCGCCTTGAGATGCAAAAAACCATGCAATCAGATGCCGCCGTATTCCGCGCTTCGGACACATTGGCGGCAGGCTTCAGCAAAATGACCGATATCGCCGCAAAAATGGATGATATCAAAGTGACTGATACCAGCCTGGTGTGGAACAGCGATCTTATGGAAACGCTTGAATTGGGCAATTTGATGCCCAATGCTTTGGCCACCATCGCTGGCGCCGAGGCGCGTAAAGAAAGCCGCGGCGCGCATGCCCATGAAGACTTTGGCGATCGAGATGATGCGGCTTGGCGGGTGCATACATTGGCGGTGATTGACGGCGCCAAATGCGACTTGAGCTATCGTCCGGTCGTGTTGGACCGCCTTACTGATGAAGATCAAGGCGGCATATCGCTTGAGAGAATCGTGCCCAAAGTGCGTACGTTTTGAGCGCGGCTGTGGAAATAAAGACGAGATATAAAGACCAGATGAGGGCAATATGGTTCAGCTAACGCTTCCTAAGAATTCACGGATCCGCACTGGAAAAACCTGGCCAAAACCAGCAGGTGCAACCAATATCCGCAAATTTTCCGTCTATCGGTGGTCACCAGATGATGGAGAAAACCCCAGCGTTGATACTTATTTCGTGGATATGGATACATGCGGCCCGATGGTCTTGGACGCGCTGATCAAAATCAAAAACGAAATTGATCCCACCTTGACCTTTCGCCGCTCGTGCCGGGAAGGTATTTGTGGCTCTTGCGCGATGAATATCGATGGCATTAACACGCTGGCTTGTATTTATGGCATGGATGAGATCAAGGGCGATGTGAAGATCTATCCCTTGCCCCATATGCCCGTTATTCGGGATTTGATCCCTGATCTAACGCATTTTTACGCCCAGCATGCCAGTATCATGCCTTGGCTGGAAACCAAAACCAACCGTCCGGCGAAAGAGTGGAAGCAATCGATCGAAGATCGCAAAAAACTAGATGGGCTGTATGAATGCGTGATGTGCGCCTCTTGCTCAACCTCTTGCCCGTCTTATTGGTGGAATGGCGATCGCTATTTGGGGCCAGCTGCCTTGCTGCACGCCTATCGTTGGATCATTGATTCGCGCGATGAAGCCACCGGAGAGCGGTTGGATGAATTGGAAGACCCGTTTAAGCTCTATCGCTGTCATACGATCATGAATTGCGCCAAAACCTGCCCCAAGGGGCTTAACCCGGCCAAGGCGATTTCAGAAATCAAAAAGATGATGGTCGAACGGACAGTCTAGCGCGAACGAAGCGGTCTGTTTCCAGCGTCATTTTGTATTAGGGTGGTCACATGTTGGAAGGTCCTGAAGATGGCGCCGCGCGCCAAGCTGTAAAGCCAGTGATTTGTTATCCGGTTGAAAGCTTGCCCAAGCCCGATATGGCGGCTTTGAAGACCTTACGCCAGCTCGCCGTAAAATCCGATGAAGTGATCGTTGCACCACGCGATGCCAGCTGTTTTGATGCGCCGGTGGGCTCGTTTTTTCGTATTTCCTCTATCGAAGGTGCGCAGGTTGGTGATCTGAACTTGTGGAATGCCCAAAATCTGCGCGAACGGTTTTATTCTGGTAAAACCCGCGCTCTGCATGGCACCCATCTCACGCAGGAAGAGCGGATGTGGTCGTGCTTTCCATATTTAAGGCCGATGGCAACGGTGTTTGAAGACACGCTTGCGTGGTATGGGATCGATGCGTATGGAGGCGCAGTGCATGACGTGATTGGAACCCGCTGTGATCCGTATACGCATGGTTTGCTTTCGGGCGGAAGGACCTATCACCAATGCTGTCATTCCAACTTAACTCGGGCTTTGGCGAGCAGGCTGGCGCGGCCCGTGCGCGAGGTGGAAGATAAGGTGCATGATGTTCTGAACGTGTTTATGTGCACGGGGTTTACGCGCGATACGGGGCAGTATTTTATGAAAGCCAGCCCGGTGCGCCCAGGCGATTATCTTGAGTTTTTTGCCGAAATTGATCTTTTGGGGGCGCTAAGCGCCTGCCCGGGGGGGGATTGTTCCTCGGGACATTCCAGTGATGCTGCGATATGCCATCCGCTAAAGGTTGAGATTTTTAGCCCGCCCGCGGATGCCCTGGCTGATTGGCATGGCCCCGCACAGTCGAGCTATGATCGCGGCCACGGGGTGTAATCACCTTGGCGCCAGGCCAATCAAAACCTGTGATGAGCGGCGAAGGCGCGCGCAGGGCCCGGCTTTTCTGGGCCTCGTTATGCGTCAAACGCCGCATGTAGCGCGATTTCCACCATATCGCCAAAACTTTTTTCGCGCTGATCCGCGGGCAGCGCGTCGCCGGTTTGCAAATGATCTGAAACGGTCAAAACGGCCAGCGCCCGCACGCCATGTCGCGCGGCGAGATTGTACAATTCGGCCGCTTCCATTTCGACACCCAAAATGCCATGGCGGGTCATTTCTTGGTTCAGGTCGGGGCGCTCATCGTAAAACACATCTGACGAGTAGATACCGCCAATATGGGTTGCGATGGCTTTGGCTTGCGCGGCGCGGGCCGCAGCCTCTAACAAAGCATAATCGGCGCAAGGGGCAAAGTTGAATTCTTTGAAAATACCCAGAGACGGGGTGGAAATGCTGCTGGCGGTCATTGCCAGAATGATATCGCGTATCCCAACATGTGGTTGCATGCCGCCGCAGGATCCAATTCGGATCAAAGTTTTGGCCCCATAGTCTTTGATCAGCTCATTGGCGTAGATCGATAAGGATGGCATGCCCATACCCGAGCCTTGGATGGTCACCCTGTGGTCTTTATAAAACCCGGTAAATCCCAGCATGCCGCGCACTTCGTTCACAAGCGCGACGTCAGATAGGAAGGTTTCCGCCGCCCATTTCGCGCGATATGGATCGCCGGGCAAAAGCACGGTTTCTGCGATTTGATCTGGGGTGGCACCGATATGGATTGTCATGAAAAGCCTCTAGCGTGTATATTTTATGAAAGGGGTGAGCTGGCCGACCTGATCATATAGATGGCGGGCTTGGTGATTGAATTCTTGCGTCATCCAATAGACGCTTGGGCACCCGGCCTGATCGCTGGCGTGATACACGGCGTTGATTAAAGCTTTGGCAACCCCTTTGCCGCGTTGCTGCGGTGCGGTGAATAAATCTTGCAGATATACCACATCTTCGACCCGCCAATTATGCGGGTGAAAAATATAATGCACCAAACCCACCATTTCACCGCCCAATTCGGCCACGATCGCGTTTTGCGTTGTGATTTCGTTTGAACAGAGGCGCTCAAAGGTGGTGCGATACACGTTTTCCGCCAGCTCGGTCTCATAAAACGCCAGATACCCCCGCCAAAGCGCCTGCCAGGCGTGATACTCGTTGGGCCGTAAGCTGCGCGTTGTGATCACCGCTTGTTCCTTTATTTGCTTTTAGCTAAAATCTAACGAAGCCGGCCATACAAGGCCAGCCTTGTTCTTCGAAGGGTGTGATTTTTTGGAGCCTGTGGCCGCGTTACTCTGCGGCTAAATCGGTTGGATCTGCAAGACTGACGATATCCATCATAATGGCGTTCAATTCGAAATCTTTCGGGGTGTATATTTTTGCAACGCCCATCGCTGTCAGACGGATCATATCTTCTTGTGGAATAATGCCCCCAACCACCACGGGAATGTTATCAAGTTGGGCCAGTTGCAGGCGCTTCATCATATCTTCCACTAGGGGAATATGACTGCCTGATAAGATTGACAGGCCGATCACATGGGGCTGGTGCTCTTGAACAGAGGCAATCAGCTGTTCGGGCGTTAAGCGGATGCCATCATACGCAATCTCCATTCCGCAATCGCGCGCGCGGGCGGCGATCTGCTCGGCCCCGTTCGAGTGACCGTCAAGCCCGGGTTTGCCCATCAAAAAGCCCAAGCGGCGCCCCAGCTTCTGACTCACAAGATCGACCGCTTCGCGAATTTCATCTAGCCCTTCGCTTTGGTTGGATACGCCGCGCGCCACGCCTGTTGGCCCTCTGTATTCGCCATAGATAAGCCGCATTTGCGCCGCCCATTCGCCGGTTGTCACGCCGGCTTTGGCCGCAGCGATAGAAGCCGGCATGATGTTCTCACCCGCCTGCGCCGCCGCGCGCAAGCTGCGCAGCGCGCTCGCCACGGATGCGTCATCGCGGGCGCAGCGCCAAGCGTTCAACCGGTCCACCTGATCCTGCTCAACGGCTGGGTCAACCGTCATTATGCCACCATCTCCGGCGGTAAGGGGCGAAGGCTCTCCCGTGGTGAACTTATTGACCCCGACCACGGTTGTTTCTTTTGAAGCGATTTTGTTCAGCCGTTGCGTGTTGCTTTCCACGAGGCGCGATTTCATATAGCCGATTGCTTCGATTGCGCCGCCCTGCGCATCGAGCGATGCCAGCTCATGGCGCGCTTCGTCTTTCAAACGCGCAACCTTGGCCTCTATGGTGGGGTTGCCGTCGAACAGATCTTCATATTCCAGAAGATCTGTTTCAAAGGCCATGATCTGCTGCATCCGCATCGACCATTGTTGATCCCAGGGGCGCGGCAGGCCCAAAGCTTCATTCCAAGCTGGCAATTGCACGGCCCGCGCGCGGGCATTTTTTGACAATGTGACCGCCAGCATTTCGATCAGAATACGATAGACATTGTTTTCCGGTTGCTGTTCGGTAAGCCCCAGTGAATTAACTTGCACCCCATATCTGAACCGTCGGTATTTTGGATTTTCAACGCCATAGCGGGATTGGCAAATTTCATCCCACAACTCCACAAAAGCGCGCATCTTACACATTTCTGTGACGAAGCGAATGCCTGCATTCACGAAAAACGAGATACGACCGACGAGTTTGGGAAAATCATGCGCTGGCACGCGTGCTTGCAACTCATCCAACACCGCTGTTGCGGTCGCCAAAGCAAAGGCAAGCTCTTGTTCTGGTGTCGCTCCGGCCTCTTGTAAATGATAAGAGCACACGTTCATTGGGTTCCACTTTGGCAGCTGCTCATAGCAATATTCTGCCACATCACCGATCAATTTGAGCGAGGGTTGGGGGGGGCAAATATACGTGCCGCGTGACAAATATTCTTTGATAATATCATTTTGCACGGTGCCTTGCAGCGCGCTTATATTGGCGCCCTGCTCCTCAGCGACTGCGATATATAACGCCAGCAGCCAAGGGGCTGTCGCATTGATCGTCATTGAGGTGTTCATCTGATCTAGGGGGATCTGCTCAAAGAGGCTGCGCATATCGCCAAGATGGCAAATTGGCACCCCGACTTTTCCAACTTCCCCCTGCGCCAGAAGATGATCACTGTCATAGCCTGTCTGGGTGGGTAAATCGAAGGCTACCGACAATCCCGTCTGGCCTTTTTGCAAATTTGATCGGTAAAGCGCGTTTGAGTCGCGCGCCGTCGAATGGCCCGCATATGTTCTGATCAGCCATGGACGATCTTTTGGTGAGAGGCTCATCTGCGCAACCTTTGCAATATAATATTATTACTAATTTAGATTTTTATATGAAACAATATACCAATGTCAATTCGCTGCACTGCGGCAGGTCGATTTTTTCATCTGCTTTTTGATCTGGACTTTGTAGACGATAACGGAGCTTATAAATCAAAGGGTTTATTGGCTGCTATGATTTTTTTATGGATCTTAGCAAATACTTATTTGGAATTATTTTAAATAGGTTTCGTCCGTTACGGTTTGGCTATCGCAGCGTTTGCTATGCAAATTCAAAATTCAATTGGGTTTATCGTGCATTATTTTTTAATATTAGTGTAATTATATTTCAAAAATAGATTAAATTGGGTTGCAAAATTACTTTTAGGGCGATAACGGTGAGTAACGCAAAAAATTCTGCGCTGCGGCGCTACAGGGCATAGGAGAGAGTGATGGCGCTTGATGTAAAGCCTGAAACGGCACGCTATGAGGCCAAAGAAAAAGATTTATACGATGTCGGAGAAATGCCGCCATTGGGGTTTGTTCCAAAATCTATGCATGCCTGGGCCATTCGCCGCGAGCGGCATGGCGAACCGGATCGCTCGTTCCAATTGGAAGTTGTGGATGTCCCTTCATTGGGCAGTCATGACGTGCTGGTTTTGGTAATGGCTGCCGGGGTGAACTATAACGGAGTTTGGGCTGGTTTGGGCATTCCAATAAGCCCGTTTGATGTGCATAAAGCCGCGTATCATATCGCTGGCTCTGATGCCTCTGGTATCGTTTGGGCCGTCGGCGAAAAGGTCACAAGATGGCGCGTCGGGGATGAGGTGGTGATCCATTGCAATCAGGATGATGGAGATGATGAAGAATGCAATGGCGGCGACCCGATGTATTCTGCCAGTCAGCGGATTTGGGGTTATGAGACACCAGATGGATCTTTTGCACAATTCACAGCGGTACAATCACAGCAATTGATGCCGCGCCCTAAACATCTGACATGGGAAGAAAGTGCCTGTTACACGCTGACATTGGCGACCGCCTATCGGATGCTATTCGGGCACCATCCGCATGATCTTAAGCCGGGGCAAAACGTGTTGGTTTGGGGCGCGTCTGGGGGATTGGGCTCTTATGCAATCCAACTGATCAATACGGCTGGCGCCAATGCGATTGCCGTGATTTCGGATGAAGATAAACGCGACTTTGTGCTGAGCTTGGGCGCCAAAGGCGTTATTAATCGCAAAGATTTCAATTGCTGGGGACAATTGCCGGTTGTGAATTCTGACGCATATAAAACTTGGTTCTCCGAGGTGCGCAAATTTGGCAAGGCCATTTGGGAGATCACGGGCAAGGGCGTGAATGTGGATATTGTATTCGAGCACCCTGGTGAAAGCACCTTCCCGGTTTCGACTTTCGTGTGTAAAAAAGGCGGGATGGTGGTGATCTGCGCGGGCACCACAGGTTATAATCTGACGTTGGATGCACGCTATCTTTGGATGAACCAGAAACGCGTGCAAGGTAGCCATTTTGCGCATTTGCAGCAAGCCTCAGCGGCCAATAAACTTATGGTCGAGCGACGGTTAGATCCTTGCATGTCCGAAGTCTTTGGCTGGGATGAGATTCCCGCCGCGCATATTAAAATGCGCCGCAACGAGCATAAGCCGGGAAATATGGCCGTTTTGGTACAAGCGCCACGGGCAGGTTTGCGCACGTTTGAGGATGCGGTTTTATAGATTTAAAAGTGACGCCTTGGGCCGGTCGCAACGAATCGCTTTTGTTATAGGGGGCGTGCAGCTTTTTGGGGCCGTTCTTTGGTTTTCAGTGGTTTATTGCGAACCCCCTCACTATTTTTGGGGAATTGGAAAACGCGAATTTCGTTAAATCAGACGCTTTGCTATCCTAGATTTAACACTCTTTTAACCATTTTTCGTGAGAATCGCTATGACGCATAATTGGATTATTGATGTCCTTTCAGATCTTCGTACTTTCGCCGAGAAGAACGGCCTAGAGGGGCTGGCTTTGCAATTAGACAATGCGCAATTAATGGCTGCACTGGAAATTGCGGCAAAAACCGAGGGGCTGCGCAGTGACGCGTTTCACAAAGATCACGACCTTCGAACCCACGCTGGGGCGCCTAGAGAACGCCAGCCAGCTGGCTGATGTTCAATCCGTTATTGAAGAATTTCGCGATGTATTTTCCGTTGATCATATGGTGTATCATTGGGTGAATTCGAAATGTGGACGGCTGGGGGTGGGCACGTATTCGGGCGCTTGGGTCAGCCGTTATATCCAGCAATCCTATATTCGTATCGATCCTGTGATTTTGGGGGGCTTTCAGCGGTTTCACCCCGTTGATTGGAAAGATCTTGATTGGTCAAGCAAAGCGGCGCGGGCGTTTCAGGCCGACGCGTTGGATCATGGGGTGGGTCGTCAGGGGCTGTCTATTCCGATCCGTGGGCCAAAAGGCCAATACGCTTTGTTTACGATCAGTCATAACGCTTCGGATGAGGCATGGGCGGGCTTTATCGAAATAGCTCGGCGCGATCTTATTTTAATCGCGCATTATTTTAATAAAAAAATTTTAGATATCGAAGCCGAAGGTATTGCAGATCCCAGCCCCGCGCTTTCCCCGCGCGAAAATGAAACGCTGACATTTCTGGCGCTTGGGTATAGCCGGGCACAAGTTGCGCATACATTATGCATTTCGGAAAATACATTACGCGTCTATATTGAAAGCGCCCGCTATAAATTGGGCGCTGCCAATACCACGCATGCGGTTTCGTTGGCGGTTAGCCGCGGGTTGATTTTGCTCTAGCTCGCATGCGCTGCGCGCGCATGTCTAAGCTAAGTTTAATGCTCTGATCCTAGTCTTTTTAAGGCAATCAGGGGATTATATATTTGCTTAGATATCTTTATGGCGATCAGCTGTCTGATCACCCGCTTTTGCGCGACACTATGTTTCGTGATCGTGCCGCCCAATTTAAAACCCGCCTTAAATGGCAGGTGGATGTGGATGAAAATGGCTTTGAGCGCGATGAGTATGACGCGCTTAATCCGCTTTATGTGATTTTGGAAAATAACCTTGGTCGGCATGAGGGCTCTTTGCGTCTGCTGCCCACCACGGGGCGCTGTATGATCAATGAGAAGTTCTGTTTTCTGCTGGGAGGCAGCAGTCTGAGCAGCCCGTTGATCTGGGAATCTACGCGGTTCTGTCTGGCCTCGAAAGCTTTCAAGCATAGCGCGTCAAAATTGATGCTGGCGGCGGGTGAGGTCATGCTTGGGTTTGGCGTTGAGCAATCGGTGGCTGTGTTTGATTATACGATGCGGCGCATCTATCGACGTATCGGGGCAACCCCTGAGATTTTAGCCGAGCAGGGCTCCGGTAAAACATATATCGGTCTGGGATTATGGAGTTTTTCTCCCTTGCAACGCCAGGCGGTTGCCCGCAGCGCGAAGGTTTTGCCGGAACATTCAAGCCATTGGTTTGACTTGGCTTTTGGGGCAAGTAAGCGCGTGGTGCCCGTGCCTTAAAGAAAGTGGCTTCTCGCTGGTGCTTTGGTGGCTTGGCCGGTAAACTAAGCTTATGCAGATACGGCAGGTTGAACTTTCTTTAGATCAGGCAGAGGCTTATGATCATGTGGCGGCGCTGCTGCGCGCCGCTGGCGTAGATCTTGAAAACAACCTTTTGGTACCGGGGCGCGAGCGCGATGCCCGCGTTACCGCTTTGATCGGTAAGGCGGGTTCGGGGAAAACCTTATTGCTGTCGGAACTTTATCACGCGATGCGCAGCATCGGTGTTGAGGTCGTGTCGGGGGATTATGAACCGCGGCGCAATCGTACCAAGCGCAGTTTGGCGATTTTGGCACCCACGAATAAAGCCGCCAGCGTGCTGCGTATGAAAGGTGTGCCGGCCACAACCATTCATCGCATTCTTTATACGCCGGTTTATGATCCGGAATATGAAAAAATCGCTGATTGGCTGGCCGGTCAATCTGAAAAACCCCAGATTGAAGATTTAAGCGAGGCGGCCCTGGCGCGCGCTTTTGAGTTTTACCAAAACAATAAATCTATCCCGGGGGCGCTGGCTGCGGCTGGCTTGCGTGGTTCGGATTTCATTACCGGCTGGAAGCGCCGCGAAGATCCGTTGGATATCGGCTTTATTGATGAAGCCTCAATGTTGGATGATCGACAATTTGAGGATTTACAGCAAATTTTTCCAATATTGGTTCTATTCGGAGATCCGGCGCAATTGGCCCCGGTAAACCAATCGGGCCAAATGGTATTTGAAAAATTAGAACCAGAAAAGCAGATCACGCTGCAACGCGTTCACCGCCAAGATGCGGATAATCCGATCTTGGATTTGGCCCATGCGCTGGGTGACCCTGCGCTTGGCTTTTCTGATTTTGAAGCGATGATATCGCATTATGCCGCACGCGATGAGCGCGTTGTTTTGGGCCAGCGCGTCGATGTTGATCTGATGGCCCGCAGCCCGGTTCTGGTTTGGCGCAATGCCACCCGAATTCGGCTTATTTCTGCCTTTCGAAGGGTTTATGATGCACCGGACACCGAGCTGCTTGAGGGCGAACCACTGATTTGCGATGGGATTGAATTGCCATTGAAACATCGCAAGAAGCGCCTTGATTTGGAGGCACGGGGCCTCATCAAAGGCGCGCAAGTTGTCTATTTGGGGCCTGGCCGGCGCGCTGGCTTTTCAAAATTGCACGTGATCGGGGCGGAAGACCCAAAAGTTTCAGCGGCTTCTATCATCAAAATTGAAAAACCCGGTGAAGAAGAACCGTTTATTCCGTTTGCGGCCAATATGGGCGCCGCTTTTTTACATGGCGCGGCCGTGACCATCCATAAAGCGCAGGGCAGCCAATGGGAAACGGTGCAGGTTTTTGCACCAGATCTGGAAATGGCTGCGCGTATGGGGCGAGTCGAGGCCAATCAACCGCTTTGGAAGCGCCTTGCCTATGTGGCGATCACCCGGGCCGAGCAGCGGCTGATCTGGGTGGTGCGTAACCGATTGTCCAAACCCTCAACCCCGCTTCAGATCGAGGATCTTCGCGCGCAGGCTCCGGCGCCTTTGGCTTTGGATATTCAAGAAGATGGATAATCTGTTCAGCTCTGCATGGGCCGCGGCAAGAAGGTGGCTTGCAAACGGCGCGGTTTCCTTTTCATATGGCAATCAGACGCTGCAGGGGGGGTGGTGAATGCTTGGCCAAATGATGCATCGACCGTTGTCGATTATCGAAATTTTGAAATTTGCGGCAGAGGCGCATCCACGCGCCGAGATGGTTTCGGTGCGCACCGAAGGTGATATACATCGCCAAACTTACGCTGACAGTTTACGCCGCGTTGGACAATTGGCGCATGCTTTAAAAAAGCTTGGCGTCGCACCGGGCGCAAGAATTGCCACTTTGGCTTGGAATGGCTATCGGCATTTTGAATTATATTATGCGATATCTGGGATTGGTGCGGTCTGCCACACCATCAATCCGCGCCTTAGTGCTGAACAAATGCTCTATATCATTGGCCATGCGGGCGATGAGATTTTGTTTATCGACACCAGTTTCGTGCCTCTGGTGCAGGCGCTGGCGGATAAATTGCCCAAATCACTCAAATTTGTGGTTATGACCGGGCCCGAGCATATGCCCCAGTCAAGCTTGGATTTTTTATGTTATGAAGACTTGTTAGAGGGGCACCCCGCGGTTTTTGATTGGCCAGAGCTGCCCGAAGACACAGCTTCGGGCCTCTGTTACACTTCGGGCACTACGGGGAACCCGAAAGGCGCGTTGTTTTCGCATCGCTCAACGCTGCTGCACGCGTATTCCACCGCCATTTCGATTCCAAACAGCCTGAAAGAGGGCGCGCGTATTTTGCCGGTTGTGCCGTTGTTTCACGTGAATGCATGGGGCCTGCCTTACACGGCGCCGATGACGGGAAGCTCATTAATATTTCCCGGGCCCGCTCTGGACGGGGCCTCTTTATTTGATTTGATGGAGCATGAGGCAGTGTCTTCCGCTTGGGGGGTTCCAACCGTGTGGTTGGGTCTGCAAGGTGAGATTGCAGCGCGCGGGCGCCATCCAAAAGGCTTTGACAATTTGATCGTAGGGGGCTCTGCTGCGCCGCGCTCGATGATCGAAGCCTTCGAAACCTCGGGCGTGACAGTGGTGCATGCCTGGGGGATGACAGAAATGAGTCCGGTGGGCACGCATGGGCTTTTATCGCAACATCACCATCGCGAACTAACGCAGGATCAGCGGTTTGATTTGCAGGCCCGACAGGGGCGGCGCGCTTTCGGTGTTGATTTAAAAATCGTCGATGAGGCGGGGCAGGCTTTACCGCATGACGGTATTGCTGCTGGCGATCTTTATGTGCGCGGAAATGGTATCATTTCTGGTTATTTTGAAAATCCTGTGGCCACCGATTCGGCCTTTGATAGCGCCGGCTGGTTCGGCACTGGCGATGTTGCCTCGATTGATCCAGAAGGGTTTTTAATCATTCAGGATCGGGCGAAAGACTTGATCAAATCAGGGGGCGAATGGATCAGTTCGATTGATCTTGAAAATATTGTGATGGGCCATCCTGAGGTGGCAAATTGTGCCGTGATTGCTGTGCCCCATCCCAAATGGGATGAGCGGCCGCTTTTGGTTGTGGTGCCTCGCGGGTCCTACAAGGCGACAAAGGTCGAGATAGATAGTCTTCTCTTGGCCCATGTGGCGCGCTGGCAATTGCCCGATGCAATCGAGTTTGTCGAAAAACTGCCCCTGACGGCCACCGGTAAAGTGTCAAAGCTCACGTTGCGTCAGCAATTTGAAGCCTTTGAATTGCCCAATGAAACATAGAGGATTACCATGGATTTAGGTGTAACTGAACGGGTTGCTACGCTGCTGAATGCGGTGCGCGAGATGATCGAAAACGATATTGCGCCGCTTGATCGCGAATATCATGCCGAAGTGGGCAAACACCCGTCCGGCAACAGGTTCGCAATGACGGACCGGCAATTGGAAATCATCGATGGGTTAAAAGCCTTGGCGCGCAAGCGCAATTTATGGAATTTCTGGTTGACTGGCAGCGATCGCGGCTACGGCTTGAGCACGGTTGAATATGCCTATTTGGCTGAAGAAATGGGCAAAGTGCCCTTGGCCGCCGAAGTGTTCAATTGCTCTGCCCCCGATACCGGCAATATGGAAGTTTTAGAGCGCTACGGTACGCAGCTTCATAAAGATCGTTGGCTGGGTGATCTGTTGGCGGGGCGGGTCAGGTCTGCCTATGTGATGACCGAACCTGGGCTTGCCTCTTCTGACGCGGCGCAATTGGCCTTTGAGGCGCGCCGTGACGGGGATGATTTTATATTAAATGGTGAAAAATGGTGGATTTCTGGCGCAGGGGATCCGCGTTGTGCTTTGTATATTTTAATGGCCAGTACCGCGCCGGAAGCGGCCAAACACAGCCGCCATACGATGTTTGCGCTCGATCCGAAAACGCCTGGAATCGAGGTGCTAAGGCCAATGCAGGTTTTTGGCAATGATGATGCCCCCCATGGTCATATGCATTTGCGCTTCACCGATGTAAGAATTTCACAAGATGCGATTATTCTTGGCGAAGGGCGCGGGTTTGAAGTGGCGCAAG
>ERZ802831.725-NODE-725-length-16843-cov-12.6034_pt1 | contig 16843 bp, 12 predicted proteins | sample MGYA00345655_ERZ802831 | MGnify/ENA primary metagenome ERZ802831 (study PRJEB30503, sample SAMEA104212376) | marine metagenome | biome: Westerlies Biome; feature: [SRF] surface water layer (ENVO:00010504) within the epipelagic zone...; material: water...
GTATTTGCCACTATTTGGCAGAAAAGTATGGTCCCACGCCGCTCGGCATTCAGGTTAACGAACCCGGATACGGAGAATATTTGAATTGGTTGTTTCGTAGCGACGCTACCCTTACGTTCCCGCAAACATTGGTGTTGCGATATACGCGACTCGAGCCTGAAGAGAGACGTATTCCTCAGGTAGTGGAGGATTACTCGATTTGGTACCTGTCGCGTCTGCGTTCAGTCGAGATCGCTTTAGAGGGTAAAGAGTTCTTGGTTGGCGATAAGTTCACCATGGCGGATATTGCTGTGCATTACGCGTTGTTTTTAGGTCGCTCGCTGGGTCTCGATGAGCGCTATAAGCCGAATTGCCAGCGGTATCTCACAAGTATGATGGAGCGTGACGGTTTCAAGCGTGCCCAAGAGAAGCAACAGCAATAAAGGTCAAGACGCGGGGAGCGACCGATGAAGATCAATACCGGAATACCAGCGCATGACCTGAATTCGGTGGGAGCGGCAGCGCAAGCGGCCGAATCAAGTGGTTTTACTGGGATATCCACCCAGGAAAATCGCCAGGATCCTTTTATGCCGCTAGCTGTGGCGGCGGCTCATACGTCGACGTTGGAATTGCGCACCAGTATCGCTATTGCCTTTGCTCGTAGCCCAATGGTGTCAGCTAATTTGTCTTGGGATCTGCAGCGTGCGTCGAATGGCAATTTCACGTTGGGTATTGGAAGTCAGGTCAAAGGGCACAACATTCGGCGTTTTAGTGTGCCATGGAGTGCCCCAGCACCGCGCATGCGCGAATACGTGCAGGCGGTAAGGGCCATCTGGGACTGCTGGCAAAATGGCACCAAGCTCGACTATCAGGGCGAGCACTACCAGTTCAGTTTGATGACGCCTAATTTCACGCCTGAGCCGCTAGAAGGAGACCTTCCGAAAATCCAGATTGCGGCGGTTGGCCCCGCCATGATGAAGGTCGCCGCGGAAGAGTGCGACGGGGTAATGCTGCATGCCTTTTGCACCCGCAAATATTTAGATGAGACTGTGTTGCCTAAACTTGAAGCTGGATTGGACACCAAAGGTAAGAACCGTGATGACTTCGAAATCTCTGGTGGTGGATTTGTGGTAACGGGCGAAGACGATGAGTCCGTAAATAAAATGTTTGAGTGGGTGCGTATGCGGGTTGGTTTTTATGGTTCGACCCCGTCGTACTGGCCAGTCTTTGAAGCTCACGGCTGGCAAGATCTTGGGCATAAGCTCAATGACATGTCGAAAAAAGGCCAATGGCAAGAAATGACCAAGGAAATTTCCGACGACGTGGTTCACCAATTTTGCGCGGTAGGGCGATACAGCGAAATTCGAGATGCTGTGCAAAGCCGATTCTCCGGGCCGATTAATGTGATCTCGCTACCTGCAGATGCACCTCCAGATCTAGTACGTGAACTGCGCGAGCTTGCCTAATCGATTAGCTTGATGGTCCGGATTTGTGTGGGGCCGGTGAAGGCTATCTTCTTTCCCTGCTTTTGCCGGGTTAAAAGAACGGCACCCAACTTAGTCCGTATAGTAGCAGAGCCGTTAAGCAGACAACGCTGAGCTTCCCTAGCTTTATGGCTTCCTCGAGCCGCCTGTTGCGGCTCATTTATTGACTACCAAAAGGGTAACCGGGCGTGTAAAGCCAAGGCCCGCTTTGCTGAGATGTTGAACGTAGAGTTTGGCAGACCGGCAAAACGCTTTTGTAAGCCGCGAGTTAATGACCTCGCCTATGATCCCCTCTGCCGTAGACGTATTTTCACGCTCCAGTGCCGCAAAGCAATTCAGAGGAATGTTCTCATCTGCGACGACGTACATATTTGACGGACAGCAACCTATTTCGACTTTTCTTGTTGCGGATACTGCAAGCAGAGACATGCACTCATCGAACAGTTGGAGCGCGGGGCCGCATCTGAAGTCGTTGAAGAATCGTCCTAGAGCATGATCGATTGGCATTCTTTGTTTCGCCGCCGAGGACCACACGCGGATTGCAAATACCGAAAACTGACCAGCAGCAGCCAGTGTTTCAACTTCTGCGGCGTTTACTTTTTCGGATGATTTATTGGAAGTGACCTCGTACATAGGAAAACCTAATTAGGTTTTGAATTCATCGTTAATCTAAATGATAATGATTATTATTACAAGATCAGAAGCTAGATATGGGTTATTTCTTGATAGGGCATTCTGGCAATGAATAGGCTAGGAATAGCTGAATATGATGCCTAGTTAATCGAATCGGTCTCTCGAGAGATGGCCGTCTGAAAGCGAAAGCATGGAACAAGAAAGCTGTTTGTGCCTGCGATTTTGGTGATTCAAAAAAATTGGGGGGCAGTATTGCAAATGATAACGATTATCATTAAAGTTAGCGCCTTCGTAACGATTTGAGATTTTGGATGCAATGTTTAGCCAGAGCGATCTTCTCCTTTCTGATGATGGCGGCGACAAACGTTTCAGCGGATGGTGATTTTTTACTCGAAGAGGTGACTATAATTGGTGATCGTGATGGCGCTAGAACACTACTAGGCTCGGCTGCACTGGTAGATTCAGGGCAAGTTCGCAATGAAGCCCTAGTGGATATCAACAAAATACTAAAAACAGTTCCAGGCATTTATATTCAAGAGGAAGACGGGTATGGCCTTCGCCCGAATATTGGTATTCGCGGAGCTACCTCTGAGCGTTCTTCGAAGATTAGTCTGCTCGAAGACGGAGTAATGATTGCTCCCGCGCCATACTCTAATCCTGCGGCGTATTACTTTCCAACAGCAGCCCGGATGCATGCGATTGAAGTTATAAAAGGTGCGCCGCTCCTGCGTTATGGGCCTCATACAACTGGAGGGGTTCTAAATTTGGTTTCAACGCCTATCCCTTCACAGAATCGTGGTCGCCTCCGGTCGTTTGCTGGAGAAAACGGCGAGATCGACTTGTTGGTGAGTTACGGTGGCACGCTTGGTGAGTGGGGTTATCTTTTTGAGACTGCTCAGCGCCGCAGTGACGGGTTTAAGGACATCGATCGTGGTGGGCAGACGGGTTACGATTTGTCGGACTACCTCGCAAAACTGAGCTGGGAAGCGAATGGGCACAGGCTGCTGCTGAAAGCGCAACGTTCCGAAGAGATCTCTCACGAGACCTATTTGGGTCTCACCGATGCCGATTTTTTCACTAGGGAAAATCGTCGCTATGGGCTATCAGCACCGGATCAAATGGACAACAGTCATGAAGGATATGGGGCTTTCTACAGCGGTCGGCTGTCTAATAAGATTTCTTTGTCCGTCACTGCTTATCTAAACAAGTTTTCACGAGATTGGTTCAAACTCAGTGGAGGTGGCAAATTGGTTGCTGCAGCTAACGGTGGCGATGCCATTGCTATGGGTGTCCTGGATGGCACCGTTGATAAAAGTGGTCTTAAATATAAACACAACAACCGCAGCTATGAATCCAGAGGTCTCGAGGTGAATGCTGATATCAATCTTGACGACCATCAGGTGTCCTTTGGCTGGCGGTCACACGCTGATGAAATGGATCGTTTTCAACCACAAGATCTATATGATCAGGTGGGTGGTGAATTATCTTATGTAGACACCATTGCACCTTCAGGCAGTAATAATCGCCTCGAAGACGCTGACGCGATTTCATTTTGGGCCATAGATGAATGGCGGGTGTCTGAAAAATTAGACTTAAATTTCATGCTGCGGTTTGAGGATGTGGACAGTCGTCGCCGGCAGTATGCCGACACCGCTCGGTTAACCGAACCTAGTGCTCGATCTAATAATACAAGCCTTTGGTTGCCCGGTGTTTCCCTAGGCTATCAGCTAAATGAAAATGTGTTAGTGATTGCCGGCGCTCATAAAGGTTTTTCACCTCTTGGTGGAGGAGCCAAGGCATACGAAAAACCGGAAGTCAGCTACAACTACGAGATGGGCCTGCGCTACATCGGAGATTGGTCAGCAGAGGCGATCGGTTTTTACAGTGACTTTAACAACAAAGCAGAAAATTGCTCAGATGCGTCTCCTTGCAGTGATGGCTCAACGACAGGATCATTTGTTACAGGTGAGGCGGTCATTCGAGGTATCGAAGTGCAGGTTGGTAGGATCGTGCAAATAGGGTCCCGCGCCTCTTTACCTCTCGACGTAGCTTATACACTTACCGATGCACAAATAAGCGAAACCAACGGCAATTTTAATAATGGTGATCATCTGGCCTCCGTGCCGGAGCAAACACTAAGTCTTCGCGCAGGTCTCATTTTCGAGTCCGGCTGGGAAAGTTATGCGTCGATCAAATACATTGATGAAATGTGTATAGTTGTTGGTTGCACTGGACGCGCTGCAGATTTTGATAGAACTCAAAGTTTGTTAAGCGTTGATTTCGTGAGTCATTACGCGCTATCTGACTCTTTGAATCTATTTGCCAAGATTGAAAATCTCGCTGATGAGCAGGTAATAATCGCGCGCACGCCTGATGGGGCGCGACCAAATAAAGGCCGCACTGCTGCGCTGGGTTTTGAGCTCACTTTCTAAAAATTCTTTTCTCACTAGGCGGCTTTTTAAGGGGTCGCCTAAATTTACTTTCTAAGGTATGTTTCTAGTTGTTCGATAGGTATTACCGAAGAAGGTTAGAACAATGAGCGAAGCTTTAGACACTGAAGTTCCAGTATCCTTCGAGCGCCCTGGTGCTGAGATGGACAAACTTAAAGGCGCGATTCCTCCTGTCTCTGAGGTTCCGCTGGAAGAGATCAACCCCGTTTGGAACAAACTCTTTGCTGAGAACCGCAGCCTTGAGTATTTCGAGCGCCTGCGTCGTGATGACCCGGTGCATTTCAACGAGACCGAAATTGCAGGACGGTACTGGTCCCTTACCAAATTCTCTGATATCAAGTCGGTAGATACAGATCATCACAACTTCTCGAGTGCTCACGGTATTACCCTTGGCTTCCCTATAGATAGGCCGTTGCCGGAGGGCGCGTTGGACGTAACAATGTTCATTGCGATGGATCAACCAAGGCACGACGTAGAGCGCAAGACGGTATCGCCAGTTGTTTCGACGCGCAATTTGGCAGGAATGGAAGCTCTTATTCGAGAGAGGACAGGAAAAGTCCTAGATTCGCTGCCTATTGGGGAAGAGTTTGATTGGGTGGATAAAGTTTCGATCGAACTAACCACACAAATGTTAGCGACGTTGTTTGATTTCCCGTTTGAGGAGCGTCGGAAACTAACCAGATGGTCGGACGTTGCTACTGCTGCTCCCGGCAGTGGAATTATCGACACAGAAGAGCAGCGTCGAGAGGAACTCATCGAGTGCCTCGTTTACTTCACTCATCTTTGGGAAGAGCGAAAGAAGAACCCGACTGGGGACTTCGTATCGATGCTTGCGCACGGGGAAGAAACCAAAGATTTAGAGCCGATGGCGTTTCTTGGTAATCTTATTTTGCTCATCGTTGGCGGTAACGACACCACTAGAAATTCTATGAGCGCTGGGGTGCATGCTTTGAATATGTACCCAGCCGAATTTGATAAGCTGCGGGCGGACCCCTCGGTCATACCAAACATGGTAGCCGAAATCATTCGATGGCAGACACCACTCGCATATATGCGAAGAACCGCAAATAACGACTGCGAGATTGGCGGTAAGCAGATTAAAGCGGGCGATCAAATTCTGATGTGGTATCTCTCGGGAAACCGGGACGAAGAAGTCTTCGAAAGAGCGGAAGAGCTGCTCATAGATCGTAAAAATGCGCGCAATCACATGGCCTTTGGTTTCGGGATTCACAGGTGTATGGGCAATAGAGTCGCAGAAATGCAACTCCGCATACTCTGGGAAGAGATTTTAAAACGCTTCGATCATGTCGAGGTAGTTGGTGAGCCCGAGAGAACATTCTCCTCTTTCGTTCGCGGCTATACTAAATTGCCGGTGCGACTTCACAAGAAAGCTTAATACTGATCTTCAGCGGTTAAACACTCAGCCTCGCATCGCGAGGCTTGGTTCGCTGCCGCGTACGGCGAGTGGACGCTATCTGCGCGGATCTGACTAGTCTCGCATTTTAATTTTGTTGTCTCGGGAAATGTATGTTTTTGTGCGGGAATATTGCTTCCTTTTTTTTCTGGGTTGGGTCGATTGTTATGTTGGCTCTCGGCACCTCTTCAGCTCTTGCTGCACCGTCGATGGATGCAGTTCCACTGTCTGATGACCCTTATCTAGATGGCGACGTAGCCAATGACCCCGCCTGGAACTCTGCATTGGCTGCAACGGGGTTTGTTCAGGTCAGGCCGTTTGAGGGTACGTCGGCGAGCGAACGGACAGAAGTGTTTGTCGGCTATTCAGACGATACCTTATTCATTGGAGTGATTTGTTACGACCGCGAACCGGAAAAATTGATTATCTCCGATGGCGGCCGTGACTCGATTACTCCGGAAGTTGATAACTTTGCCGTGGTATTGGATTCCTTTAAAGATCGGCAAAACGGGTTCGTGTTCTCTACTACTCCTGGAGCAGTGCAGTTCGACGGCCAGGTAGTAAAAGGGGGAGTAGGCGGTTTTCGCTCTGGTGGTGGTGGGTTCAACCTAAATTGGGATGCTTCTTGGGATGTAGCTGCGCAAGTAAATGAAGACGGCTGGAGCGCAGAATTTGCTATTCCGTTCAAGTCGCTAAGGTACGGCGGCGAAACCGTGCAGGACTGGGGAATCAATTTTCATCGCATCGTCGCGCGACGTAATGAAGTCTCATTTTGGGCGCCGTTAGATAGACAGCACAACATATTTAGGGTGTCTGATGCCGGCACTTTAAAAAATGTATCCGTTCCAAGACAGCGCAACTTTAAAATCACACCGTATTTATTAGGTCAATCTAGAAGGGGTGGAACTTTAGCGAATAATTCTGAGAGCGAGGGAGATTGGGGTTTAGATGCCAAGTATATGCTCACGCCAAGTCTGTCTCTTGATCTTACCTACAACACGGATTTTGCCCAGGTCGAAGCAGATGATGTGCAGGTTAATCTGGATCGGTTCAGTATATTTTTGCCCGAAAAAAGACCGTTTTTTCTTGAGAACGCGGGTCAGTTTTCGGTAGGGAACCCGCGGGAAGTCGAATTGTTCTTCAGTCGTCGAATCGGTATTGGTAGCGGTGGCATTCAACAACCAATCGAGTCTGGCGTGCGCTTATCAGGGAAGGTGAGAGGGTCAACAAATCTAGGCTTGCTGCATATGCAGACGCAATCCATTAACGCGCTTGCTGGCAATAGCTACTCGGTAGTACGCGTTAATCAGGAACTGGCTAATCGTTCCTCTCTCGGTGCAATTTATGTGGCACGTCAGGGCGAGGGCGATCAGGACTATAACAATACTTATGCAGTTGACGGTCGCTGGGGTATCGGTGACGAGATAACGGTTTCAGGGTATTTGGCGCAAACAGAAACCCCGGGTAGGCGTGGCGATGATCAAGCGGGTAGCCTGCGTGTTGGCTGGAACTCTCAGGCTTGGACCAATCATGCGGCGTACTCAAAGGTTGGTGAGAATTTCAATCCGGAAGTCGGGTTTCTACGACGCTCTAACTATGAAAAATTCGATTTTATGATTTTCAATCGCACTAGGCCGTCTGATTTATGGGGCCTATTTGAGCTGCGCCCCCATATGTATCATCGAAGTTACTTTGATACAGACGGATATCATGAGTCGGGCTTTACCCATATAGACAATCACTTTGAGTGGCACAACGGTTTGGAGATCCATACTGGGATAAACCTAACCCACGAAGGTGTGCGAGAGCCTTTCGAGATCAATAACGGCACATTCATTCCGGCTGGAGAATATGATCACAAAGAGTCGCAATTAGTGTTCATGACGGATCGTAAGAAGGCGCTGTCCGGGTCGGTCAAATCCTATATTGGAGGATTTTACGGGGGCGATCGTGTTGCTGTGGAAACGAAGGTAAATTACCGCTTTGGTGATGCGTTTACAGCTGCGCTTACTTGGAGCCACAACGACATAGAACTGCCGGCCTTCGCCGCATCGGATGGCAACTCTGCCAGCGTTGGCGATTTTGAAGTCAATGTTGTGCGTTTGCGCCTTGGATATTCGTTTTCGCCAAAAATTCTTATCCAAGCGTTAGTGCAGTCTGACGATCGTTCGGATCTTATTGCAACAAATCTGCGTTTTTCCTGGTTGCAGGCGGCGAACGCAGGACTATTTTTGGTCTACAACGAGGTGGACGACGATAGCATTGTTGGTGCCATGGAAAAGCGTAGGGAGATCGCCATCAAGTATTCCCGAATACTGGATGTGTTGCGCTAATTCCCCGGTTTAACTAACGCTAGGAACACTATAGAGCGGTCGGCTTCTAGCGTTGCAGAAGCACTCCTTGCTATTCCTCAAAGTGCACTAGGATACCTGCGTTAGCGATGACCAACTCGTCACTATCGCCGTCAGCTTCGATAGTGAGGCCCCCGATGCTTGCTTCTACGGTCACGGTACCGTACGGCACCTGTTTAGCGATGGCTTCACAGTCAACCATGTGGGGTTTGGCAACGCCTATTTTCACCGTGATATGCATATCGTTGTGAGACTTTTTCAGCGGCTTAAAAAAGTTTAAAGACGAATGACGTAAGGCGTCAGAAACCGCGCGGCAGGCGGCTTTCGTATAGTCGCCTCCGTGGACGTCGACCCCCATTCCCATTTCGGTAAGGTAGCGTACTTTATTCATAATAATGTCCTTAAGGCCGGCGTTTGTTGTGCGCGATTTTGTGATCCTACGGGATTGGTGTTCGTGATGGCAGTGCCCCTATGCTCCTGGGATATTGATTGCAGTCAGATCTGGCCTTTCTAAATTTACAAATTTCTTTATCTCACAAACGATTGTCCGGATATCCAGCATGATCTGGTGAAATGTCTAATCGCGTTAATTCGAGTGTGCCAAGGGCTGCTCGCTAAAACTGACTATGAATAATGAGCCATTTTTGATGAAATTTTTGAAGGTTTTGCTGCACTAATTTGGATATTATCTCGCGGTCCAAAACAGACGAGTGAGATTAGGTGTGGGCTTTTGGTCCACGCAAATCGGATACGTGAGCGACATCCGCCGATTAGGTCGTGAGAGGGTAGGCTGTCTTGTAGGTAAAACCTCAGACGGAGCCCAGAGTTTTAGCGTCTAAGAACGCAGTAGATGCCCAAAATTTAAGGGTTAAAGATTTTATGGAGAGAGCGTAAAAATGTCCGAGGATTTGACGATATTAGACGGCGGCATGGGCGGCGAACTGATCCGGCGAGGATGGCCGTCAGGGGGCTTGTGGTCCGCGAAGGCGTTACTGGAAAACCCAGAGGTGGTTCGTGCAGTTCACCAAGACTACGTAAGCGCAGGCGCTCAAGTCATCATTACTAATTCTTACTCGACTGTGCCTAGCTATCTAGCAAAAGAGGACATGCAGTCTCGTTATGTAGAACTCACCGAAATCGCTGCCCGTTTGGCTCGCGAGGTAGCGGACGCTGCCCCTGCCGAAGTTCGGGTTGCGGGTTGTCTCCCGCCATTGAGCGAAAGTTATCGTCCTGACCTTGTGCCCGGAGATGATGAATCAAGGCCGATCTACTCAGAGATCATCAAAGCATTATCTGCAGATGTGGACTTATATCTTTGTGAAACCATGTCGTCTGTCCGCGAAGCGGTGAATGCCGCATCATCGGTGCGCGAGACTGACCCGGATAAACCGCTATGGGTCGCGCTTACGCTAGCAGACGAGCCCGGCGGCGGTTTGCGTAGCGGTGAAAATATGGGTCAAGTTGTATCGGCTCTAGAGCCCTATGACGTCGATGCTTTTCTATTCAACTGTACCGACCCAACGTCTATCTCAGTAGCACTAGAGGAGTTGGTGCCGCTCACGAACAAGCCCACAGGCGCGTATCCCAATCGTTTTCATGTTCCACCAGGTTGGACGTTGGACAATGAAATTGCGGTGGAGCCTACGGAGATGACGGTAGAGGATTATCTTGGTTTCGTGGACACGTGGCGTCGCTCCGGCGCAACGATCATTGGCGGCTGTTGCGGTGTTGGTCCTGAGTTCATAGCTGCGTTGTCTAGCTAGCTTACGCGTAAAGCAGTGTCGATTCCCGTTATCCTTGATACTGACATCGGCACAGACGTTGATGATGTTTGGGCGTTGGCTTTTTTGTTGCGTTGTCCCGAGTTAGATATTCGGCTGATTACGACCGCAACTGGGGATACCAGGCATCGTGCGGCTCTGGTTGCAAAAATACTTAGTATTGCTGGGCGCGATGATGTTCCCATTGGTGTTGGTCTGCCGCTTGACCCAGCACCGTTAGGGCACGTCGCTTGGTTAGGTGGCTACCGCCTGGAAGAGTATCCCGGTCCAGTTTACGAAGACGGTGTGGGCGCGATCTGTGATTCGGTTATGGACTCGGACGAGTCTGTTACGATTATCGCCATCGGGCCTGTACCAAACATAGCAGCAGCGTTGGTGCGCGAACCGCAGTTAACTGAGCGCAGTAGCTTTGTCGGTATGCATGGCAGTTTGCGCCGGGGGTACTTAGGTGCACCCAAGGCGATGCGTGAATACAACGTCAAGCAGCATGCGCTTGCATGTCAGGCTGTGTTCGCGGCGCCGTGGCACAAAACTATCACGCCTTTGGATACCTGCGGAAATATCTTGCTGCGAGGCGAGAACTTTTTGGCAGTGGCACAGAGTGCGTCGCCTCTAGCTGAAGCTGTGATAGCAATTCACCGAGAGTGGTTTGAGGTCGCATCCAAATGGCCAATGTTAGGGGATTTGTTAAGTGCCATGGATCCTGGCAAGCAATCTTCGATACTTTATGACTGCGTTGCGGTTTACTTGGCGTTCTCGCGGCATGGGCTGCAAATCGAGCGGTTGAACATTGTAGTTACCGAAGATGGTCGCACAATAATTGACGACGCTGGTCACCCAGTGGATTGCGCCACCGAGTGGAATGATGTTGACGGGTTTTACCGACTGCTAAGCGAACGTTTGTCCTAATCTGATTTTTTTGATTTCACAGTCTGCTTGCCGCACAGAAACGGCCTGGCCGTGGCTAACTGCCGAGCATGATGTTTTGTTAGGCCATTGCCCTGAAGAACAACGAAGCCCTTCCAGATTTAGCAAATCTCCGTTTTTTCTGTTTGGTTAATGTTGCTCTGGGGTAAAGTGACGGTCTTACCGTTTGGATACAAGGAGAGAGGGATGCGCAATCAACAGGTATTAATCGATAGTTTGCCCCAAGGCAAACTTAGCGCGAGCAACTACCGTTTGGCGGAATCTGATATTGCCGCACCTGCAGCAGGTCAGGTGCTGGTTAAAACCACGGCGTTTGCGATTACTGCTGGTACTCGTGCGGGCCTGCAGGGTAGCGCCAGCTACGCGGGAGCACCTACTACGGGCGTGGTAATGAACAGTACCGGTGTTGGTGAGGTGGTTGAGAGCACTGTTGCAGAATTTGCAGTGGGTGATGCGGTTGTCGCGCCTACCGGCTGGCAAACGTTGTCGCTGCACGAGGGGCGGGCGCTGACTAAAATTGATCCATCTCACGATCCCGTGCACTACTTGGGACCTCTTGGGGTGAATGGCTTAACCGCCTATTTTGGGCTGTTGCATATAGGACAACCGAAAGCCGGTGAAACGGTGATGGTGTCGGCAGCTGCGGGGTCAGTTGGGCATTTGGTGGGGCAGATAGCGCGCATTAATGGTTGTCACGTTGTCGGTGTTATGGGGAGCGACGCCAAGGCGCAAGTGCTCGTAGATCAACTGGGATTTGATGTGGCGGTGAACTACAAGGATGCTAATTTTCGGCAATCGCTGAAAGAGGCCACAGCAAATGGCGTTGATGTCTACTTCGATAATACTGGCGGCATGATCCTAGGCTCCGCTTTGTTCCGCATGAACGTGGGCGGGCGCATCGCTTGTTGTGGTGTGGTCTCGCAATATGACACAGATTCGCCGGAGCCTGGCCCACGCGGGATCCCTGGATTGTTGGTTAATAATCGCATCACCATGCGGGGATTTTTGGTCTTTGATTTTGCTCAACATTATGCTGAGGCGCGGCAGCAAATTAACACTTGGTTGGAATCCGGTGAGTTAACCAGTTTGACCGACGAGGTAAATGGACTCGAAGCAGCTCCAGAAGGCTTTGTAGACCTACTCGCGGGAGGCAACGTAGGTACGCGAATCGTCAGGGTATAGGCTCGCGACCCCAAGGCCTAGACTGATTTAAACTTGGTATGAAGCTTCCGGACCTATTGGTGGTGGTAACCGTTATGTTGGCGGTTACCTATCTGGGGCACCGGCTTAGCGGCAGCATAACCAATCGGCAGGGTTTTTTTCAGGCCGATGGTTCGCTGCCTTGGTGGGCGGTGTCTGCGAGTATCATTGCAACGGTGGTAAGCGCGGTTACCTTTGTGTCGGTGCCTGCGGCGGTATTCGCCGATGGCGGCGACCTGACCTATTTCCAAGTTATTCTTGGTCTGGCTGCCGGCAAGGTCGTGATCGCCAGGCTGCTTGCGACGCCGTTCTACTTGAGCCAAGGCGTTAACACCAGTTACGAATACATTGGCGCGCGAATAGATGTGCGCACGGGCGAGTTCTCGATGTATCTAGGGCTCCTGCTTAATCTCATTAATTCCGCAGTAAAGCTGCTGACCGCGAGTTTGGTATTGGATGTTATTAGCGGCTGGGGGCTGCCCGGTTGTGCATTGTTTGTCGTTGCGATCAGTATTGTTTGGAGCGCTTTAGCGGGCATCAAAACCGTGATTTGGACTGACTTTGTGCTGTTTATATTGTTTTCCGTCGGAGCAGTTTTCGCGCTGTTCTTTGTCAGTTTGAATATTCAGCAAGGCATTGGAGAAGCCATTATCTGGCTCGACGATCAGGCCAAGTTGGTGCTGTTCGACTTTGACACTGATCCGAGCAAACGCTACACCATATGGGCAGGCGTAATCGGCGCAGTCGGCTTGAGTATTGCTCAAGCCAGCACTCAGGGCACTTGGCAGAGAGTGCGTGCTTGCCGCAGTGTCGATGACGCGCAAAAAGCTTTCGACGTGGCCGCGCTCTTTTATATCGTTCATGTAGTGATTCTAGGCGTCGGACTGGCGCTTGCAGTTTTTTATGCAGAGCGAGGCGTTTCGGTTGAATTGGCCCAGCAACTCAGTCAGTCGCCGGATCGAATTTTCCCGTACTTTATTGTCAACGAACTGCCGGTTGGCATTTCTGGGTTATTCATTGCAGCGATTTTTGCCGCCGCAATTTCGACTCTGGATTCGGCGTTAACGGAAAGTTCGGACTTGACCGTCAACCATATTTACCAGCGAGTGCTACCGAATAAAACTGAAGCCCACTATTTGTTAGCTTCGCGACTGCTTATGGTGGTTTGGGGGCTGTTGTTTTTTGCCGCGGCTATGTTTTTCAGCCGCTATCAAGGTGTTGGGCTTTTGGAATTAACCTTTAAATTACCCAATTATTTTTACGGAGCAATTTTCGCAAGCATTATCCTTGCGCGCTTCGGTATCGGTAGGTTCTCGACGATTATCTTGGGTTTTGTGCTGGCCACGCTGAGCGTGTTAGCGATGGCAGAGGCCAACGTGGCGTTCTTTTATTGGTGCCCCGTATCAGGTGTTTTGATGGTGGCGACGGTGTGGGCACTGGATCGGCGGCGCTGGGAAATCACCGGGATAGTAAGCGTCTAGCGTTTACTTTATCGGTCCTAATGTTCTAGCGGGTTGGCGATTGTGCATCATGGGTTTTGCATCCGGGTTGTAGCGGCGCTGACCGTTGTCTTGGCTGTTTTGCCGTGTCGCGCGCCTAGGGGCCGACGGCTGTGTTTTTGGTCGAACCGTTCTTGGTGAGAGTCCTCGGTTATTCTCAAACATGGGCCGATTAAAAGCGTTGACGCTGTGGTGCCTTCGCGGTTGGCGGTGGTTAGGCTCGTTATTCTGGTCAGCGCGGCGGCTGGATTCGGCCTTTGGGGTAGATGCGACAGTGTGCGAAGCGCTTGGGTTACGCGCGCGTCGACGCGGTTTATGCCACCAACGCTTGGCTTTACGCATTGCTCGAGGATGGGGAGTGTAATGGTCGCGCCAAGATAAGAAGCCGTGGCTATTTACACCCCAGAGTGGGTCGTTCCAGAAAGGGTCGTACCAAAAGGGGTCATGTACGGAGAGAGGGTGATAGTAAGGGTCGAAACGGTCGTAAGACCGAAAGACGATGGGTTGGTATCGGGTTCGGTGGATAATTTTGTGGGTCGGTTCATAGCGCACTTCGACGACGTTACGCGGCTGGTAATCCGGCACATGGATCAACTCAGGATTACTTTGGCGAATGCGAATAAAGCGGCCATCGTCCTCAACAACGACATGCTCGGTGCTGGATAGAGCGTGCCCCTTGCGCGCGTTGCGGCGAAAGGTCTGGATCGCGTTGAGCAATCCTTTGTTCTGCCACCGCACGGCCTCATGCAGTTGCTGAGTCCATTGCAGATCCTGATCAAAGCGCTGGAGTGCCTGGGGGTAGTGGGTTAGCGCCACCACACTCGGATGCCAGTCGGAATCGTAATCTATGGTGGTTCCGCTATTGCTCTGCTGCGTAACGCGTCGTGCGGCGCTAATCGCCTGTACAGGGTGTGCTGCAGCACCCAAAACCAAGGCAAGTAAGTCATCCGAATACAGTGCGATGGGGCCTACGATTTGCTGTAGCTGGGTTTCATCAAAACGCGGGCTTTGTCGCTCCTGCTCTTGCTTCTGTTCCTGCAATGGCGCTGGCGTAACGTCGATAACCTCTTGTCCATAGGCGGGCTTGGCATACCACAACCAAATGCAGGCGAGGATCAGTAGTATTGGCGAGCTACGAAAAAAATTGCGTAAAACATCGGAGGTTTCGAGCTCTTTTAGCTGGTTAGGTTGACGCATCGGTAGGATTCCGCTCATTTCTTTTAAAGCATAATAGGTTGTAGCTGAACTGAACCTTAATGCGCGTGGCCCGGCACGCGGATTATTTGCGTGGCAATCTTATCAGCCGGGATTTTCTCGCTGTTGGGGTGGGTGCTAGCACTTGGACCTTTTCATACAAGTAGTCGGTTAGGGTTTGTCGCGAATCGAACGTTGCGAGTGTGTCCCAGAGTAACGGATCACCAATTTCGGCCGACACGCTGTGGCCGAATTTTTTTAGTGCCTCGTTAAGTAACAATGCCATACGCAACGGCTCTGCCACGTGGGAAGCCACATGAAACCTGCGACTGTTCTGGCCGTTGAAAAACACTGGGACAACCGCCGCATTAGCGTCGCGGATTAGTTTTGCGGCGAAGGTCGTCCACGGCGCGTCCACGACACGACCAAAACCTCTCCGGTCGGCGGTGGACACGAAGCCCGCTGGGAAAATCAGGATAGGGATGTCCTGATTTAAGTATTCCAAAGCCAAGCGTTTAGCATGGATATTGTTTTTCAATGCAGCCTTGGTCTCGCGGAAATCTATTGGCAAGAAATAGGGCGCGAGGTCGCGATCTTGACAAAGCATGGCATGAATCAAAATGCGAAAATTGCCGCGTGCTTGCAGCGCTATCTTGCATAAGGCCATGCCGTCGATGACCCCAAATGGGTGATTAGCGACAAAAACTAACGGTCCCTGTTTCGGGATTTTGCTGATTTGTTCTGTGTTGAACGTAGGCTGAATATTCGTTGCGGTAAATGCGGCATCGAAGAACTCATCGATAACGAACGGGTTGCGCTTAAGCTCGCGATAGATGGATTCTATTTTGCGCCGGCCGAACATAACTTCGATGCCGGCAATGAACTGCCTTACTGGCCAGGGGTCGTCTGGCTGGACGTAAGAGATGCGCGGCTGATCACGCACATAAGTTTCGAACTTAGGATCGAGTTGTGCTTGGCTCATAGAGACAGTCTCATGCCCGGCTATTCCATAGCGAATTTTCAATGATCTTCAAAGGGAATTCTAGGAACAAATTGTTACCCTATGGTTACGCGGCGCAGCCTTGATACCCAAGTGGTTTGAGAACTGATCTCGTATTAGACAGTAAAAAAAACCGTCGACAAAGTCTTGCAATCGCCGATACAGACGCCAAGATGTGCAGTATAGAAAAATCGTGTGTAAGGGCGACTCGGGCGAGTGGCCTCGCTTAAACACTAAAGCTCCGCGATTTAGAATCAATATTGAAAAGTTCAGAGGTTTATATGGCTTCAAGAGATTTTAGAACCGCGTCCGTCGCCAGTCTAACGGCGATAGAAACCAACAAGGTATTAAAGAACACTTACTTACTTTTATCAGCGACGCTTGGATTCAGCGCCGTTATGGCAGGGTTATCCATGTCGATGGGGATGCCCTTTGGCGCCTACATGATCTGTCTGATTGCTTCCATGGTATTGGGTATTTTTGTGTTACCGCGAACAGCCAATTCTAGCGCGGGCCTTGGCGTGATTTTTCTAGTGACCGGTCTGTTGGGTTTTGGTCTCGGACCAGTAATCAGCATGTACCTAACGCTAAGCAATGGTGCTCAAGTGGTTACCACGGCTTTGGGCGGCACTGCGGTTATGTTTCTGGGTCTCTCAGCCTACGCCGTAACCAGCAAGCGAGACTTCAGCTTTATGGGCGGGTTTGTCACGGTTGGTTTTTTCGTGGTTATTGCGGCGATGATCGCAAATATTTTCCTACAGCTACCATTGTTGTCCTTGGGTCTTTCTATCGGCGTGATTTTGCTGATGAGCGCATTAATTCTGATGCAGACTGGGGCGATTATTCGTGGAGGCGAGACCAACTACATCATGGCGACTTACAGCCTATACTTAAGCGTATTCAACATTTTCATCAGCTTGTTGTCGATACT
>ERZ802831.726-NODE-726-length-16841-cov-15.6468_pt1 | contig 16841 bp, 19 predicted proteins | sample MGYA00345655_ERZ802831 | MGnify/ENA primary metagenome ERZ802831 (study PRJEB30503, sample SAMEA104212376) | marine metagenome | biome: Westerlies Biome; feature: [SRF] surface water layer (ENVO:00010504) within the epipelagic zone...; material: water...
CAACGCTGATGATGTTCACTAAAAGACTAACGCCTACATGGCTAGCAGATAATATATCCAAACGTCACTAAATAGGGCAGGCTCTACTCTTGGTCATTAGGGACACAAAAAGCCTAATATTCATTCATCCAGTCCAATGATGCCTGTGTAGAGCCAGCAGGCTGATATTCAGCGCCAAAATATCCATCATAACCGCTTGCCATAAAACTATCAAATAAAGCAGGATAAGAAAAAGGATTATGGTTGGGCTCATTTCTATCTGGGAATGCAGCAAATTGAATATGGCGCACCTTTTTATGAAGCAGGGCATATGCCTCCAGAAGAGCTGTTTTTGAGCCTGTTATGTGAAGCATGTGAAAACAATCAAACATAATACCTAACCTGTCAGAATTAACCGCGGTCACCACATCAAGTGCAATCTGGGGTGAAGACATAAAATAACCTGGGACGGAATTTGTGTTTATCGGCTCTATAATCACTTCTATCTCTGTGTTTTGTAGCCTTTCAAGAGCATACTCTATATTCAAGCATAAGGTATCAAAAGAAGCTGAACCAGAGGTAATACCAGACACAAGATGAATGTATCCAGCCTCTACTTCACCTGCATAGTCAACAGCTTGATCTATTGCTTGCCTTGCTTCATGAGTTGCGTGAGGGAGCGCTGATAAGCCAAATTGTCCATGCTCACCTTTTGCTGTATTTATAGCAAGCATGGGAATTGCAGCTTCTATGCATGCTTGCCTTACTTGTGCTGCTGGCACATGGTAGGGACGCTGGCATTCAACCGCCTTAAAACCGGCCTCAGCTGCACGCGCAATAGCGTCAACCAATGGGTGCTCGGTGAATAGATATCCAAGGTTTGCGGATAAAGCATAATCCTTCAAGTGAATTCTCCCATCACTAGGTTACAAACTTTTTTAAACAGCTGAAACTGTTTTTAAGGTAAAGGCAAGCGCGCATCGCACTAAAAGCCATTGAACCCAGAAATTATAACAGATAAACTAATGTCAGAATTAAAATTCCCAAAGATCGTATCTCATCTAAAGGACATTATATATGCGCTATATTCACACAATGGTAAGAGTAAAGAATTTAGAAACATCGCTAGATTTTTATTGTAATAAACTCGGATTTATAGAATTGGGCAGATATGACTCCGAGAAGGGCCGATTTACCAATGTGTTTTTATGCGCTCGCCTTGACCAAGTTTCAGCAGAAGAAACCAGAGCACCAGAATTAGAACTAACCTATAATTGGGAAGCTGAGGATTATTCAACAGGGCGCGCCTTTGGCCATCTGGCCTACCGAGTAGATGATATTTATCAAACCTGCCAAGATTTGATGGATAAAGGCGTTACCATTAACAGGCCGCCTCGTGATGGTTATATGGCCTTTATCAAATCACCTGACGGTATTTCAATCGAGCTACTACAAGAAGGAGAGAAGCAACCTATCCAAGAGCCGTGGGTATCTATGCCTGATGATGGGAGCTGGTAGTTAATATGTCACGTATAGAAATCGTCCAATTTCCCTATCTATCAGATAATTACGGTGTTCTTCTCCATGATAGTCACACACAGCAAACGGTTGCAATAGATGCAGGAGACGATATAGCCTATAATCAAGCACTTGACTCAAAAGGGTGGCGTTTGTCCCAGATTTGGGTAACACATCATCATTGGGATCATACAGACGGCATAAACGCCCTGAATGAGCGCTGGCAATGCGGCGTAATCGGGCCTGCTAAACATTCCGATAATCCGATTGCGCATTTATCTACAGGATTAGAGGAAGGGGATATATTTCAGTTTGCTGATATGCCGGTAGAAATCCTTCATACCCCTGGTCATACCCTTGATATGATCAATTACTACCTGCCATCAGAAAATATCTTATTTGCAGGAGATACCCTGTTCTCACTTGGTTGTGGCAGGGTTTTTGAAGGCACTATGGATATGATGTCTCAAAGCATTAGCAAGATTTCAGCATTGCCAGATGAGACTATAATTTATTGCAGTCATGAATATACTCAAGCAAATGGAAAATTCGCGTTAAGCGTTGACGCGGATAACCAAATGCTTATCTCACGAATAAATGAAGTTGAACTGCTAATTAAACAGGGCAAGCCAACAATACCAACAAATTTAAAATTGGAAAAGCAAACAAATCCGTTTCTGCGTACATACTCGCCAGCCATACAAAATAAGTTAGGCTTAAAAAATGCGAGCGAGGCTGAGCTATTTGCTGCTCTTCGAGCCGCTAAGAATAATTTTTAAACCCCAAAAATTAATAGCAAATCAATAGAAGACCAATAATAGATTATTATAGGTTTCAGGGCGCCAGTTCTATTTTATCTGCATTTCTTTGGGCAGATTTCTTCTTACGCATTTTCGTGATTTGTTTTGCTTTACCGTGCGTTAGGCAATCTGGACAAACACATTTGCCCGCTAAGTCAAAATTAGATCGTAGATTAGGCAGATTATGACACCAACATGGTTTTTCTGTATTGGATCCACACTGAAATTTGGTGCCACACTCATCACATTCTAGCTGCTTCATGTCGCGCTCCATTTGGGTAAATAGTATATTCAGATACTAAATAACATCCCCATATCATCACAGACGTTGAATAGAATACCTCTAATTTCTCGCCGCTTTTTTTCTTTCATGCGACAATAGATATTGTTTTCGAAGGCGCAGCGTTAATGGGGTTACTTCCAGCAATTCATCTTGATTCAAATAGGCCATCATATCTTCAAGCGAGAGATTACGAGGCGGAGAAAGAGAAACAGCATCATCCGTTCCAGAAGCACGCACATTTGTAAGTTTCTTTCCTTTAAGGACATTTACCTCAAGATCATTATCGCGGTTATGCTCGCCCACTATCATACCCTGATAAACAGGCGTCTGATGAGAGACGAACATATCTCCCCTATCTTGTAAATTAAACAAGGCATATGCAACGGCCTGACCAGTATCATTTGAAATTAAGACACCGTTTCTTCGTCCAGATATATCCCCCTTATATGCAGCATAGCTGTTAAACAGACGGTTAATGACACCTGTTCCTCTGGTATCTGTAAGGAACTTGCTTTGAAATCCAATTAGCCCGCGTGAGGGTGCCAGGAACGTTAATCTGGTTTTGCCAGCTCCAACCTCACGCATATCTGACATCTCAGCCTTACGGCGATTTAAGGAATCAATAACCGTACTTGCATATTCAGAATCAACGTCAATAATAACCTCTTCTATTGGCTCTAAACGCTGTCCATCTTCATGCTTATATAAAACTCTTGGACGAGATACGGTGAGCTCAAAACCTTCTCTTCGCATGGTCTCAATTAAAACACCAAGCTGTAGCTCACCTCTGCCACCAATTTCAAAAGAATCCTTATTTTCGCTTTCAGAGAATGTAATAGCAACATTCGTTTCAGCTTCGGCTAAAAGACGTTGCCGTATCATTGTTGATGTTACTTTTTTGCCTTCCTGACCAGCAAAGGGCGAATCATTAACCGTTATCGTCACAGACATTGTAGGCGGATCAATTGGCGTTGATTGAAGAGGCTGTTTTTGTTCTGCGCTGCATATTGTATCGGCAACAGAAGTTTTCGTTAATCCAGCAATGCAAATAATATCTCCCGCTTCAACTCTGTCAACTGGCACTCTGTTAGTGCCTTCAAAATGCATTAGCTTGGTCAGCCTTCCTTGCTCAATAACATTGCCATCAAGATCTATGGCGCGCACCTGCTCGTTCATTTTTGCTGTGCCTTGAACAACTTTTCCGGTCAGACATCTGCCAAGGAATTGGTCTGAATCAAGTAAGGTTGCAAGCATGGCAAAAGGAGCTTCTAAATCCTGTTTTGGCGGCGGAACATGCGCTAGAATTAAATTTAGCAGAGGTTCAAGCGAAGTGCGTTCATCTTCAAGTTCTCGCACACACCAACCATCCCGTCCTGAGGCATATAAAATTGGAAATTCAAGCTGCTGTTCATTTGCATCAAGCGCCACGAATAAATCAAACACCTCATCTACGACCTCCTCTGCTCGGCTGTCAGGTTTATCAACTTTATTAATAATGACGATAGGTCGCAAACCAAGCGCAAGAGCCTTTCCCAACACAAACTTTGTCTGTGGCATAGGGCCTTCTGCTGCATCCGTTAATAAAATAACACCATCAGCCATATGCAAAACACGCTCAACCTCACCGCCAAAATCAGCATGACCTGGTGTGTCGATAATGTTTATTCTAACATCCTGCCAGCGTATAGACGTTGGCTTGGCAAGAATTGTAATGCCTCTTTCTTTTTCAAGGTCGCCAGAATCCATTAGTCGTTCACTAACAGATTGATTATCGCGGAACATGCCAGACTGCTTCATAATAGAGTCAATTAATGTTGTTTTACCGTGATCAACGTGAGCAATAATTGCTATATTGCGTAATTCTTGAGGCATGGGACAGGAACCTTTTCATAAAGAAAGTCAGACGTCGGTGTCCTACATCACTCTTCATGTAAAAGAAATCAAAATATGCTTATTCGGGCAATTTTTCTAATAATGTAATACCTGCCTGTAACATCTTATCTAGCTGAAGGCTAAGCGAGCCGTCCAAGTCAATCCCGCGACAAGCCGGCAGTAGGACAGTTACATCGAACCCAAGGCCTGCTGCATCAAGCGCTGAATAAGCAACACAGTAATCAGTTGCAAGACCTGCAAGATAAACGCTGCTAATCTGTTTTGTGGCAAGCCATCCTTGCAGACCGGTTTTTGTTTTACCGTCATTCTCAAAAAATGCGGAATAGCTATCAATTTCACGGCGATACCCTTTTCGGATTATTGCTTGTGCTGCACTGGTATTTAAATCTGGGTGAAATTCAGCGCCAGAGCTATTCTGGATACAATGATCTGGCCACAAGGTCTGCGCGCCATAAGGCATTTGAATAGATGAGAAAGGCTGGCTTCCGTCATAAGAACTTGCAAAGCTAGAATGTCCTGCTGGATGCCAGTCTTGCGTTAGTACAATATTATCAAAAAGAGTTAAAAGCCCATTGATAGGAGGCACCACTTGATCTCCCTGCTCGACGGCTAATGCGCCGCCAGGACAAAAATCCAATTGAACATCAATCACCAGCAAGCAGGCATTATCGTCTATTTTGGGGGTATCTTTGCGTATCATTGTAAGACTCCTTCATCCATCGCTTCTGACCAGTGCCGTCTGCATAATGAAATATACTTATCATTGCCGCCTATTTCAATTTGTGCCCCGTCTTTAACAACCCTTCCATCATGAGTTTGTCTTACCACCATCGTTGCTTTTCTGCCGCAATGGCAAATCGTTCTGATTTCTCGAATGTGATCTGCTATCGCAAGTAATTCTGCTGATCCTTCGAATAGTTTTCCCTGAAAATCCGTGCGCAAACCATAACACATCACAGGTAGACTTAACTGGTCAGCGATTTTAGCTAATTGCCATACTTGCTCTTTTGATAAAAACTGAGCCTCATCCACTAATACACAAGAGCGTTTTTGTTCTAAATCTGCAGCCTGTGTTAGGCTAAACAAATCAGTATCCGCACGAAAGGTAGACGCATTAGCGTCCAATCCAATGCGAGAGGCGATAACACCAGGACCACTTCTTGTATCAAGTTTAGCCGTTAACAGTAATGTGTGCATTCCTCTTTCCTGATAATTATGAGAAGCCTGCAATAAAATTGTTGATTTACCTGCATTCATTGCTGAGTAAGAAAAATATAATTTAGCCAATTTCACTCTCTATTCGCACAGATGTGCCATCCAATTTACCTAACCATTTACCTAACCATTTACCTGACATTATCCTATCAAAACAAGAGGACATATGCAGCATCCGTAATACGTAACAACCTAATTTTTTAAAATCTAGGCTAAACGTTATTTCATGTGATATTCATCTTGATAATGGCTTTGAAAAAATGGATAACATTTTCTATGAATTCTGTAACCGTACTTGATCACCCGTTAGTTACTCATAAACTTGCAATTTTGCGAGATGAGAATACAGCTTCGCCTGCGTTTCGTAAGACATTATTAGAGCTAGGTCATGTTATGAGCTGGCCGGTATTTAGCCATCTGCATGTTACTAACACAGAAATCAAAACCCCAATGGAAAAGACAACCGAGGCAGTGCTGGTCTATCCTTTTCCATGCATTGTCTCCATCCTTCGGGCAGGAAACGGAATGGCAGATGCATTATCAGCCGCACTTCCAGAAGCGCCTATTGGATATATTGGAATGCAACGAAATGCCGATACGCATTTAGCAGAACCCTATTTTAAAAAGCTTCCAGACCAAATCCAAGATAGACAAATCATCCTTGTTGATCCCATGCTTGCGACAGGAAGTTCTGCTGTCCAAGCCGCTGATTTTTTAAAGCGGGATGGCGCAAAAAATATAATATTCGTATGCTTAGTAGCTGCGCCAGAGGGTATTGAGTATTTTCATAAACAACATGCCGACATTCCGATTATTACAGCAGCGCTTGACCGGGAATTAGACGAAAACGCCTATATTCTGCCAGGGCTTGGGGACGCCGGCGATAGAATTTATGGCACCGAATAGCCCTAGCCTATTTACACCCCTCATTAGCAAGACAATATTGGCGTTAACAAATCTGTTTTGGCTAATCTGAAGATTTAGACTAAATTATCAGGACCGAATGAAGCTGGCAGTAACATCTCCAGATTAAAGCGTTTTTTAAACTGTGTATCAGTGCAGATTAAAATGTCTGTTTTCAAATTCGCAAATTCACGAATTCTCTGCCGACACCCCCCACAAGGGGTGCATAATTGCGTTCCTGCACCGCTAACCGCTATGCGTTTTATCTTGGTGCCGCCTGATGCAATCATCGCTGATATTGCGCCAGCCTCTGCACAGCTTCCTTGAGGATAGGCAGCATTTTCAACATTAACGCCTAAATGAATATTATCAAATTCATCTAATATTGCTGCGCCAACCTTGAATTTTGAATAGGGCGCATACGCATTATGTCTTGCGGATATAGCAGCATCGCATAAACGCTGTTCAATTTGTGTGAGCATTTAGAATTATCGCTCCTTAATATAGGGCTGTCCAATTGCGCGTGGCGGCGAGACCCCGCCAATAAAACCAGCAAGAAGAACAACTGTTAAAACATAAGGGAGCGCAAGCAGAAGATCAGATGAAATTTCACCTATAATAGGGAATTCTGCGCCTTGTACTCTGGCAGCAACTGCTTCTAAAAACCCAAACATTAAACATGCATATAAAGCTGGTACAGGCCGCCATTTTCCAAAAATCATTGCAGCTAATGCAATATACCCCTTACCAGCCGTCATTTCTTTAACAAAACCAGCCCCTGTTGCCGTAGATAAATAAACCCCTGCTAGACCACATAAAATACCCGCAATTATAATCGCTTGGAATCGCATTTTTGAAACTGAAATACCCGCAGAATCAAGTGCTTCTGGCTTTTCCCCAACCGCACGGAGCCTTAAGCCAAACGTTGTTTTAAACAAAATATAATAGGTTATGCCAACACTCGCCAAGGCAAGCCAAACAAGAATATTGTGGCCTGAAATCAGCTCTTTGTAAACAACACCCAAAATAGGAATATTATCTGCAACATATTGCGCAAAAGGGAGTTCAATTGAATTAAACCGTGCTGATTTCGGTAATGTTGGTGTTTGACCGCCCTGTCTGAATAGTGCGATGCCAATTATAACGGTTAGACCGGAGGCAAGAATATTTATAGCAAGCCCAGAAATAACCTGATTTCCCCGATGAATAATACACGCAAATCCATGCAACAAACCAGCTAAAACAGAAACTATAATTGCAGCAAGTGCCCCAATCCATGGGGAGCCTGTTCCATAAGCAACCGCTGCTGCAACAAAGGCTGCCATTAACATTTTTCCTTCAAGGGATATATCAATTATACCCGAACGTTCTGAGAAAATACCCGCCATTGCGGCAAATATCAGCGGCGTTGCGACTCGTAATGTTGAGTCCAATGCAAGCAAAAACTGGAACCAGAAATCAGCCATCGAGCATTTCCTTCTGGGGTGTATTTGCGCTGAAAAAACGTTCTAATATAGGGTTAAACATATAAGCAAGAGCGCCTGAAAACAGAATTATAAGCCCCTGAATCATCACCACCATATCACGTGTAATTGTCTGAAATTCAAAATCAAGCTCTGCACCGCCTTGATATAAAGCGCCAAACAACAAGCTTGCGAATATGATACCAACAGGGTGATTTCGGCCCATTAAGGCAACCGCAATTCCTGTAAATCCGTAACCAGATGTAAAATTCAAAATCACTCTATGTTGCACTCCAAGGATTTCATTAACAGCCATCATCCCCGCAAGACCGCCAGAAATGGCCATTACCAAGATGATAATCCATTCTGGCCGGTAGCCTGCATAAGTAGAAGCTTTGGTGCTAAATCCAGTTGCCCTGATACGGTATCCCAGTCTGGTTCTCCAAATTAAAACCCAGACCGCAAAACAACATAGTAATGCAAGAGCGAATGATATATTCAATGGTGATCGTGCAACAGAAAACCCCATGCTATTTAAGATCTCATGTATTTTAAACAGCATGACCCCATCTGCAAAAGACACTGTCTCTGGCGACATTTGGTTTGGCGCCATAAGCATTCCTGCCAGCAGCCATATTAGTATCGAAGACGCAATAAAGTTAAACATAATGGTTGTAATAACAATATGGCTACCACGCTTAGCTTGCAGATAACCTGGTATTACACCCCAAAAGGCCCCAAATAAAGCTGAGCCCATAATGGCAAGAAGAATAACAAATGGCGCTGGGATAACACCCCCTAAAGAGAGTGCTACAAGACCAATTCCAAGACCGCCCATTGCTGCTTGCCCCTCACCGCCAATGTTAAACAGCATTGCATGAAACGCTACTGCAACCGCAAGCCCCGTAAAAATAAAATTAGTAGTGTAAAAAAGTGTATAGCCAAGGCCGCCCTTATAGATAAAGGCTCCTTTAAGCATAACAGATAAAGCGGTAAACGGGTTTTCGCCGATAATAGCGATAATGATGCCTGCTACAAATAATGCCGTTAATAGATTGAGAAACGGTATTATGAGGATATCCACATAGGCAGGTAGACGCGATGTCTGCATTACACGCCACCCTTTAAATTAGGACTGGTCAATTCAGGACTGGCTGAGGCAGCATCAGTGGCAATTCCAGCCATCATCTTACCCAGCATTGATTTTGTAGCATCCAGCTTATCTACCGTTCCTACAACCTCACCTGCATTCATCACCATTATTCTATCAGACAAACTTAATATCTCTTCCAATTCAACCGATACAAGGAGTATCGCACAGCCCCTATCGCGCATTTTTATCAAGGTGTTATGAATAAACTCAATTGCACCAATATCAACGCCTCTTGTTGGCTGACCAACAAGAAGCACTTTTGGCATAGATGATATTTCACGCGCGAGAACCAGTTTTTGTTGATTTCCGCCTGAAAACTGACTGCTTAATAGTTTTGGATTAGGCGGGCGAACATCAAAAGAATTCATTAACTCGGAACAATGCTCCTTAATAATATTCGGATCTGTTAGCAAATTACGTCCTAATTTTGGGTTTGTCTCATAACCCAAGACAGAGGATTCAAACGCCTGAAACTGCAATATTAGCCCTTCTGCATGCCTATCTTCTGGAACATGCGCTATGCCTAGTTGCCTTAGGAAGGCTGGGTCAGCTGGTTGAGAAGAATTAAACAGGTTTTCCCCAATTGCAAACGCGCCTATTGCTGGTTTTATAATTCCTGAGAGAACAGATAATAGCTCTGACTGGCCATTACCTGCGATACCGGCAACGCCCAGTATTTCGCCTTCACGAAGCTCAAACGATACGCTCTTTAAACTATTAAAACCGCGCTTATCACTTACACATACATTATGCGCCGATAATGCTATTTTATCTGGTTTTCCGGGCGCAAACTGTGAGTTTACAAGAACTGACCTGCCGACCATTTGTTCTGCGAGCCATTCAGGCGATGTCTCATTGGTCTTTGTATGAGCTACCAATTTACCTTGGCGCATAACAGACACAACATCGGTAATAGCCATCACTTCATGAAGCTTGTGCGTAATCAGAAGGATAGTAACACCTTCTGATTTTAAAGCTTTCAGGATTTCGAAAAGCTGGTCTGTTTCCTGAGGTGTTAGCACGCCAGTTGGCTCATCTAATATAAGCACTCTAGCACCGCGATATAAGGCTTTTAAAATTTCTATTCTTTGCTGAATTCCAACTGGCAGCTCTTCTGTGATGCTGTCTAATTCAACCTCTAACCCATAGGTTTGGGATAGTTCTTGCAGCTTCTCTCTTGCAAGTTGCAGACCCGTTTTAAGACCTTTTTGACCCTCAGCCCCAAGAATAATATTTTCCAGTGCTGTAAAATTTGGAACAAGCATAAAATGCTGATGCACCATGCCAATTCCCATGGCTATAGCCTCGGAGGGTTGCTTAAATGCAGAAGAAATGCCGTCTAATTCTATTTGCCCACTATCTGGTTGATAAAACCCATATAAAATGGACATTAATGTGGATTTGCCAGCGCCGTTTTCACCAATAATACCATGGATTGTTCCAGACAGGACGTCCAAACTGATAGAATCATTCGCGCGCACTGGCCCGAAACGCTTGCAAATATCTTTCAATGAAACAGCAAACGGCGGCGATTCGCCGCCGTTTTGTTTGGTTATGTTTAAACTCACCGTATTAAACTTACGTCTAAGCGTTATTTAATAAGGGCAATTTTGATCTGCTAAAAAGTCGTGCACTACGATATCGCCAGACAGAATCCCGTCTTTTGCTTTCTCAATAGCACTCTTAATATCTGCAGTGATAAGTGACTTGTTATTATCATCCAGAGCCCAGTCAACACCGCCTTCTGCAATACCAAGTACCTGAACACCTGACGTAAATGCATTATTCTTTGCATCCATGAATGTCTCATAAGCAGCAACATCCACTCGCTTTAGCATAGAGGTTAAAACAGAACCTGGGGCTAGCCCGTTTTGGTTTGAATCAACCCCAATCGCAAGCTTGCCTGCATCAGCTGCTGCTTGAATTACACCAACGCCTGTGCCGCCTGCTGCGTGGTATACCACATCTGCGCCGCGATCCATCTGGCTTCGTGTTAATTCAGCGCCTCTTGCAGGGTCATTCCAAGCCGCAGGAGTAGAGCCTGTCATATTCTCATATACTTCTGCATTTGGAAGAATAGATTTTACGCCGCCTACATATCCACACGCAAACCTGCTGATAAGGCCGATATCTTGACCACCAACAAATCCGACTTTACCTGTTTGCGATGCCTTTGCAGCAGCAACACCCACTAGAAACGAGCCTTCATGTTCTTTAAAAACATATTGGCGCAAGTTCGGCGCATCTAGCCAGCCAACATCAATGATTGAAAACTGAACATCTGGATTATCTGCCGATACTTTAGAAATCGCATCTGCCTGTGCAAATCCAACGCCAAGTACAATTGTTGCGCCTTTATCAACCATGCGGCGCATTGCCTGCTCACGCTGTGTCTCGTTAGTTACTTCAAATTCCATTACTTCGATGCCTGTCTCTTCGGTAAATTTCTTTACCCCATTCCAAACACCCTCGTTAAAGGATTTATCAAATTTGCCGCCCATATCAAAAACAACAGCCGGCTTTATTGAATGCGAACCAGCAACGGCCGTCTGAACAGCGGCTACCAATCCAACTGTCATTGCTACTACCGCAACAACAGATGAGAGAATTTTTCTTTTTATCATAATTTACCTCTTAACCTATTTTAATCCAATTTCTTTTAGTCGATTTAGCAGATATCCTTCTGCTGAAAGCACGTTATTCAACATCACCTCTGGTCTTGGATGTAGAAACATAGGTATAGAATAACGTGAATTATTATTTTCTCCATCAGGATTTACCACACGGTGCGGTGTTGACGGAAAATAATTATTACTCGCCATAGCAAGCATATCTCCATTATTAATGGTGATCATACCTGGATCGCAGGAAATATCATGCCATTCTCCAGCTTTATCCTGTGCTTGCAAGCCAGGCTCAGAGCCCGCTACAAGAAGTGTTATTAGATTTATATCTTCATGAGCTGCAGCCCTAATCGCCCCTGATTCTACATCCTGTTGAATGGGTGGATAATGTAAAATGCGAAGCAAGCTTTGCTGGCTGCCGTGCATCATTTCATCCAAAGGTTCTGAGAGAATATCATGCACATCAGATGGTATGGTGCTATCAAGCCATTTTAATAAGGTTAATCCAAGGCTAACCAAATCATTATATAATTTTCGGGTTTCTACCTCTAATTCTGGAGGAACACGGCCCCATGGAAACACATGATAAAATTCTTTTAGATCTTTTAAATCAACGCCTTTTGCGTTTTCAGACCGAAACGGAAAATATCCATCTTGCTTTTCCATATCTCTTAGAAATTCATGCTTTGCTTCACTTGCAAAAAAGGCACCCCAATTATCATAAATTGACTGCACTTGCTCAGAGCTAATAGGATGATCTTCTAATATGGCAAACCCTGTTTCATGCAGAGAACGTGTTAGGGTTTCTGCTGCATCCTTGGCAGTATAGCTTACTGTTTGAACTTGCATATCCTGTTTTATTCCTTAGCTGTTTACTCTCTTATCGAAGGCCGTGTCAGCTTGCTCTAAAATAGCCATAAAACGCTTTTTAGCTGCATCGACGTCAACCCCTACTGCCACACTCACAGCTCTTCGTAACGTATTTTCACTAACAATCGAATTACCCACTTCCTCTCCCTCAACTATGACAGATAGCGGCTCGTTTTGGAACGTAAAAATATCACGATCACAAATTGCCAATAATGCCGCCGGGTCATGCATAAGACACACACGCTTTCCAACGATTTTCTCATAGAAATCAATATAGAATTCACAGATATCATAAATAAAACCTCCAATTCTTGGAGATGCTTTAGCAATTTGTGAAAAAACATCAGGCGGAAACTGTATTGTTGCAGTTACATCAAGGCCTATTAGATCTATGTGCCAATCTGCACCAAGAACCTTGTCTGCGGCATGAGGATCATTCCAGAAATTTGCTTCTGCAAATGAGGTTACATTCCCTGGGACGTGAACAGCCCCTCCCATTATAACCAGTTTTTTAACATGGTTTACAATTTCTGGATCGTAATCAAGCAGCTTTGCGATATTCGTCAAAGGCCCGACAGGACATAAAATAATTTCGCCTGAATGCTCTCTTATTGTTTCAGACAGATAAATATATGCTGGCCTTGGATCTGGCTTTTGCGAGGGTTGAATGTCTGTCAAACTGCCAAATCCTTCCTCTCCATGAACAAAAAAGGCAGGAGTATTCATTGCTTGAACCAATGGCGTTAACGCGCCGCCAGCAACACTGCATTCATACGCTGCTTGTTCTGCAAGCCAAAGCGCGTTTCGTGTTGCTTGCTCTACATATACGTTACCAAAAATGGTGGTAAGTCCAACCACTTCTAATCTGCTATCCGCAAATGCTTGATGAATCGCCATGGCATCATCAATGCCTGGATCTGTATCAATAATTATTTTCTGAGGTTTCATTATTTGGGCTTTCATTATTTGGGCTTCCAATCTGTGTATTCTTATGAATTATCTTGCAAAAAACTAGTTACCTCTGCCCCTGACGGAATGGCTGGCAAAGCACCTTGTCTTGTGATTTGCAATGCTGCTGCGGCTGACGCATATCTCATAGCCTGTTGCATTGTCTGCCCGTCACTTAGGCTAGCAAGCACAAAGCCAAGAAAGGTATCTCCTGCGCCTGTTGTATCGATGGCAGTTACCTTAAAAGGCGCCACTGAAAAACAGCCTTGCTCGCCCCTATAACGAGCACCCTTCGAGCCTAATGTTATGATAAGATGAGGCAATCCAAGTGTGGTGATATCTTTTTCAATATAGTCACTCAGCGCCGCCGCCTCTCCCTCATTTACAATCAGAAGATCGGTTAAAGGGAGAAGGCCGGCTGTTTGTTCTGCAACAAAAGGCGCCGCGCTATAACAGATCTTAAGACCCTGTTGCTTAGCAAGTGATAAAAACGGCTCAACTAGGCAAGTCTCGTTCTGCGCAAGCGCCCAATCAGACGAATTCGCTTTTTGAAGTGCTTTTTTTATCTGTTCTTGCTCGATTTTATAATTCGCAGATGGCGATAAAATAATCTGATTCTCGCCTGTTTTATCATCTACCATTATAATGGCATGTCCTGATGGCATATCTAACAAAGCAACAAAATCAAGATTCACGCCTGCATTTTGCATCTCTTGCAAATATAGCGCATCCTTTTGCCCAAAAGCGCCAATATGAAACACCTCTGCACCCGCTTTAGCAAGTGCAACAGACTGGTTAGCGCCTTTGCCGCCAAGCGCTATGTTAAAATCATTGGCTGCCAATGTCTCGCCTGCGGATACTAAATGTGGCAGCCTATAAAAATAATCTAAATTAATAGAGCCGAGATTAAAGATAGTCATAACTATTATATGCCTTTTTAGCTGTCTGTTCCGCCATTAGCTGCTGACCAGCCTGTTGGATCATGCAAGAAAGCCTCAACAGATGTAATGGTCGTCTCATCAAATTTTCCAGACGCTTTTAGTTCAGCTAATATATCCCACCAAGTTGCAAGATAATGTAAATGAAGACCATGATCTGCCAGTTTTTTCTGAGCAGATGAGAATATATCATAGTAAAATATCACCAGAATATGGTCGCAATTCGCACCTGCAGAGCGAAGCGCATCTGCAAACATAAATTTACTTCCCCCATCTGTTGCTAAATCCTCCATCAACAGCACATTTGCACCAGCTTCTAGATGACCCTCTATCTGAGCGTTTCTGCCAAACCCTTTCGGTTTTTTTCGGACATACTGCATCGGCAGTGCAAGCCGCTCGCTAAGAAAAGCCGCAAACGGAATGCCGGCTGTTTCGCCGCCTGCTATCGAATCAAAATATTCTACCCCAACAGCTTCAGCTAACAAAGACACAGAATAAGACATCAGAGCTGCTCTTATACGCGGGAAAGATATCAGCTTGCGACAATCAATATAAACTGGACTTCTCGCACCCGAAGTAAGAACAAATGGCTCACTTGCATTAACGTGAACAGCCTCAATATCTAATAGGATTTTTGCAGTAGAACGGGCAATAACCTCTTTTGGCGTATGGTTATGAAGTATCATGATGGTGGTAGCCCCTTAATCGTTTCTAGTGATTTACATTAAATAGCGCGTTGTTAAAAGATGTATAATGTATGATTTTAGGTGGTATGGTAATCAATTAAGTTTAATCTCGGCGTTTTTTTAGGGGGGATTATTTTTTACCATCTCGCCGTAATACCAGAAAACTGCCTATCATAACGAGCGCAGAAATCGTTAAAATCATTAGGGTTGCAATGGCATTAATTTCTGGTGAAACGCCCAATCGTATTTTGGAAAAAATCACAATAGGGAGTGTTGAGCTTCCAGGGCCACTTACAAAGCTGGCAATCACCAAATCATCAAAACTTAGGGTAAATGATAATAGCCAAGCCGCAATAATGGACGGAAGAATAAGAGGCAGAATGATAGATAGGAACACAAATGGCTGCCTGCCACCAAGGTCTCTTGCCGCCTCTTCAAGGGATTTATCCATATCACGCAATCTTGTTTGAATGACGACAGCTGCAAAACACATCCCAAAAGTAGCATGCGCAATCATTATGGTATCCACACCTCGCCCTGACGGCCAGCCAAAGCTTGCCTCCATTGCGATGAATAATAATAACATTGATAAGCCCGTTACTGCCTCTGGCATTACCAAAGGTGCACTTGCAACAAGGCTCAAAAATAATCTGCCTCTAAAATTTGCAAAACGCACAAAGGCAATTGCGATTAATAATCCAAATATCGTTGAAATCGTAGCTGAGCTAAATCCAATTAGTAATGATTTATACAAAGCGGTAAGCAAAACATCATCATACCACAACTCTTTATACCATTTAGTAGAGAAGCCTGCCCAGACAGAGACAAGTTTGCCGCGATTAAAGCTATAAATCATCATCATCATGACCGGAATATATAAAATGCCAAATCCAGCAATGGCTAATAATTTAACCAATAACGGAACAGTACTACGCATTAGCTTATACTCTCCTTATCCTGATACCTTGCATAGACAATGGGTAATATGATGATTGCGATAAGTATGATGGCGATAGCAGCTGCAACAGGCCAATCCCTATTACGAAAAAACTCTGTCCAGATGACTTTCCCGAGCATTAATTGCTCTGGGCCACCCAAGAGAGCTGGTATAACAAACTCTCCAACTGCAGGAATAAAGACCAAAAGACAGCCCGCTATTACGCCTGGCATACTAAGAGGCAGAATTATGGTTCGAAAAATATCCCAATTTTTTGCGCCAAGGTCAGCTGCCGCTTCTAATACCGAATTATCTAGCCGCACAAGAGAGGCATATAACGGCAGTATCATTAATGGCAAATAGGTAAGAATCATGCCTGAATAAATTGAAAAATCTGTTTGCATCATTTGAATAGGCGTTACAGTAATCCCAGCCCATATTAGAAAATCATTGATAACGCCATTTGGATTCAACAAGCCTATCAGAGCATACATTCTAAGAAGCGATGATGTCCAAAACGGCATTAAAATCAATACCAGCAGAATATGTTGCAATGATTTATTCGAGCGCGCTATCCACCAAGCCATCGGATACGCAAATAAAAGACAATATAAGGTCGAGAAAAAAGCCA
>ERZ802831.728-NODE-728-length-16832-cov-12.6523_pt1 | contig 16832 bp, 16 predicted proteins | sample MGYA00345655_ERZ802831 | MGnify/ENA primary metagenome ERZ802831 (study PRJEB30503, sample SAMEA104212376) | marine metagenome | biome: Westerlies Biome; feature: [SRF] surface water layer (ENVO:00010504) within the epipelagic zone...; material: water...
GCCAACTGCGCGCTATTTTGCAGGAGGGCGGCAACACCCCGTTAGCTGACCCTCAACAATTTATAGGGTTCGTCGGTGAGCCTGAACCCAGCAGTATCTTGCTTGTGCACAATGGTCTGCACTTGGATATTTTGATTGATCCGAGCCACCCAGTCGGTGCGGTGCATCCGGCCGGTGTGAAAGATGTTGAGATCGAATCCGCGATGACCACCATTCAGGACTGCGAAGACTCAGTGGCAGCAGTTGATGCAGAGGACAAGTGTGTGGTCTACGGCAACTGGCTGGGATTGATGAAAGGCGATCTCGAGGAGGTCATGGAGAAGGGTGGCCAAAGACTGGTGCGTAAACTCAATGCCGATCGTCAGTACACCGACATGCACGGTCAGTCCCTCACCATGCATGGCCGCAGTCTAATGTTGGTTCGTAACGTCGGTCATCTCATGACCACCGATGCTGTATTGGACGCTCAAGGCCACGAAGTCCCGGAAGGTTTTCTTGATGGGTTTGTGACGGCCCTATCCGCCATGCATGACATTCAAGGCACTGGGCCGCTGCGTAATTCCCGGGCCGGTAGCGTCTATATAGTAAAACCAAAGATGCACGGGCCAGATGAGGTTGCGCTGGCGGTCGCTTTGTTCGATCAAATTGAAGAGACACTGGGTCTAACGCGGAATACATTAAAAATTGGTGTTATGGATGAAGAGCGCCGCACCAGTATTAATCTCAAGGCGTGTGTAGCCGAGGCGAAAGACCGCATTGTATTTATCAATACCGGATTCTTAGATCGCACAGGCGATGAAATCCATACCAGCATGCAGGCGGGCCCGGTGTTGGCGAAAGAAGAGCTGAAGGCCCAGACATGGATTAAGGCCTATGAAGACTCCAATGTAGACGTTGGGTTGTCTACGGGATTCCGCGGTAAGGGTCAGATTGGCAAAGGCATGTGGCCCAAGCCTGATGAGATGTCCGAGATGCTGGCAGTAAAAGCCGCGCACCCCAAAGCCGGCGCAAGTACGGCATGGGTGCCCTCACCCACAGCAGCGTCATTGCATGCGCTGCACTACCACGACGTCAACGTCGCATCGGTGCAACAAGAACTGCAAGCGCGCACGCCAGCCAGTGTTGACGATATTCTGCAAATTCCTTTGCTTGGCGGTAAAAACCTTGCGGCAGACGAAGTGCAAAACGAATTGGACAACAATGCTCAGGGCATTTTGGGTTATGTGGTGCGTTGGATCGATCAGGGCGTAGGCTGTTCCAAAGTGCCGGACATTAACGACGTCGGTCTCATGGAAGATCGAGCGACGCTGCGGATTTCCAGCCAACACATCAGCAACTGGTTACATCATGGAATTTGTTCCCCAGAGCAGGTCATGGAAACGCTAGAGCGCATGGCAGCGGTGGTGGATGAGCAGAATGCTGGTGACGATGAATATCGCGCGATGGCGCCAAATTTTGATGACAGTGTCGCATTTCAGGCCGCATGCGATCTGATATTTAAGGGTCTGGAACAGCCTAGCGGTTATACCGAACCGGTATTACATGCCCGCCGGCGCGAGGCCAAAGCGAAATATGCGGCCAGCTAATTAGCGAGAAATATTATGGGCAGTCTTAGCGGTCAGTTTGCGTTGGTCACCGGTGCCGGTCGCGGGATTGGCGCCGCAACGGCAGAAAAATTAACGGCAGCCGGTGCTCGTGTCTTGATCAATGACTTAGACGCTGATGTGGCGGCGGAAGTAGCAGCCCGACTTGATGGCGCCGTAGCTTATCCAGCCGACCTGACAGACCCTGCAGCCGCGGACGAACTCATAGAGTTTGCTTTGTCAGCGTTTGGTGGTCTCGACATCGTTGTAAACAATGCGGGCTACATATGGCACAGCGCCATCCACAATATGACGGATGAGCAGTGGGATGCGATGCTGGACATTCATGCCAGTGCCCAGTTTCGGATTCTGCGTGCCTACGGACGTTGGCTACGCGGCGTTGCGGACCGGAGCTCGCCCGTCCGTAAAGTGGTGAACATCTCCTCCACAATGGGTTTGCATGGGGGCGCGACGCAACTTGCCTATTCGGCGGGTAAGGCCGCGGTGGTGGGTTTAACTAGGACCTTAGCAAAAGAGTGGGGGCGTTTTAACGTCACAGTCAATGCGGTGGCGTTCGGTGCGATTGATACCCGTCTAACCAGTCCCTATGAAAACGAGCCCAATATATCCATGGTTAAAGGCCAGCCCCGTAAAGTGGGCTTGAGTGTTGAGCAAATTAAGCAGTCCGAGGCGGCCTCGCCGTTAGGCCGTATTGGCAGTGTCGAGGATGCCGCCAACGCCATTTACCTTATGTGCATCCCCGAATCCAATTGGATCACTGGTGAAGTACTGCTTGCCAGTGGCGGTGTCCGCAGCTAGCAATAGCACTGCCTTTAAAGTTGATTTTCGCCGGCAATTCTCTGAATCACCGTGTCCTAGATCGTCATAAGCGCAGCTTAAATTACCCAGCGCACGACATTGCTCGAGCAGTAGCCCATTTTTGTGGATGCAAAAACCAGTGGGCGTGGTTTTCGAGAAGTCCTCTCTTGTGCGTCCACTTATATGTTGTCTGCTTATGACGCAGTTACTTGTAATTGGCTATGCGCTATGCGCTATGCGCTATGCGTTACCGTTAGCGACCACCTATGAATTCTTAGTCCGAGCCGCGGGCAAGGCGGGGGTACCGGTCTTGCCCTAAAACCCTCTAATCAGTGTGATGTAGGATCGCTGACCCCTTTTGGAATTCGAATGTTGTTTATCAACCGCTGGACGTCATCCGGTACATCGGGAGTCAGCCGTGAAACGCCAAAAGCAACCGAGAAATTCAGTACAGCACCGAGTGTACCGATACCTTCGGGCGAGATGCCAAACCACCAGTGTGCAGCAGAGTTCAGCTCGGGGGCTATAAACTTAAAGAATACGATGTAGCTGAAGCAAAAAATTAACCCGACCAGCATGCCGCTGATGGCGCCCTCTTTGTTCATGCGCCGATCGAATATGCCTAACAGAATAGCTGGAAACAAAGACGCGGCTGCAAGGCCAAAAGCGAAGGCCACGACCTGTGCCACAAAGCCCGGTGGATCAATGCCGAGATAGCCGGCAATCAAAATTGCGGTAACTGCAGCCACCCGGGCATAAAAGAGTTCTTGGCGATCAGTAAGGCCCTTGGCCATGGTCTGTTTCAGTAGATCATGAGAGATCGATGTGGAAATCACCAGCAACAGCCCGGCGGCGGTGGACAAGGCTGCCGCCAAGCTGCCGGCCGCCACCAGTGCAATCACCCAGCCGGGTAATTGGGCGATCTCAGGATTCGCTAAAACCATGATGTCGCGATCCACATAAACCTCATTGCTCGACTCGGTGGGTGTATTAGTTACTGTGCGCGAGCCGTCGGCGCGGCGCGTATCATCAAAAGTAGGCTTGCCGTCGAAGGCTGCGCCGGGATAGTACTGAATGCGCCCGTCGTTATTTTTGTCTTGCCAGCCGATAAGGCCAATATCTTCCCAACTCTTGAACCAGCCGGCCACCTCGGTGTATTGAGTGTTGTGCACGGTATCGACAAAGTTCAGACGGGCAAATGCGCCGACCGCAGGCGCGGTGGTGTACAAAAGCGCGATAAACAGCAGCGCATAACCCGCAGATTTACGCGCGTCTGAGACTTTCGGCACGGTAAAGAATCGGACAATGACATGGGGCAGACCAGCGGTGCCAATCATCAGCGCCATGGTGATGGCAAAGACATCAATCTTGCTTTTCACGCCTTCGGTGTAGGGGGCAAATCCCAATTCGACCAGCGTATTGTCGAGTTTTTGCAGGACCGATAAACCGGAGCCGTCAGCGACCTCAGCACCCAAGCCGATTTGTGGAATCGGAATGCCAGTAATCAGCATGGAGATAAAAATGGCAGGCACCAGATAGGCAAAAATCAACACGCAGTACTGGGCAACCTGAGTGTACGTAATGCCTTTCATACCGCCTAGCACGGCGTACATAAAAACGATCGCCATACCGACGATCACACCCCAGAAAATAGGAATGTTGAGGAATTGCGAGAATACGATACCGACCCCACGCATCTGCCCTGCAACATAGGTGAAAGAAATCAGGATCAGACAAATAACTGCAACCACGCGCGCGCCGGTCGAGTAGTAGCGCGACCCGATAAAATCGGGCACCGTGAATTCGCCAAATTTGCGCAGATAAGGCGCCAGCAGCAAAGCGAGAATGACATAGCCTCCGGTCCAGCCCATCAGGTAAACCGCACCGTCATAACCCATAAACGCGATAATGCCTGCCATAGAAATGAACGACGCCGCACTCATCCAGTCGGCTGCCGTAGCCATGCCATTAGCGATTGGGTGGACGCCACCCCCAGCCACATAGAACTCGTTTGTAGAACCCGCGCGGGACCAAATGGCGATGCCGATGTAGAGCGAAAATGAGAGAAAAACGAAGAGGTAGGTAAGCTCTTGAGCGTCCATATTAGGCGTCATCCTCATCGTCGTCAGAAACGCCGAATTGGCGGTCAATCTTTTTCATTTTGTGCGTGTAATAAAAGATCAGGCCGATGAACACATAGATCGAGCCCTGCTGCGCCCACCAAAAACCTAATTTGAAACCAAAAAATGAAATCTGATTAAGTTGCTCAACGAACAGAATGCCAAAGCCGAAAGAGACCGTGAACCAAATGGCCAACAGCACGAGCATCAGTCGAATGTTCGCTTTCCAGTAATCTTGATTGTCCATCACACCCCTCCAAAGGAATTGCCCGCGAAACGTGGGCAGGTACAAAGTACCCGAAACCTCGGTGCCGTGGAACAGTCTTGGTGTATGAATAATTAACGATCGGGACAGGGGATCGACCTCACAAGAAATTGTCGTTAGCCTTAAACGTCAAAGGGGGAAATATGTCGACACCAGTTCAACCGATTCGGCCAGCTGCGACCGTCATCGTAGTGCGCGAAGCGCCGTCAAGTTATGAAATATTTATGCTTAAACGCACCAGCAAAGCCAGCTTTGCCTCGGATATGTATGTGTTCCCGGGTGGCCGCGTCGACGCTGACGATCATCTGCATAAATACGATGCATTCCGTCATGGGCCGACCGAGTCGCAGGCCCCCCAGGTCAAAGCGCTTGGGGACGAATGGCGTGGATTCTGGATTGCGGCGATTCGAGAGACGTTCGAAGAAGCGGGTTTGCTGCTGGCCTATGATGACAGTGGCGCATTGATCTCATTTGATGATGAGCAGACCCACGAACGGTTTTCGGCTTACCGAGATCCGTTGCACGACGGAGAGCTGTCGCTATTGGATATTTGTCATCGCGAGTCACTGCGTTTGGCCGTAGACCATGTGCATTTTTACAATCGCTTCATCACTCCGCTAGGTCGCCCGCGCCGTTTTGACACCCGTTTTTTTATCGCCAGCGCACCGGAAAGTCAGCGTGGCACTCATGACGCCCAGGAAACAGTCGACAGCATATGGATCAGTCCTCAGCAGGCATTGGCTCGCCATGCAGACGGGCAGTTTGGGCTTATGAATGTCACCCGCATCCAGCTTGAATGGTTGTCGGCATATCCGAGCAAACAGGCCTTATTGGAAATGTCTGCAACGAATACAGCATTTCCGACTCGTCGGCCGATACTGCCTGTAAAAGACTGACGAAAGGAATTTGTGGCATGGCTTGGGGCGGGTGTCGCCATTAGAGATTTCGAAACCTCCAGTGATCGAAGTGCAACAAAAAGATGTGGCGCGAAATCGGTTGGGCAGAGTTTGCAACTATCGAAGTCGGGTTGGAACTTTGGCTGGCAGTTGGGCGCGCCCGGGTAGTGACGTTAGAAGGCGAAGTGGAATGTGCGGTGCTAGAATGTTCGCTGAGTACGTTGAGTCGCTTGATCTGGGGCCTCGTGACAGCATCTAGTTTAGGTCTCACCGATGATCTGCGCGCAGATATGCGGCGGCTGCCGTTAATAGATCGAGTCTTCGTGCAGCGTTCCCAGCCATTTTGGGATTTTTAATGGGCGGCACTAAAACACCATACAAGGCAACGTTTGAGCAACCAGAATAACGAAACAATGCTGCGTGCGCTGGGCTGGAAGTCGTCCTTTGCCGATCTTCGCAGTGCGCATTTGGCCGAGCCCGACCGGAGTCTGCACCGGGTCACCGAGGTTCAGCGCACAGGCCTTATCGTGGCGCCGCCATTAAGTGGTGCGCGCAGTAATGTACCCATCAGCGGTAAGTGGTTCCAACGACCCGAGCGCGAGCGGCCAACAGTTGGTGATTGGGTCGTACTCGATACGACGGACGGTAAACTACTTGAGGTGTTACCACGCAGCAGCCTGTTGGCGCGCCTCAGTCCCGCAGGCAATCGCACGCTGCAACTAATCGCTGCGAATGTGGATTCGGCCTTCGTCGTCACGTCCTGCAATGCCGACTTCAATGTGCCGCGCTTGGAGCGTTACGTATCCGTAGTGTTGGAAGCGGGTATTGAGCCGGTCATCGTTTTAACCAAAATCGACCAGACCCCAGATCCGCAAGCGTACCAAGCAGAATTGCGCTCGGCCTTCCAAACCGTTGCCATCTGCGGACTAAACGCCCTAGAACCAGCTGCAGCGAGAGCGCTGGAGCCGTGGTGTGGAGAAGGTCAGACCATTGCATTGCTTGGGTCCTCGGGCGTTGGCAAATCAACCATAGTGAACACGTTAATGGGCGGTGATGTGCAGCGCACTCAAGCCATTCGTGAAGAAGACGGCAAAGGCCGGCACACCACCACCTACCGGTCGGCACACTTATTGCCTCAAGGCGCGGTGATTTTAGACAGCCCCGGCATGCGTGAGTTTCAGATGGCCGATACCGACGCCGGGGTGGCGGAGCTTTTTGATGATATAGAAGCCCTCGCCCAAGCTTGTCGGTTTAGAGATTGTGCGCATAATGCAGAGCCGGGCTGCGCGGTTCAGGCGGCACTCGACGATGGCCGATTAGACGAGCGCCGATTCGCGAGCTATAAAAAACTAAAAGGGCAGTAGCGGCATCTTAGGAGCAACCTATGGCGAATTTGATCGCCCCAAAAGTCAAACAACAAGCCGTATCGGTAACCCGAAAAATGGCCGCTTCGCTGCCGGGATTGCGCGAAATTGCGCAGGCGCGCGGGCTCAAGGTGCATCACTTGGGCGCTGGATATCCGCACCCGGAAGTTACCGACCCGCGTGAATTCTTGCAGCATCAAAACGATTACTTCGATTACCTAAAGGAGCAAGAAGGCCAAAACGACCCCAACGCGTTGCCAGAATACCTACGCGAGAGTTACGCCTATACCGATACGTTGGGGCCCAAAAGTGCGCGCGAGGCCTTCGCCCACGTGTATGGGAAGGATTGGAAGCTAGCGATAGATCCGGAAAGGCTTATACCTACTGTTGGCGCATCTGGAGGCATCAGCCTCGCATGTTCGTTATTTGAACGCAGTGGTGAACCGTTGGCGTACATCACCGATGCTCCAACCTATGCTGGATTCACCGCGCGCGCCAGCTTGTGCCAGCATGCGACGATTTTCAGCGTCGAAATGGATGACGAAGGCGCAATACCTGAGCGGATGCGCGAGCAAATACACGCCGCACGTGACCAAGGCTACCTTGTGCCGTTTTATTACACCGTGCCAGACGGACATAACCCTGCCGGGTTCTCTTTCAGTCAGAGGCGCAGAGAACAGATCATCGAGGTGTTACGCCAAGAAGGAGTGCTGGTGCTTGAAGACGCGCCCTACCTATATATTAACTACGCAGCACCGGCCGACCGCGCGCAGACGTTCTTGAGCATAGATTCCAAGCAGACCATCCACTTATTTACCGGATCAAAAATTGGCTTTCCCGGTCCTAGAGTGGGGTATTTGTACAGTGATGCAACAATACAAATAGAGGGTGGCGAAGACGTACCGTTAAGCACCCTCGCCTTAACTGAGTCCAGCGCAGATGTGTTGTTTCAAAATCCGGCGGCGTTGCGCGGATTTGAAGCCCTAATGCATAAGCGGGAAGACAACGGGTGTTATACAAAACGCGACAGTATGTGGCCATTGGCGGAAAACAAACTCGGCGTATATCGAGAGAACAGGCAAATACTGTTAGACACATTAGAGGCGGAATTGCACGACTATAAAGAACACTTTGAATGGACCGTGCCAGATGGCGGCTTTTTCTCGGTGTTCACTTTCAAGCGCGTTGCTGGAACGCCAGTAATACAAACCGACGACGCACTCATAGAACAATTGGTGAAGGAACACGGCATTGTCGTTATTCCCATGTACGACTTTTATCCGGCGGATGCGCGGCAGCGCGATCCCGGTGCCGGTATGAACCAGTTGCGGCTAAGTTTTTGTTTTAGCGAAAGCCAAGGTGATGCCCGCCGCGCGGATATGCGCGAAGCAGTGGTGGCCTTTTGCGCGGCAGCAAAGCGGCTTGTAGGTGTGGTTGGTGATGCGTCGTAATCGACAAGTCAAAAATTTACTCTGACATATAAAAGAAAAACACAGGGGTAGGCGGCCCTAGCAGAATTGATTCAGCGTATGGGGAATGTAGAACGGCGACTTGACCGTACTGAACCTCGGGGCGAGATTGCGATAGAGCGCATTGCTGCAGTCACAAGCGCAGAAGACGGATTCGATCAGCGACTTATCCGGGTAAAAGAGCGCGGCGTTCGATTAGAAAAACAGCCCAAAGCCCACACTCAACAAAATTTCGACAGCCTTATGGGGCGCTACGACGAACGTTTTGAGCAGATCGATAAGCGTTTTGCCCAAGTTTGCGAGCGCTTCGAACAAGTAGAGCAGCGATTCGAACAAGTCGACAAACGATTAGAACCGATTGATCAAAGAATAACCGGAAGCGACTCCAAACTAGACCGATTTCATGGCAGCGTGCTGGCGGGGTTAGGCGTAATCGTTGTGCAAAGCCTGGTTATGAATTTTCTTTGATAAAGCCATCCCCCTTGATCAAATACATCTAAAGTCTCAGCCAGCAAAACCATGCAGCCGCCGATACTCGACCTTCAAACAACGGTCCACGATGCAAGTGAGACCGCCAGCCGCCGCGATCTTGATGCCGCTCAAGTTAATCACCCCAAACTGTAGCCACAAAAATCGCGCGCCAATACTCACGGCCTCCTCGGCAATAGCGGGCACCGCGCTGGATTCGCGGAACACATTCACCAAAGCAATTGGCCCCGTCTCAGCCGCTGCGGCACTTAGGCTAGGATAGCTGGTAGCGCCTAAAACAAGATCCTCGCGCGGGTTAATAGGCACGATCGTATAACCGTGTCCTTGCATCACCCGAGCAACGTCATGGCTGGGGCGGGCCGGGTTCGCCGACAACCCCACCACAGCGATTTTTCTCTCACTTAGAGCGGCTCGAATGTCTGTGTCTAATTGCCATTGGGCCAGATTCATAGTTGTCCTCGCGCTCAAATCGGCTTTGCATCAATGTGTTCTGCCATTGCAAACTACGCCTCGAATGCAAGGAGTTCAAATTGAGCCGCAAAGTAAAAATTTTACTCGGACTGCTGGTGTTGGTGTTAATGGCAGCGGCCTATTTCGTGTTCTTTACAGCGAGCATCAGCGTCACCAGTCAGCCCGGTGATGCACGGGTGTCCATTAATGGCCAATTCATCGGAACGACCCCCATCGAAGATCATCCGCTAAGCCCGGGACGTTACAAATTGGCGGTGGCGCACAGTCACTATGAAATGCAGACCGAACAACTAGACCTTGCCTTAGGCGATCACCTGCAGCGCAACTACCCACTGCAAGCTGGGCAGGGCGTCCTAGAATTAATGTCAAACCCCAAAGGCGCTTGGGTCGAAATAGATGGCGAGCGGCTATCCGTAGTAACCCCGACCCAGATAACCCTCACGTCGGGTAAGCACCGCATCCGTATGGGCAAGGCCGAGCGGCGTGATGCGAAAACAGATCTAGTGCTTAATTCCGGCGCGAACCAGCAAGTTAATCTGAACCTAGGTATGGACCCCCATGGCAGTCTCACGCTCAAACTCAGGCCAGCAAGCGCCAAAGTGGAAATTATCGGCGCCGCTATAAAATACGCAGCGGGTGTGCGGCTGCCCATGGGAGAATATACCCTGCAGGTTAGTCGCCCCGGATACATTACCCAAGACAAGCGCATTACCATTCAATACGGCGACAATACCGAGCAAATTACCCTGGCGCGGGGGTACGGCAAGCTGGCCGTGCAAGCGATCCCAGCCGATAGCTTCATTGACGTCACCCCAGCGGGCAGCGACACACAGGCGTATTCTGCGGCCAAGCGCCTACCTGCAGGCAAAGTATCGGTCACGGCTAGAGCCATGGGCTACCGAACCCAGACGAAAACAGTCAATCTGACACCAGCCGGGCAAACAGTGCGCTTCAACCTTAACAAGCTCCGCGCCGTGTCTGGCACAGTACTGGTCGACAAGCTAACGATTGGCGGCAACGCGCCGCCAATGGTCATAGTGCCGGCGGGAGAATTCATCATGGGCAATGCAACGGGCAGTGGGCAGGAGCGGCCCGCCCGTTCGGTACAACTCACCCAGCCCTTTGCGGTCGGTAAATACGAAGTCAGTATCGGCGAGTTTGGGCGCTACGCTAAGGCCACAGGAGCGGAGTTACCCAAGAAAGTCGCGGCGGCAATAACCGTCGAGGAGCTGAGTCAAGACAGCCCAATCGCCAATGTCTCGCACCAACAAGCCACGAAATATGCAGACTGGCTGAGCATCCAAACCGGCGAGCGCTATCGTCTGCCTACCGAAGCCGAATGGGAATACGCTGCCCGCGCGGGCAGTCAAAGTCCGTACTTTTTTGGCGACCAACCAAAGCAGTTATGTGACTACGCGAACGTCGCCGACCAAACGGTAAAACGTCGTTACCGCGCATGGACAGTAATTGACTGTAATGACGGACAAGACACACCGCGCAAGCGCGGACAGTACGCACCCAACGCCTTTGGCTTGTACGACACCCACGGCAACGTGTCGGAATGGGTGGTGGACTGCGGATTGCCCGAATATTCCAACGGCAGTCGCGACGGCACTCAAGCGGGGCAAGGACAGGGTTGCAGCAGCCACGGCCATCGCGGTGGTTCATGGGACTCAGGGCCGGAAGAAGTCGCCAACAGTTACCGTAAAGCAGCTAACGGCGGCAATGGCGACCGTGGTATTCGGCTGCTTCGAGAACTCTAGTCATGGGTGCAAAAAGACTGCCGGCAGCGTTCAATTTGCTGAAATACGCAAGCGGACAAAGCCTAACCCTGCGCCCACAAGGTCGGTATCAAGCCGTGGCATAAGCGCGACTAGACGCTATACTTGCGTCATCTAAAAGTGAGCAAACGATATGTCCTCGACCAATGCGTTCCGTGAAGAAGTCCGTGGCTGGCTAGAAGACAGCTGCCCAGCGTCAATGCGTACCCCAATGGTGGCAGACGAGTATCCCGGCGGCGGTCGTAGAGCCGACTACAAGAACGCGGATACTAAACTTTGGATGGACCGCTGTGCCGAGCGTGGCTACACCGTACCAACCTGGCCGAAGGAGTTTGGCGGAGCCGGGCTCAATAAAGACGAAGCCGTCGTACTGCAGCAAGAAATGCAGCGCATAAATGCGCGTCCTGCTCTCGTGGGTATGGGTTTGAGTATGATCGGCCCCGCATTGTTGGAATACGGCACCGACGTACAGAAACAAGAGCACTTGCCAAAAATAGCCCGTGGAGACATATGGTGGTGTCAGGGCTACAGCGAGCCGGGCTCGGGTTCAGATCTCGCGAGTTTGCGCACCTCAGCGGTAGAAGACGGCGACGATTTCATCGTTAACGGCCAGAAAATATGGACCTCAGGTGCCGACAATGCCGACTGGATGTTCTGTCTTGTGCGTACCGATTTCGACGCCCCCAAACACGATGGTATTTCCTTCGTGCTCTTCGACATGACCACGCCGGGCATCACCGTCAAACCGATTTTGCTCATCAGCGGGTACTCGCCATTCTGCGAAACCTTTTTTGACAACGTGCGCGTACCCAAGAGCAACTTAGTGCACGAATTAAATAAGGGGTGGACCGTAGGCAAGCGGCTGTTACAGCACGAGCGCTCGATGATAGGCGGCATCGGCGGCGGGCAAAAGACCACCTCGATTGAAGAATACGCGCTGCAATACGCCGGCACAGACGCCAACGGCAAAGTTGCAGACCCGATATTACGAAACCGAATTCTCTCCCATCGCATGAGCGATAAAGCCTTTGGTCTTACCATGCGCCGCAGCGTAGAGGAATCTGCCACTGGTAACGCTCCCGGAGCCGTGTCCTCAATGTTTAAGTATTACGGCACTGAGCAAAACAAAGGCAAATACGAACTGTTGCTCGACGTGCTTGGCACCCAGTCCTTGGGCTGGCAGGGCGACACCTTCAAAGAAGACGAACTCGGCACCACCCGAGCGTGGCTGAGATCGAAAGCCAATTCGATTGAAGGTGGCACTTCTGAAGTGCAGTTAAACATACTTGCGAAGCGCGTATTAGGCTTGCCGGATTAGTCACCGCGGACAACCGTTTCGCAGAACAGTCTGAAACTCAGCGGCTAACATGCCAAAGTGGCGCCGTGGACGACTGTGTATGACTCAGGTCCACATCACACAACGCCGCCCGCAGCAAAAATAATGCGAAGTGAAGGGTTGCGCCCAGTCCAGTCATAAGACGCAGATGATCATTGCCCTTGGTTTTCCTGATTTTCGCTAGCCTTTGTTGTCTGGCTCGTTTAATGGCCTTTATCGGGCGATGGCAGCGGTGGTTCTTGCTTAGACCAATCTCCGGTAAAGTTCTCGGCTTAGTTATGCAAAAAAATTATGTTGATGCGAACACGAGTTGCTTTGATTGCAAGCTTTGCCGCGGTTGGGGAATAAAATGCCTGTAGATATTCATCCCAGTGCCCAAGAGGTTTTGGACGGCGACGCGCAGATTCGCGAGCGCTACGGTGTTGTGGTTACCCGGGCTCTGGAGGGTGATTGCGAGTTGAACCTCGTAGTGGATCAGGGTTGGATCAACGCGGCAGGCTACACGCATGGCAGCGTGGCTTATGCGGTGATGGACAGTGCTTGTGCTTATGCCAGTGCGTCATTGCAAAAACTTGCAGTCACGGTAAATGGCAATGTCACTTATACTCGCGGAACTCAGGAGGGTGCGAGGTTGAGTGTGAGCGCCCAGTTGCTCAGTCAAAGCAAACGGGTGATGACGTTTAATGCGCAGATTGTTGACGAGCGTGAGCGTTTGATCGCCCACGGTTCTTTTGTTTTTCAAATCATAGGGGATCGTTAATGCAATCTCGCGATATAGAATCGATATCTCGCTGGCGTTCACCCATGATGCTGCTAGTGCTGATGTCTATTGCTATGCCGATTGCGTTTAACGCCTGGTCAGCGTTGCTGAATAATTTTGTAGTGGAGCGTGCCGCATTCACCGGCATAGAAATAGGTATTCTGCAAAGTTTGCGCGAGGTCCCGGGGTTCTTGGCGTTTACTACGGTTTTCGTGCTGTTGGCGTTGCGAGAACAGACCTTCGCTGTGTTCTCGTTGGCCCTGCTGGGTGTAGGTGTTGCCGCTACCGGATTTTTTCCTTCTGAATACGGTCTGTATTTTACGACCGTACTTATGAGCATTGGCTTTCATTACTTTGAAGCGACCAAGCAGTCGCTAAGCTTACAGTGGTTGTCCAAAGCTGAAGCACCTGCCGTGCTTGGAAAGTTGATCGCTGTGGGCTCAATTACCTCGCTCGTCGTCTACTCCATCATGTGGGGACTATTAGAAATATTCGAGCTCGATTATGTCTGGAATTTCTTGCTGGCCGGAGGCCTTTGTGTCGCCTTGGCCTTGGTGATGTGGTTGGGATTTCCGCATTTTCCAGCAAAAACCACTCAGCACAAGACGCTCATATTGCGCAAGCGCTACTGGCTTTACTATGTGCTGACGTTTCTTTCCGGTGCAAGGCGACAGATATTTGTCGTCTTCGCAGCGTTCCTGATGGTGGAAAAATTTGGTTACAGCGCGTCGCAAGTGACATTGTTGTTTTTGATCAACTATGTTTTTAACTGGTTTTTTGCCGAACGCATTGGGCGCTTGATTAGCCGCATTGGAGAGCGCAATGCGCTCACCGTTGAATATTTAGGGCTGATTTTTGTTTTCGTGGCCTATGGTCTGGTTGAAAACGCGACCCTTGCGGCGGCGCTGTATGTGCTAGACCACATGTTTTTTGCTATGGCGATTGCAATCAGTACCTACTTCCAAAAGATTGCGGACCCTAAGGATATGGCCAGTAGTGCTGGCGTGTCGTTTACCATTAGTCATATCGCCGCCATTGTTATCCCAGCCGCACTAGGCTTAGTGTGGATTTCCTCGCCATCCTTGGTCTTTTACTGTGGGGCGGCTTTTGCGCTGCTGTCTTTGGTGGCGTCGCAGTTTATCCCGCGCGACCCTGAGCCAGGCAATGAAACGACTCGATCTCAGAGCCGTGGTGATTCAGCGTCTGTAACCATTTAGTGCGTTGTCCCTGCGGCCGAATTCTGCTGACGAACATAGTGCTGGGCTTAACAGGTATGAATGGCTAGGCCTTTCGGGTTCATTTAGCAAGCACCTCCAACAACTTCGCTGCGGATGCGTCCATGCCTTGCTTAATGAAAGGTTCTACCGCCGCAGGTTCTACCGCTGTCCGCCAAGTGAGCAGGGTACCTTCCGGAGCGGGGCTGAGTGCCATGCTCGCGCGATGGCTGGCTAGGGGCGGTGTCGACTCAATCACGCCATAGCTGATGGTGTGCGTGTCATGGTCTACGCTGAAAATTTGCTCGGCTAAGTCGCCGGCGCCGTCCATCTTGAAGCGTCTGACTTGGCCGTCGAATTCGCAAGAGGCTACGCCAGCAACCCAGTCTATGCGGCCTGGGTCACTAATGATTTGCCAAACATCGGTAACTGCATGAGGCAGTTTATATTCTAATTCTATCGCCATAGCTCTCTCCTCTTGCCCTAGATCATAGCGAGTCTGGCCTTTCCGGGTAAAGCGCATGTTATGGTGGACCGATTGAGGGATTGTCCGGGGGGATGGATGCAAGGCCCGTTAAATCACATTCGAGTATTGGACTTAACCATTGCGCGAGCAGGCCCGACCGCGGTGCGTTTGCTTGCGGATTGGGGCGCAGACGTGATCAAAGTAGAACCGCCGCCGCGTAAGGATGCGCAAGGTAACTCCGTAACCGGCAGTCGGCATGGCTCGGACGAGCAAAATCTGCACCGTAACAAACGCTCTGTAGCTATTGATTTAAAGAGCGAGGCCGGTCAAAAGTTGTTCCAGCGTTTGGCGATCGACGCGGATGTGGTGGTGGAAAATTTTCGCAGCGATGTGAAATTTCGTTTGGGAGTCGACTACGATACTTTGCGTGCCATCAATCCAAAGCTTATCTACGCCAGTATTTCTGGTTTCGGTCAGGATGGCCCCTATCGCAGCCGCCCCGGTGTCGATCAGATTATTCAAGGTATGAGTGGTCTGATGTCTGTTACGGGTGCGCCCGGTATGGGGCCTATGCGCGTCGGGGTGGCAATTTCTGACACTTCTGCAGGGATGTTCCTCGGCCAAGGCATTTTGCTTGCGCTGTTGCATCGTGAACGCACTGGGGAGGGGCAGTGGGTGCATACTTCATTGTTGGAAGCCATGCTGAGTAAGTTAGATTTTCAGGGTGCTCGCTATACGATGGATGGTGAGGTGCCAACTCAACAGGGCAATGATCACCCTACTCAAGTGCCTATGGGCACTTTTGAAGCTCAGGATGGCTATGTCAATATTGCAGCGTTTGGCAGCCATATGTGGCAGCGCTTCTGTGATGCGCTGGGTGCCGAGGCGTTATTTGAGCATCCGGATTACCAACGCGTGAGCGAGCGTGTGGGTAAGCGCGAACAGATTAAAGAAGATATGAATCGAATAACCCGCACATTCACGGTTGCGGATCTTGTGCTTCGTTTAAATGATGCCGGGGTGCCCTGCGGGCCGATCAATGATATTGGTCAAGCGTTTGAAGACCCTCAGGTGCGGCATCTGACTATGGCTAAACCCGCTGAGCATCCGCAACTCGGCGATGTAAATCTGGTTCGTTCGCCGATTAATTTGTCCGGCTTCCCGCACCCTTCTAGGTTTCATTGCGCCGCACCAGATGCCGGCGCTGACGGTGTGGACGTGCTTGCCGAATTGGGCCTTGGCGCCGATGAGATTCGGTCTCTGCAAGCTCTGGGGGTCATTGCCTGATGCGGCTTAAGGAAACGCTCGGTTACGCTGTAGGCGATCTCGGTATCAACCTCTATTTCATTTCTGTCATGACCTACCTGTTGCTGTTTTATACGGACGTTATGGGTTTGTCGGCAATGGCGGCGGCGGGTGTGATCGCCTTAGCGCGTGTTGTAGATGCAGTAACAGACCCTCTCATGGGGATGCTCGCTGAACGTACGCGCACTCGATTTGGTCGTTTTCGACCCTGGCTCATTCTGGGTGCCTTGCCGCTCGCCGCGATAACTGTGCTGACGTTCACGGTGCCGGATCTGGACGACACCGGGAAGCTGTGGTGGGCCTATACCACCTACTTACTGTTCGGGGTTTTGTATACCGTGGTGACCATTCCTTACTCGGCGTTGACGGCATCGCTGACTGACGACTACGGCGCACGAACCCAGCTATCGACTTGGCGCATGGGCTGTGCGTTCTCCGGCGCGTTTATCGTGTCGGTGGGAACGCCAGAGTTTGTGCAGCTTTTTGACGACCAA
>ERZ802831.732-NODE-732-length-16782-cov-14.8307_pt1 | contig 16782 bp, 23 predicted proteins | sample MGYA00345655_ERZ802831 | MGnify/ENA primary metagenome ERZ802831 (study PRJEB30503, sample SAMEA104212376) | marine metagenome | biome: Westerlies Biome; feature: [SRF] surface water layer (ENVO:00010504) within the epipelagic zone...; material: water...
TTTTTTACCAGACTCAAGTAAAATAGAGTTTGATGTAAAATTTTGTATCTTGTCCGTGACTACGCTTGCTTTATTTTCTTTTATGCTATTAAAAAAATCACCATTAGGAACTAAGCACATTCTTTGTTCCCATGGATTGTAACTTGGCGTAAAATTTTTCTTAATTTCGTCTTCTGGTAAATACTCATTTATTCTTTTAAGTAGCTCTTTTTTCATGCGTTCTGGAGAGTTACGACAAGCTCTATATATCCATTGTTGAAAAAGAACATTTTTAAATCTTGTCAAAGCATATGAAACTTGTGATGGAAATATCGCTTTTAAAAAATTTGATATTTTATCTTGGTCTGGATAAGCAACAATATAAGTAGGTGAACGTTGCAACATAGTTACCGAATTAGCATCTTTTGCAATTTCTGGTACTAATGTTACAGCAGTTGCTCCACTACCTATGACAACAACATCTTTATTTTTATAATCAATTTTATCTGTCCATTTTTGTGGATGGATTATAGATCCTTGAAAATTTTCGATACCTTTAAATTCAGGAGTATATCCATTTTCATAACTATAATATCCACTGCACATAAACAAAAATTTACAACTAATAATAATATTTTTGTTTGAACTAGAGTCAAAAATTGTAAGCTTCCATAGGGCTTCATCTGAAGACCATTCTGCTTTTACTAGTGATTTATTATACTCAATATTTTGTTCTAGGTTATTTTCATTAACCGTTTCTTTTAGATATTTCATAATTGAAGGACCATCAGCAATAGCTTTACGTTCCCTCCACGGCTTAAAAGAAAAACCTAATGTAAACATATCGGAATCTGATCTTATGCCAGGATATTTAAATAAATCCCATGTACCTCCGATTGAGTCTCTTTTTTCAAATATAGTAAAATTTTTATTTGGACACTTCTTTCTCAAATAAGATGCAGCACTAATACCAGATATCCCAGCACCAATTACAGCTACATCTATATAACTTGTCATTTAATCTCTAATCCTGACTGATATTTCAACTGCATCATAGATATTTTCTCTATATTCTAAATGTGAACCTATATTATTTGAGTTATAAAAACTAGAATCTCTTACATGCTTAAAATATTCGGTCATATCTTCTTTAAACAGGCCGACATTATCAGCAAAAATCACAGTATCTTTTTTAACAAGTCCGGTTTTCTCCAATAATATCAAATCAGATAGGTATCTCTTTTTAGCATGATCAATAAATACAAAGTCAAAAGGCTCATCAAGTTTTGGGATAATATCTTCTGCTTTGCCTCTAATAAATTTTACCATATTCGTTAATTTGGCTTGTTTAACTATTTTAGATGCTACTTCAATTGAGTTAGGGTCTGGATCAATACTAATTAAACTGCCACCATTCTCTAGATGCATTGCAATCAGTACTGCTGAATAACCAATAAAAGTGCCCAGTTCTAGAACTCTTTTTGATTGATGCTTTATTATTAAATTTTTTAGTAGCAATCCTTTTTCTGGCCCCACATTCATTAAGAACCTTTTTCTATCTAAAGCTCCTTCAAGCGCATATCTATCAATAGTATCTAAAACTGATTGTGGATCTCCCTTTTCAGAATTTTTCAATACGAAATCTAAAACTGCATCCATTTTTAAATTTGACATTTCATTTACCAATTAATGCTGATCCCCAAAAATGGTAACTCAAGAATTTAGGCCCAGGTATGTACATACTATTTATTGAAGACATTTCAAAACCTGCATCTTTTATCACTTTTGGAATATTTACATCTAAATGACATCCACCAGCAATTCTTTTTTGAATTGGATTTAATCTTTTTTGCCAAAGATATACATTTCTGTCTGGTGCCATTCCATGCTCTGAAAAAAGCATTTTTCCATCAGTTTTAAGGACTCTTCTTATTTCACTTAGTGCTGCAGATAAGTTGGCAATTGAACACATTGTATAGGTGCTAACAACTGTATCAAATGTATTATCTTCATACGGTAGTTTTTCTGCAGATAATTGCTCTATGTTAAGAGAAATATTATTTTCTTTAGCACGAAACTTTGCTTTTTCTAAAAGAACTCCATCAGGTTCTACAGCAAAAACCTCTTTTACATTTGTTTGATTGTAATACTTAAAATTTAACCCTGAACCAATTCCAATTTCTAATACTCTTCCTGTTGCATCAGGTATAATTTTCATTCTTTGCTTGCTGAAAGGCTTTGCTTGCATTGCAAGATTAATTAAGTGTGGGCATATGTAACGATCATATAGTTTTTGGATCATTTTTTTAAACCGAGTCGCTCGTGGATATCTTTATCAGATGTGCTATAGCGAAAGAGAAGGTTTTCGTCAGGCTTAGCCCTTTTAAAAGCTTTTTGTGCTGCTAGCGCTGCTTCATGAAAACCTGATAAAATTAATTTGAGTTTGCCAGGATAAGTTGCAATGTCTCCAATTGCAAATATACCCTCTAAATTTGTTTGAAAGTCTTCAGTGTTCACTATAATCTGTTTTTCACTAAGCCCTAATCCCCAATCATTTATCGGCCCTAATTCATTTTTAAGCCCATGAAAAATTAAAATTTCTTCACAGTCCAATATTTTTATTTCGCCTTCCTTGTTCTTAATAGATACATTTTTAATTCTCTCGTCACCATCCGTATCAAAAAGTTGGTTATTTGTATATAGAGAGACCTTTTTTCTATCAACAAGCTCTCGCATTTGCGAAACTGTATGCTCAACAGCTCTAAATTCTTCTCTTCTATGTACTAAATAAATATGTTTTGCAATTTTTGATAACTCTACAGTCCAATCTAATGCAGAATCACCACCTCCAAAAATTGCTACAGTTTTATCTTTATAGTTATCCTTATTTGGTATCGAATAAGCGACACCTTTATTTTCGAATTTAATTATGTTTTCGATTGGTGGTTTCCTTGGTTCAAAAGAACCCACCCCACCTGCTATAAATATATTTGGAGTTATGAATGTTTTGCCTAATGAAGTAGTTGCTTTCCATTCTTCACCTTCTTTTTCTAAACTTTCCAATCTTTGATTCAAATGCATGGGAGTTTGAAAAGGTTTAATCTGCTCTAGAAGATTATCTACTAGAGATTGTCCCGTGCAAGATGGTAGTGCAGGAATATCGTAAATTGGTTTATCAGGATATAGCTCCGCGCATTGACCACCAATTTTATCTAAATTATCTACAACTTCTGATTTTAAACCTAATATCCCTAATTCAAAAACCGCGAATAGCCCTACTGGTCCCGCTCCAATTATTAAACAATCTGTCTTAATTTGATCTGTCATTTGTCTATTATTGATAATGTGATATTAAATAATAACACTAAATTAATTTACAATGATAATAATACGAAAATATATCATATATGCGCTTCTAATAATAGGAATTGCAGTTGCTTTTACTTATTTGTCGGTTCCAATTTATAAAAACATCGTTTTTGTTAAAAATGATATTTGGAGTTCTGTGCCATCATTGGGCGATCCAAAAAGAAGTATTTACACTAGAGCATATGTTGCAACTTATGGGTTATTTGCATTATCAAAGCCAGAATCTGTGTATTTCTCAGCTGATCATGACATCAATGAGGAGTCATTAGATGGGTTATCCTGCTATATCTTGAGTGGTAATGACATTCAAAGTGCTTCAGTTAGTCCAAGATGGTGGAGTTTAACTGTGTATGATGATGATGGATATCTAGTTGAATCTTCAGAGAAACAATATTCATATAATAGCGAAAATATTATTTACAATTCTACTGGAAATTTTGAAGTCTACCTTGCAGACCGGCCTGCAGGCAATATTCAAAATTGGATAAAAACTCCTACCGATGGTTTATTTTCAGTAGTACTTAGAGTGTATCAGCCTGGAGAAGAATTCTTTTCAAACTTGAAAAGAGTCGACCTACCAATTATTGAGAAAGTTGATTGTTAATGAAAAGCTATTTAAAGAAAAGTTTGGTTCTTATTCTTTTTGGATTTATTTTACATATTTTATTTATTAGTTATTTCCATGTTGGAATGCTATGGGTATTTGATAGAGAAACTGGTGCAAATGACTCCGTAAATACTGTCCTACTCCATACTGATACTGCTACTTCAGATACAAGAGGACTTAAAAGACCAAGTTCAGATGTGATGTACTCAATCTGTACCTACGATGTAAAGTATAAGCCATTAATAATAACTACACCGATACCTGATAGTTACTGGTCAATTTCATTTTACTCAAAAAATACAGATAATTATGTAACGTTAAACGATCTTGATATTGAAAATAAATATTTAAAAGTTTATTTGGTAGGAATTAATTCTCAGCCAAAAAAAGTTAGTAATGGAACAGTAGTAGTATCTCCATCTGACACTGGCTATATTCTGATAAGAATGTTTGTAGGTAATGGTGAAAACCTGCAGCAGTTAAAAGATTTTCAAGAGTCACTTAGCTGTATTGAGTATAATGATATTTAAAATTGTTTCTCAGGAATGCTAACAATTAGACCGTCAAGAGTATCATCAACAGTAATTTGACAGCTGAGCCTACTACTTTCTTTTACTTCAAAAGCAAAATCTAACATATCTTCTTCACCATCTTCTTTTTGTGGTAGTTTTGCTACCCATGATTCATCAACATAAACATGACAAGTTGCACAAGCACAAGCACCCCCACAGTCAGCGTCAATTCCGGGTACTTTATTTTTTATCGCGCCTTCCATAACAGTTAGTCCGTTAGCGACATCAATTTCATGCTCAGTGCCTGAATGCTCAATATATTTAATTTTTGCCATATAATTTAATGATACCTATTTAATATTTAATAATATAAGTTCAATTAAATAATCATATAAGGGATGAATTATTGCAAAAAAGCGTCAAAGAAAGTATTAATACCCTCTTTAACGCTTTTTCTGGGGCCGGTCGAACCCCACGCATGTAAAAATGCGACGAGGATAGAATAAATAAAAAATATTTGTCAAAATAGGCCTAATTATTAGTTTTTTTTATAAACATGATTGCAAACAGCTTATCAACAACCTTTCTCCAACTTATTAACAAATTAATCAAATGTTAATTCCAAAACCTTATTTATTATTTCTTGGAGAAGCAAAAGATGCTCTTGCCATTAAAACGGCCTCTGGAATATATCAATGGCGCCCTGAATGGTGTAAATCTCAGTTTGTATATGATGAAGCAAAAGTCAAATTAGATCTCCCTTTTCAAAGTTTTAAAGAAGCATTCTCAAGTGATGTAAAAACTATGGTCATAGGTGTTGTGAATGCAGGGGGCACCCTATCTGATCGCTGGAAGCGCTCAATAATTGAAGCAATTGAATCAGGCTTAAATATAGCCAGTGGAATGCACACTAGACTAAGTGATGTTCCAGAAATTCTTGATGCTGCCGAAAAATATGGTGTCAATTTATATGATCTAAGATTTAGCAATCAAACCTTTTCAACTGGAAAAGGTAGTAAGAGAAGTGGCAAAAGATTATTGACCGTTGGAACTGATTGCTCTGTTGGAAAAAAGTATACAGCATTAGCTATTGAAAAAGCCATGAAAGAAAATGCTTTTAAATGTGAGTTTAAAGCAACTGGACAAACAGGGGTATTAATTGCTGAAAGAGGAATAGCAATTGATGCTATTGTTTCTGACTTTGTATCAGGCGCAGTTGAATGGTTGTCACCTGATAATGACTCTGATCATTGGGATATAATTGAGGGACAGGGCTCCTTATTCCATCCATCGTTTGCTGGAGTTTCGCTTGGACTACTTCATGGTAGTCAGCCAGATGCAATAATTCTTTGTCATGAACCAACTCGTACTAATATGAGAGGAGTGGATACATCTATTCCATCTATTCAAGAATGTATTGACGAAAATATACGACTTGGGAAACTTACAAATCCAAATATTAGGTGCATTGGTGTTGCTCTAAATACTTCAGATATGAATTCAGACTCTAAAGAATTAAAATCAAAAATTTCAAAAGAAAATAATTTACCATGTTTTGATCCACTTACAGATGATTTGTCTCAAATTATTGATGAAATAAGAAATATTTAGATTGATGCAACTAAAGCTTGAAAAAAAAATTTGGCCTCTAAACCAATCCTTCAACATATCCCGTGGCTCAAAAAGTGAAGCAGTTACAATTGAATTACAGTTAACTCATGATGGATATATAGGAAGAGGAGAATGTGTTCCTTACAGTCGATATAATGAAACTCCTGATACTGTAATAAAAGAGTTTGATAAAATTAAATTTCAACTAGAAAACAACAAAATTGATAATAATAGCTTACAAAAACTGATGGAGCCTGGATCTGCTAGAAATGCCTTAGATTGCGCCTTATATGATTTAAACCTTAAAACAAATAAAATAAGTTCATGGGATTTTTTCAAAGTTAAAAAACCTTCAGAAGTTGAAACTTGTTACACTATTGTTCTGGATGATGTTAAAAAAATGACTCAAGATGCAAAAGACCATGCAAATTATCCTATTCTTAAGATTAAGGTTGATGAAAAAAATCTGAGAGAAGCGTTAGAAGAAATTAGAAGCGTAGCGCCTAATCCTAAAATTATTTTAGATGCCAATGAAGGTTTATCTGTTCAATCTCTTGATAAATTAATTAATTTTTTAGATCAAATGGATATTGCACTTATGGAGCAACCTGTTGACTCATCAAAGGACTCAGATTTGGAATTTCTATCGTCTCCCGTGCCATTGTGTGCCGATGAGTCATTTCACAATTACAATGATATTCAAACAATTTTTAAAAAATATGACTATATAAATATTAAATTAGATAAAACTGGCGGGTTAACTGAAGCTTTTAAAATTGCCAAAAAAACCAGGGAGCTTAATAAGGGTATTATGATTGGTTGTATGGTTGGAAGTTCTTTGTCTATGATGCCAGCGCTATTGCTTCATGAATTCGCTGACTATATTGACTTAGACGGACCTTGTTTTTTGAAACAAGATCAAGTTGATGGATTATCTTATAATGAAGGATTTATAAATTTAACTACAAATATGTGTTGGGGCTAGAAGTTATTTTTCAGCTTTAGGGGTAAATATTTTTTTTCCATTATACATTCCAGTACTCATATCTACGTTATGAGATAACCTCATTTCACCCGAATCTTTATCTTCAACAATTTTAGCATTGGATAGGCTTTGATGAGCCCTTCTCATACCACGCCTTGAATTAGAAATCTTACTCTTTGGAACAGCCATAATATTACCTTTATAATTTTGTTGGATTAGGAGCGTCACCGTATACTTTTTTAGGATCAAATACTTTTTTGTGACCTAAATCTTCTAGTTCAACATTATTTTGATTATCTTCTAGTTTAATTTTACGATAAAAACAAGACTTATAGCCTACGTGACAACTTGCACCATTTTTAGGTATTTCTACTCTCATATATAAAGCATCCTGATCGTCGTCTATTAAGATTTCTCTCACTTTTTGCACGAAACCACTGGTAGCACCTTTATGCCAAATAGATTGATGACTTCTGCTAAAATAGTAGGCCTCTTTGGTGGCTATAGTTTTCTCTAATGCTTCTTTATTCATATATCCAGTCATTAAAATTTGATCATTTAAAACATCAACTGTCGTTACAACAATAAGACCATTCTGATCAAATTTTGGAGCTAATTCAGTACTCTCCTCAACCTGTTCGACTGATATTCTGTTTTTAAACATACTTTTTATTTGTCAATTATTTTAAGAGGGTTTAACTTAATTATATTAATTATACAATGAAATATCAGGATTTTTATTAGTGAATTCCAGGAATGATCCAATAAAGCCAGTTAAAAAAAGGGGTGCAAAAACAACTTTTTTTCCTCCTTATGTGCTTATTCTAGGCCTTTTGAGCTCAAGTATTGTAGATAGTTTTTTAATTCATATGCCGATATTTAAGAGTAATTTAATATTACTTATATTAGGCCTAGGATTAGCAATTTCGTTTTTTGGACTAGCAATTTATACGCTTAAAATATTTTCTGATAATGAAGAGAATGCAAGCCCAAATTCAGCTCAAGGACAATTATTTGTTGGAGGGTCATTTAAGTACTCTAGAAATCCTATCTACCTTGCTATAGTTTTAATTCAATTAAGCTGTGGAATAGCATTCAATACATGGTGGTATATTATTAGTGCATTGATTTCTATACCAGTGCTTACATTTACAGCAATAATTCCAGAGGAAAAATATCTTGAAAAAGAGTTTGGAAAAGTTTACACGGAGTACAAGAAAACTGTACGAAGATGGATATAGCCTTTTTATAAATTTTTTTTTCATTCATGATTCTAATTTTAAGATCTAGTTGGGCTTTGTTTTTTGGTGTAGCAATGGTTTTTCTTGCTAATGGATTACAAGGAAGCCTGATTGGAGTTAGGGCTTCTATTGAAGGCTATTCACCTTTTATAGTTGGTATAATAATGACTGGTTACTATGCAGGTTTCATGCTAGGAGCGCTCTTCATTCCTGAGCGAATTCAAAAAGTCGGACATGTTAGAGTTTTTGCATCTTTAGCCTCAATTGCATCAATCTCAATCTTGCTGCATTCATTACATTTTTCAGTCATTACTTGGTTTATAATGAGATATACAACAGGATTTTGTTTCGTTGGCATGTATTGTGTTGCAGAAAGCTGGATCAATGACCAATCTGAAAATGAAAGTAGAGGTCAAGCACTATCTGTATATATGATTATTAGTATGGGTGGAAATGCTATTGGTCAATTATTTTTAAACTTTGCTGATCCTAGTAGTGCAACCTTGTTTATGCTTGTTTCTATTTTAATTTCATTATCTCTAGTACCGATTCTAATTACTGTTGGCAAACAACCTGACTTTACTGCTGCTAAAATACTTTCGATAAAAGAATTGTATAGAGCCTCTCCTCTAGGAGTCATCTCTGCAATTGGAGTTGGTACTGCTCATGGCGCACTATGGGGAGTAGGTTCTGTTTATACAATAAAAAATGGTCTCAGTATTTCGCAAACATCATTCTTTATGTTTAGCTTCATTATTGGAGGTGCATTTTTTCAATATATTATTGGCTATTTATCAGACAAATATGATCGCAGGTTAATTCTAACTATCGTCACTTTTGCTGCATCTGGCTTTAGTGTACTTGCGCTAATTTTTAATGGTTCTTTCACATTATTAATTATTATTGCTTTTATCTTCGGTGGATTAACTGTTCCACTTTATTCAATTGCAATCGCTCATACGAATGACTTTCTATCTAAAAGTGAAATGGTAGCTGCAAGTGGAGGTTTGCTATTAGTGGGGGGTATCGGACTGACATTAGGACCAATTGTAGCTGGCCTATTTATGAATATTTTAGGTGCAAATGGCTTCTGGATTTATTTATTTATTATTCATGCGGCAATTGGTATTTATGCACTTTATAGAATTTCAATTAGAGACTCAGTGCCCCTTGAGGAACAAGGTAGTTCTGTTTTTGTAACTAGTAGAGCTTCACCAGTGGTAATGGACCTTTATCCTGATGCAGAAGATTTAAAAAATGAAAATTAAAATTTTAATTTAATTCTTTTTTTTTCAATAATCTTTTTCTTATTTGGAATTACTCTTTTCTTAAACTTAGAAGTCCTAAGTTCTTTTGCTACTGGATTCGATTTTTTATTTGGTTTCACTTTTGTCATTTATACTCAAAGCAAAACACTGCCACCATCGACCATTAATGTTTGTCCTGTAACAAACTTACTTTGATCACTGGCTAAATAGAGTATGGTGCCATATATATCATCAACTTCTAACGTTTTTTGAAGTATTTGTCCTTTAGCTATTACTTCAAAACCGCGTTCAGCTTTTTCACCAAGAAATTCCTCGGCTGACTCTGTTTTAACCATAGATGGTGCTACTGAATTGACTCTAATTCCATCTTTTCCAACCTCTCTCGCAATCACTCTTGTTAGCCCAAGCACCGCTGCCTTTGAAGTTGCGTAATCTGCAGCATATGGCATTCCATAAATAGCAGCCAATGAAGCTATATTGATTATAGATCCACTTTTTTGTTTTCTCATTGTTGGAACTACAGCCCTGCAACAATTCCATACGCCTTTAACATTCACACTCATTGCCTGATCCCATTGCTTGGGATCAATATCTTCAAATCTACTACTTTTTAAAGTACCGTATAAAGCTGCATTATTAACTAATACGTCTATTTTTTTGTAATTTTGAAGTGTCTTTGCAACTAAATCCTCACAACTGTTATAATTAGTTACATCTAATTCAATTGATAAACACTCACTGCCTTTGTCTTCAATTAATTTTTTTGTTTCTTCACATGAATTAATATCGGCTGCAACTACTAAGGCTCCAGCATTGGATAATTCTATAGCATATTTTTGCCCAAGACCTCTTGCAGCACCCGTAACTATTACAACTTTATTTTTCATAACTCTCTTTCTATTAATGATTATTAATTATTTTATCAATTTCTTCCATAGACAACTCATAAAGTAACTTTTTAGATAACGCATAATTAAATCCAGCTCTAGCCAAAATTCCAAATTCTTTATTCTTAATTTTCTCATCCAAGGTATTTCTTCTAAATGGCCCGATTGACCTTTTTTTAACTAGTTTTGACGCAGCAAATAGCTCTATATCAGATTCTTCTGCATTAACCTTATCAATGCATGAATTGATAATATCTTCATTAACACCCAGCTGTTTTAATCTAAATTTGATTTTAGAAATTGACCAACCTTTATTTATAAAACTCTTAACTTTGCTTTCTGCATATATACTATCATTTAGAATATTTTGTTTTTCTAAGTTTGTTATAATTTGATTTATAACAATTTCACTATCATGATTCAATTCAGTATCTCTCACCTTTTTTTTTAAATAGTCCTTTAAGTTTTTTGAACTAGATGAATATCTTTCTAAATACCAAAAGGCTTTAGCTTCTATCTTTTTATAGGTCTCACTTACCATTTTTTAACATGTGAATTACTTCTTTTGCGGCTAAAGATGATGGATTTTCCTTACAGTTCAATTGCGCTATGGCTACCTCTGATGCATGAAGAATACTTTTCTTATATTCGTCATCTACAATTATTTTTTCTAGTTTTTTTCCAATTTTGTCTGCGGTACATTGCGTCTGTAGTAGCTCAGGTATATCTCCTTGATTATTAATAATATTTATTAAGTTAGCAAATTTTGTCTGGGCAAGTGTTTTAATGATAGCATAACTAAAAAAATTAAACTTGTAAGCTACAAGATAAGCAATATTAAAATAGGAAAGCTCTAGTGCAACTGTTCCTGAAGTAGCTATCGCATAATCAGCTACCACAAAAGATTCATATTTTGCTTCCTCATTATCCAGAATAGTGACATCAAAACTAATATTTTTTGCTTTTATTATATTTCTAACGTAACTTGCTAATTGTTTTTTTATAGGCAGCACTAAACTAAAATTATCGTAGAAATTGTAGCTTTCAACAGTGTTAAGGTAGATATTTAAAAGTTTATCGATTTCTGGCTTTCGACTTCCAGGTAGAATTAATAAAATAGGTTTCTTGTTATCAGTAATGTATTTATTATTAAACTCATCAAAAGTAATCTTTGGTTTTATTTTATTAGTAATGGGGTGACCAACAAAAGTAGTTGCAACCTGCTTTTCTTCAAATAATTTTTTTTCAAATGGAAGAATAGTTAAAAGCTTATCTACTGTAGATTTGACGGTATAAATTCGATTGGGTCTCCACCCCCAAACAGATGGTGCCACATAATGTAAAATTTTAATATTTGAGTTTCTTGATTTTATTTTTTTTGCAATTCTTAGAGTAAAATCAGGGCTATCAATTGAAACAACAATGTCTGGTTTTAGTTCTAATATTGACTCAGTTACATTATTAATAATTTTTTTTATTTGTAATATTTTTGGAATAACTTCGATTATCCCCATGACATTAATTTCCTTTATATGATGAAAATTAGTCATACCTCGTTCAAGAAGCAGTGAGCCACCAATGCCAAATAGCTCGAATTCATTTAAACCAGAACTTCGAAGAGCATCTACTAATGATGCACCTAATTCATCTCCTGACTCTTCTCCTGTTATTATGACTATCTTCATTTACTACTCTTATAATTAATGTATACTTATCATTTAAACTATAACAAATAAATATGACCAAAACTGTTACTTTTTGCTACGATTTTGGAAGCCCATACTCTTATCTTGCTCATAGAAACCTAAAAGCAATTACTGAGACAGGTGCCGAGATTGATTTTAAACCAGTACTAGTGGGTGGAATTTTTAAATCCACAGATAATCGTCCACCTTTATCAATACCAAAAAAATTTACATATATGGCTACAGATATGATGAGGTGGTCTAAAAAACTAAATGTTGAAATAAAAATGAATCCATATTTTCCAATTGTCACTGTTCCTCATATGCGTGGAGCTGTTTTGGCACAGGAAAAAGGCGTGTTGGATAAATATAATGAAAAAATGTTTGAAGCTATTTGGATTAAAGCTCTTAATCTAAATGATCAAATAATTTTATCGGAAGTAGCAACAGAATCTGGAATTGATGGCAATGAATTTGCTGAAGGCATTATGAGTGATGAAATCAAAGAAGGTCTTAAGATTAACACACAGTATGCGGTTGATAATGGTGCTTTTGGTGTACCAACATTTTACTTTAATGACGAAATGTATTGGGGAATTGACAGTATGAAATTCCTTATAGAAGATTTGAATAAATAGTTATTGCTTGTCTTCGTCAAAATTTCTTGCAACTATTGCCGCCAATCCTGGTAGAAACCTACTTAATAATGATGCGAACATCAGCATCGAAAAAATTGGTATAACTAGCACTTCTCTTTTATTATTTTTTATAGCACCGATTATCATCTTTACAGCTTTTTCAACTTTTAAACCTTTAGAATCATGACCACGATCATTTTTGCCATATGGATTACCATCCTCAACTAGGGCCTTAATACCAATATCTGTATTTACATATCCTGGTGCAATAGTATTAACTTTTATATTATGCTCATGGACTTCAGCTCTTAAAGAGTCAATAAAACCGTGCAATGCATGTTTTGCTGCAGCGTATACAGATCTTTTTTTTGATCCAAATTTTCCACTTAAACTTGTATTAGTAACTATTTGTCCTGATCTTCTCTTAATCATATCTGGAAGAACTGATTTGGTTAAGCTAACGACAGACATGTAGTTCATATTCATAACTTTTTTATAAACTTCGATATCAGTCTCATTAACTGATGACCATGCCGAAATGCCAGCATTATTGACCAAAATATCTATTTTTTTTATATCTTTGATAACTGCATTATATAGTGCTCCTATACCTTCAAGATTCTCAAGATCAAATGGGAATAAATGTACCTCAGCATTGCCACAAAGTTGTTTCACTTTCTCTAGTTCATTTTCACGTCTTGCTGTAAGAACTAGAATTGCACCCAATTTTGAAAGCTGTATCGCTAATTCTTTACCAATCCCTGAAGATGCCCCTGTTATCCAAATAACCTTATTTTTGTAATAATCCATTTTTGTTTTTATCTAAATCGACCCATGATTAACTTTATGTTCAGCATATTTAATAAATCGTGTAATTACAAAATTAATAAATAAGTAAATTGATCCTGCTACAATAAATATTTCAACAGGTGCATATGTTTTAGAAATGATAGTTCGTGCAATACCAGTAATTTCCATCAATGTAACTATACTTATCAATGAAGTTGCTTTAACCATTAAAATTAACTCATTACCATAAGCTGGCAGTGCTTGTCTGATTGTAATCGGTAAAATTATTTTTCTTAATCTCAACATCTTGCTCATTCCCATTGAGCTACCAGCCTCAATATAGCCTGACGATACTGATTGCATCCCACCTCTTATAATTTCAGCTGAGTAAGCAGCTGTGCTTAGAGTTAAGGTCAGTATTCCACAAAAAAGTGGGCTCTCAAGTACATACCATAAAAAGCTTTCACGAATAAATGTAAACTGAGCTAAACCATAATATATGAAAAAGAGTTGAAGTAATAATGGCGTTCCCCGTATTGTGTAGATAAAATAATAGGCTGGATTACTAAAAAATTTATTTTTTGATACTCTCATCAGTGCAACCCCTACTGCTAAAACAAGTCCAAAAATAGTTGATAAAAAAACAACCTCTAAAGTTAAAGGTACTCCTTTTAGGATTTTAAAAAATGACTCGTACATTAATTCAAATCTCATTATGAGTTCTCCCTTACAAAACCTTTAGAGAACTTAGATTCTGCCCTGTTGAAAAACTGATAGGATATAGATGTGATAAATAGATATAGAAAAATTGCAACTGTATAAAATAAAAAGGGCTCATGAGTAGAACCAGCTGCTATTTTTGATTGTCGCATAATTTCAACAAGACCTGTCACACTTATAAGAGCAGTATCTTTTAGTGTAACTTGCCATACATTACCAATACCTGGTAAAGCAAGTCTAGCAACTTGAGGAAATATTATCTTTAGTGACATTATACTTTTTTTCATGCCAAGCGTTTTTGCAGCTTCAAATTGTCCCTTGGGAACAGCCAATATAGCACCTCTTATGACTTCAGTTGAATAAGCTCCAGATATTGCCCCAACTGCAATTGTACCAATTGTGAATGGGCTTAATTCGATGTACCCCATATATCCAAATATTTTTGCAATATACATAACTGCGCTGCCTCCACCAAAGAATAGTAGGTAAATAACCAAAAGCTCTGGTACACCCCTAACTACAGTTGTATAAAATTCTGCAATTGCTCTTAATATTAATGAATTAGAAAGCTTAAAACTTGCAAAGAGAGTTCCAATTACCAGTCCAAAAGCTAGTGACGAAGTGCTGACCATGATTGTCATAATCATGCCCAGTAGTAACTCGTCACCCCAACCTGTATCTCCAAAAGTAATAAGCTCAAGCATATTTTGATAATAAGTTAAAAAAAAACGGCTGCAATATATTACAGCCGTTTTTTATATTATTATAGATTAGCTATTACGGAGCTAAATCTTTTCCAAAGTATTGCATAGATATTCTGCTGATTGTTCCATCAGCTGCAGCTTCAGCAATTGCTTTATCGAACATAGCTTTAAGATCTGAGTCACCCTGTCTAATTCCAGCGCCAACACCTTCACCTAATAAACCACCAAAAATATTTGGCCCGAAGAATGTAACATTTGCTCCAGATGGAGTGCCCATATATGCTTCAATTGTTCCACTATCACTTAAAGCGGCATCAATTCTACCGGCTGATAAATCAAGATTCATTTCATCCTGAGTTGGATAAATCTTCAAATCAACATCTAAATACGTATTCGCAAAATCTTCATGAATAGTTGCTGCAGTAACTCCTAATCTTAAACCTTTTAATGCTGCATTAAGAGTACCAATTGTACCTTTTGTAGCAGCGCTATCATCATCTAAGTTTAAATTTTTTGCAGTTGAAAGAGTTGTTAATGGTGAACCTTTAATTGTAGACATCTTAGCAGGCTCAGTCATGTAAGCGGAAGAAAAACTTATTGTTTTCATTCTTTCTTCAGTAATTGACATACCCGCCATAATTACATCGTACTTGCCTTGAACAAGAGCTGGAATAATTCCATCCCAATCTTGTTGCACGAATTCACAGTCAGCACCCATTCTTGCGCATAAATCTCGAGCAAGATCAAGTTCAGCTCCAACTAGTTCACCTGCAGCATTTGTATAGTTCCAAGGCTCATATGCCCCTTCTGTACCTACTCTTATTTTTGACCAGTCTCCAGCTAAAGCAAAAGATGACAAAGATAAGGTTATAAGCAATGTTGTAAAAACTTTAATTATTCTCACGATTGACCTCCATATTATATAATAAGATAGCCTATCTTTAAAAATGTTAGTTAAGCAAGGTTAATTTTACAAATTTTGAAAATATTAATCTTTTTTTACTCTTGACCAGAGATAAATGATAATGGCAATTGAGATAAGTCCGACTACACCGGCATCACCCAAATCTCTTACAAGATTTACTAAATTATCAATAATATTTTTTCCAAGAAAAGGGTTAGTTGGTCCAAACAACAGCTCTAATATGATTGCTATTGCTATTAATAGAAGACCAAAATCTATTATTTCACGCAGAATTGTTTTAATTTTTGTCAACATACTGAAATTATATCATTATTTAGATCTAACCCCTAAGCATATTGCCTAGGGGTTAAAATTGCAGTTTAGTCTCTAAACAAATAGAGAATTACTCCTAAAGCAACAAGACCAACAATACCTTGGCTACCCAAGCTATTTATTAGACCTACAATATTGCCAGCTATGTCACCCAACCATGGAATTCTTCCAGTAGGGCTCAAAAGTGACGCAACAATTCCAAGACCTAATAGAGCTATTCCTAGCGAAGTAAGGCTTGCAACCATTCTTTTAGCGTTATCTATCATCTGTTACTCCTCCCGTTATTGTGATTAGTCACATTACACAACATTTTGTGTTGAATTGAGACTAAACCTCATACATCTAGATTAAAAGAACCATATTGATTTTAACTCACTGATTTAATTCAATAATAATAAGTTAATAGAAAATAGTGATATATTTACAACATATTTTTTAAGCTTATTTCTTGTTTTAAACCTTAATGATTCGATCAATATTAGCTCTTAAAAACTTAATTTAGACGAAGCGTATCAAATAGCTGATTAGAGATTTCGTGCAGATTATTTTC
>ERZ802831.736-NODE-736-length-16726-cov-25.9932_pt1 | contig 16726 bp, 15 predicted proteins | sample MGYA00345655_ERZ802831 | MGnify/ENA primary metagenome ERZ802831 (study PRJEB30503, sample SAMEA104212376) | marine metagenome | biome: Westerlies Biome; feature: [SRF] surface water layer (ENVO:00010504) within the epipelagic zone...; material: water...
GTGCCGCTTTTGCAGGAGACGCTGTCACTGCCTCAGCAAGCCGACTGACTTTTTTGCAACCCTCACCGGTGGGCGTGTCTCGAGGGGCGGTATCGCTAGTGGCGTAAAGAGTGCTGTGAAGACTGGTGAAAAAGATCTCCGCTAAGCGGTATCGGCGAAGAGCTCCCGACCCACCAGCATACGGCGAACTTCTGAGGTACCCGCGCCGATTTCATAGAGCTTGGCGTCGCGCAGTAGCCGGCCGGTGGGGTAGTCGTTGATATATCCGTTACCCCCCAGCAACTGAATCGCATCGAGCGCCGACTGGGTCGCTGCTTCGGCGGTGTAGAGAATGACGGCGGCGGCATCTTTGCGGCTTTGCTCACCCCGGTCCAGCGCCTCGCAGACCCCATAAAGGTAGGCGCGACTGGCGGAGCAGCGGGCGTACATATCAGCCAGCTTACCCTGCACCAGCTGAAATTCTCCAATCGGTTGACCGAATTGCTCGCGCTCGTGAACGTAGGGGAGCACTGCATCGAGACAGGCCTGCAATATCCCCACTGGGCCACCGGAGAGCACCGCTCGCTCGTAGTCGAGGCCCGACATCAGCACGCGCACGCCGCTACCGACTTGTCCCAACACCTGATTGGCGGAAATCACGCAGTCCTCAAACACCAGTTCACAGGTGTTGGAGCCGCGCATGCCGAGCTTGTCCAGTTTGGGCGATCGGGAGAACCCTTTGGTACCGCGTTCGACGATAAAAGCAGTGATGCCCTTTGATCCTGCCTCCGGGTCGGTTTTGGCATAGATCACATACACATCGGCATCAGGCCCGTTGGTAATCCACATCTTGTTGCCATTGAGGATGAAGTCATCTCCCTGACGTTCCGCGCGCAAGCGCATGCCTACGACGTCAGATCCGGCCCCCGGCTCGGACATGGCCAGTGCGCCGATGTGTTCCCCACTGCACAGAGCCGGTAAATATTGCGCCCTCTGCTGCTCGGAGCCATTCAGGCGAATCTGGTTCAGACAGAGATTGGAGTGCGCACCGTAAGACAAACCGACTGAGGCGCTGGCGCGGGAGATCTCCTCCATGGCAATCGCATGCGCCAGGTAACCCATACCGCTACCGCCGTATTGCTCGGGAATGGTGATGCCCAGCAGACCCAGGTCGCCCATTTTGGTCCACAGATCTCTGGGAAAATCGTTGTCGCGGTCAATGTCGGCGGCCCGCGGTGCAATCTCCGTGGTAGCAAACTGGTGCACCGTCTCCCTGAGTAAACCGATCTCCTCGCTATGGCCATATTGTAGGGTGGGGTAGGGGGTACTCATCTCAATGGGCTCCTGCTGATTTCACCGGCTCCTGCCGCCTGCGCGCGAGGCCCTCTGCCCAGTGGACAGAGGTCATCGTCTGTAGTGGCCAGTGAGTATGTAACACAACTGCGCATCAGCGTGCTGGATATCAGTCATAATCTATTCTTGATTGATGACCGGGCGGGTGCCTCGACGCCCCCTGGTGCTGCTCCTGGTGGAGTATCGCTCTTGGTGCACGGCTCCTAATGATGCGGTGACAGGGAATCTCATGAGAAAGCTGCTCAAATTCGGCCACTCAATGACCGCCATTACTTTTCTCGGCTCGGTGGTGGTGCTGTGGGTGTTTCATCATTATTTGCCGCCACCCGCCGAGGCGCTGGAGATCTACGTGGCGGAGCGGCAGGTGATGGAGCGTGTGGCGACGCTGGTCATGATGCCTTCGCTGCTCGTCACCCTGCTGTTCGGTCTAGCCTCGTTCGCGGTGGTACCCGGTTATCACGGCGCGCCTTGGGCCTGGGCGAAGTTGGTCACGACCGTGTTGATGCTGGAGGGGAGTCTGCTTGGGATACAAAGCCCCATCAAAAGAGAGGCTGAACTCGCCAGCGCGGCGTTGATCGATGTCAGTCTGGTGGGTGAGTTGGCGCTTAAACTGGAGGCGGAACGCGGATCCCTCGTAATCATCGGTTTGGTGGCAACCGCCAATGTCGCCCTTGGGGTGTGGCGCCCCAAATTCCGTTCCCGAACTAAACTAGCGTCCTGAACATCAGCGCCAAACGCTTGCCGCGACTCAAGCTCTCAAGAAACTCCCGTGGGTCCGCATCGCGGGTCATGAAATCCGAAAAGCCGCTTAGGGTTTCCATATCAATCCCGTCGAGGTTGAGGAATCCCATTTGCCAGTCCGCGAATTCTCTTGACTCAGTCTCGCCGTCAAATAGGACACGCACTTCCTTGTGGCGAGGATCCTCCTCAATGTCGTGAAAGGTCGCCATGACGGCTGATTCACTGCCTTCCAGCACCTGATAAAAGCTACCTTCCCGATAAAGCAATAAGCCCGTCACATTCCGATCCGTGTTGGCATTCCTTGCTTCGGTTAATAAGGCGATCAATGCCTCTTCAGTAAATTTTACGGCCTCAGTACTGACGTATCCGAGGTGAAAGAGGGTGTCAGGGTCCTGCGCCTGTTGGGGGCTGTTGAGCTGTGACATGGGGAGCTTGCCTCTAAAGCGATCCGAAGATCTATATGTGCTGAGCCCCCAACCTCACCTTGCTTGCTCCCGGCTCAATAGTCAAATAAAATTGACAGATATGTGGTAAAAAATATAGACAGCAAATTGGACATCGGGCGAGATCGCTCGGAGAGTGGCCAAAATGGCCACGTTGGGGGAAAACATGAGTGAAGCACTGGCCTCATCGGACGGGGCGGTCAATCTGACCACACAGCAGGCGCTGGAGGCACAGCCTTTGGCGCCCCGATTCTATTGCACCGACTACGCGGCAATGGAGCATATCGACATCGAGCCCGTTCGCGCAGAGTGGGATCTGATGATGCGCGACTTCGAGCTCGACACGAACCGCGGCCACTTCAAGCAGAACTACGAGTACGACCCCAGCATTCTGGAGTCGGACCCCGAACTCAAAGAAGAGTTTCTCGATCTGCTCGTCTCCTCCATCACCGCGGAGTACTCGGGTTGTGTGCTCTACCAGGAGATCGAGAAAAACGTTAGCAACCCCGACGTCTCCAAGCTGATGCGCTATATGGCGAGGGATGAATCTCGACACGCCGGTTTCATCAATAAAGCGCTGAACAAGCTCGGTGTGGCTGTTGACCTCGGGGTGTTGAAGCGTGAGAAGGAGTACACCTTCTTCAAGCCCAAATATATTTATTACGCTACCTATCTCTCAGAAAAGATCGGCTACGCGCGCTACATCACGATCTATCGACACCTTGAGCGCCATCCCGAGAAGCGCTTTCATCCGATTTTTAAATGGTTTTTGGAGTGGTGTAATGACGAGTTTGCCCACGGCGAGGCCTTTGCACTGATCATGCGATCCGATCCGAAATTGCTGAGTGGCTTTAACAAGCTGTGGATCCGCTTTTTCCTGCTCGCGGTCTATTCGACCATGTATGTCAGGGACCACTCTCGGCCCAAGCTCTACGAAGCGTTTGGTATGGACGTCACCGAGTTTGATTACACAGTGTTTGACATCACTACAGAGATCTCTCGGCAGGTGTTCCCGCTGACCCTGAACACCGACGATCCCCGCTTCCGGGCGGGTCTTGAGCGGATGCGAGCCCTGCAAGTTGCTCGCGACGCCCTCGAGGGCCAGCGGGGTCCTCTGGCGATGCTCAAAAAGCTGGGCTATTTGGTGGGCTCCGGTCTGACCTTTGCGCGGCTGTACCTGCTGCCCACCCAAGCCAACACTATCCCCGACCAGGTGCGGATGCAGCCCGCCTGGTAGAGAACACCAGATAGCAGGCCGCCGGCTAGCGCGGCCTGGACCCACGAGGTCCTGCCACCGAGCACCGCAGTGGTCCAGCGGTCATACCCATGAGCGTTCACTTGTATGAGGGACATTCAGTCGACGAACTGTTCAAGTCTCCAGTGACAGGACTGTTCTCAACTCTGCCGGTTTGATACGTTGGCGCCTCAGTTATTCCTCGAGGTCAAACCGTGTCTGTTATCGAAGTTCACCAGGAAGCCGGTGTCGCACTCGTGACGTTGAATCGTCCCGACGCGCATAACGCGCTAAATCGAGAATTGTCCGAGGCCATCATTACGACCTTCGCCGACCTTTCGGCTGATGAGGGAGTGAGAGCCATTGTGTTGACGGGTTCGGGCCGCGCTTTTTGCGCAGGTGTGGACCTCAAGGCACTAACGGATGAACCCGAACTGCTGTCGAGTGGACTGGGCCTCGGGCCCGAGTCGCCCATTGTGGTAGCGCTGGAGCAGTGTCCCCAACCCATCATCGGTGCCGTCAATGGCGCTGCTGTGACGGGGGGATTTGAGTTGGCGCTTGCCTGTGATTATCTGTATGCCAGTGAGCACGCGAGGTTCGCTGACACCCATGCCCGCGTGGGCATTTTGCCCGGTTGGGGTCTGTCACAGAAGTTATCGCGCATCATCGGTATTAATCGCGCGCGCGAGATGAGTTTGACCGGCAACTTCATTGACGCGGAGCGCGCCGAGGCTTGGGGGCTGGTCAATCGTGTCTGTGCCGCCGACAGCCTGCTGGATGAGGCGCTGGCCAGTGCGGCACAAATCGCTGATGCCGACCCCAAGGCCGTTTTCGCGCTCAAGGCGCTGATGAATGACGGGGTGAAGGAGTCCCTCGGTAATGCGTTGGTGCTGGAGGGCGAGCGCGGCAATGCCTTTGCCAAAACGGTGGATTACAGCCAGATGAGCGCCCGGTTGGCAGCGCTGCGCCAGCGAGCAGCTAAGCAGTGAGCGCAGAGTTGCGGCCTGTTATGCAATCACCCGTCTCGTTTTCGAGAAGGGACACAAGGCCATGATCTGGTTGACGAGTGGCGTCTTCCTTTGGAGCGCGGCGCATCTTTTTAAGCGCGTAGCGCCCAAGGTACGAGCACGGCTTGGCAATGCCGGCAGACCGCTGATGGCACTGCTTCTCTTGGCATCTGTTCTGATGATGACGCTGGGCTACCAGCAGGCCTCGACCACTGTGTGGTGGGGTCGCCAGACCGCCTGGGTGGGTGCGAACAACGTGCTGGTGTATCTCAGCTTTTACTTAATTGCTGGGTCGCAGGTGGGCGCTCGGGTCGCAGGTGTGATCAGGCATCCCCAGCTGACCGCCGTCAAGCTGTGGGCGCTGGCGCATCTGCTTGTGAATGGTGACTCTGCGTCACTGCTACTTTTCGGCGGCCTGCTTGTCTGGGCCGTGCTGGAAGTGGTGACTATTAATAAGCAGGACGGCAAGCCGCGATTGAGCAAGCCCCAGCCGTCACTGCCCCGGGAGTTCGCTGCAATTGCTATCACACTGCTCATCTACGGTGTGGCGGCCTACCTGCATGGACTGCTCGGCTACCCCGTTCATGGCTGACGCCAGCCACCTCACGTGAGCCGGCGTTTCGGACTTACGGACGCCGCGATCCGCAAAGCGCTGGATGCGCTGGCCCAGGATCATCGAGAGGTGGCGCGAGCCGTCGCCCAGGTGGGTTACCCCCCGTCGCGGCGACGAGAACATTCTTTTGAATCCTTGGCGAGAATCGTGATGGGGCAGCAACTGTCCGTCAAAGCCGCCGCCACCATCGCCCAGCGCGTTGACGAGACAGTTGGGGGGGCGCTAGGGCCCGAGACATTGCTTGCCACAGCCCCGGACCAGCTCAGAGCCGCGGGACTGTCGCGCCAGAAAATCAGTTACCTGCAATCTTTGGCAGAGGCCGTGATCTCCGGTGACTTGCCGATCGAAACCTTGCCCGAGCTCGCTGACGAAGAAGTAGAAGCCGCGATAACCGCGGTGCGGGGTTTCGGGCGTTGGTCCGCGCATATGTACATGATGTTTGCTCTGGGGCGTCCTGACATATGGCCCAGCGGCGATCTCGCGGTGCGGGTCGGGTTTGGCAGGATCATGGGTTGGAAAGACCGCCCGGACGAGAAACGGGTGATCGACGAGGGCGGCCCCTTTTCGCCGTATCGCAGTGCGCTCGCCTTATTGTGCTGGCAATTTTACAGCGAGGCACCGCTGTGAGTTTCAGTGAATGGGATCAGCGTTGTATGACCTTGGCGCTGGAAGAGGCGCGGCGCGCTGCGGATCGTCGTGAAGTGCCGGTGGGTGCGGTACTGACGCGCGGTGAAGTCGTGCTCGCCCATGGCGGTAACGCGCAGATAGAACTTCACGATGCCACGGCCCATGCCGAAATCCGGGTATTGAGAGAAGCGGGCGTCAGGGACAGTAATTACCGGCTGCCAGGCACAACCCTCTATGTGACGCTGGAACCCTGCACGATGTGTTGCGGCGCATTGGTTCACGCTCGAGTCGGGCGCCTCGTATTTGCCACTCGGGAGCCCCGAGCCGGGGCCGTCCTTAGCACCGGTGCGATACTTGATAACCCTGCACTGAACCATCGTGTGGAGTGGGTAGAGGGTTTGTACGAAACAGAAAGTGCGGATCTGTTGCGCCAGTTTTTTCAGCAGCGCCGGGGCGATCAAGAAAAAGGCACCTGAGGCGCCATCAGACGCGCGGGCATAACCAAACGCACGCGATCAACATGGCACCGCTATAAGACGGGGAGCTCGGCGCGCCGGAGGTTATCGGGTAGTAGCGCATCGACCTGAATCGGCGGCGAGATGCGGCGCTCAGGAAGATTCTGAAACGACAGCAACCCCTCGTAGTGGCGGATGTTGTCGACATAGGTCGCCGCTTGTTCCCCCTCCGCAAAACCGAATTTGGTCATGGGAAAATAGTTCGGATTTTGCAGCTTGGGTAGCTGCGCCCGCACATCGGGCCACAAGTGGGGGTCGCCGCCCTGCTGCTGGGTCATGATGCGAGCATCCTCCAAATGACCCATGCCAATGTTATAGGCCGCCAGCGCCATGAAGGTGCGGTCGGGCTCTTCGATATCTGATGGCAGCCTTCTCAACAAGTCTTTGAAAAACCGCGCGCCGCCCCTCAGGCTCTGGCGCGGGTCCGTGCGATCCTCCACCCCTAGTTCGTTTGCGGTCACACGCGTGAGCATCATCATGCCCCGCACCCCTGTGTGCGAGCGAGCAGAGGGGTCCCAGTGTGACTCTTGATACGCCATAGCGGCCAAGAGCCGCCAGTTCATCTGGTACTCCTCCGCAACAGTCTCAAGCAGCGGCTGCCACTCGGGGAGATCTTCACGCATTTTGCGCTGGAAGGTGAGTGAGCCAACACGGGAAGCGTGCTCCCAACGACCAAAATGTTCCCGCTCCAGCTGCGCGATTTGTCCCTGCTCGGTGGCGCGGGCAATGAATTCATTCACCAGTTCTAGAGAGGTCTCACCGCGTTTGCCTCGGGGCAGATACCAGACAATGGGCGTGCTGTCGCCGATTTCCATCGCGGCGACCACGCGGGGGAACAGCAGCTGCTGGATACTGAATTCAATCGAATCGACGATCGCCAGATCCGCTTTCTCGTCTGTCACCAGCTGCATCAATTCGAGCGAATCGGCAGCGTGAATCTCACGCCAGGTCAGTTCGGGAAGGTCTTTTTGCAGCGCAGAAAGCGTCTCTAAATGCACGCTGCCGGCGATCACCACGATGTCGAGCCCCACTAACGCCATGAGCGAGCGAGGTCTGAGTGTCCCTGACTTGTAGACGACAAGGGGTTGCTGATGAAGGTAGGGGTGAGATGCGACAAACCGCGCGTCGCGTCCGGCGCTTTGGCTGAGGCCCGCCGCTGCCAGATGTGCCTCACCGCTTGCCAGCATGTCGAACAATTCCGGCAGGCTAAAGGCCACCTTGATACGCACTGGCATGTCGTACTCGCGAGCGAATGCTCTGACGAGCCCATATTCGAACCCCGATGCGCGATCCCCCTGAAAGTAGTAAGTCGTCGGGGTATTGCGGGTCACCACCACTAACTCCTTGCCCTCAGCCAGCGGTGGCAGGGAGGATGAGTCGGTGCACGCCGATAACAGGCTCAATGAGCCGGCACAGGCAAGATAAAACAGCAGTCGCGTCATGCCGTGATTGTAGGCGCTGGGTCGCGCCGGGAACAGCGTGCCTCGAAGTGCGTCGGTGACCTCAGTAAGGAGGTGAAAACATCTTGGTTCCGGCTCACAGGCATACCTGCGCACCAAGCTCCACGGTATACTCTGCGTGCTGTCTCGCTCAGGAACCCCAGATGCTTGTCCTGCCCGGATCTTCCGCGCTGTCCGCCGCCCGTTTTCAACTCTTGGCGGCAGACATTTCTGCACTAGGTCTGGCCCTTTCGCTGCGCGAGGTGGTGCATGCCTATGCGGTAGACATCGCACCAGGTGAGACCATTGATGGCGATCGTTTGGCGGCGCTGCTTCATCCGGGCACCGCGACGGCCGTTGACCCCTCCGCACAGGAGCGGCCGGGGCAGCGCATTGTCGCGCCGCGATTTGGCACGATTTCTCCCTGGTCCAGTAAAGCCACTGATATAGCTCATAACTGCGGATTCTCCACCGTTGAGCGTATCGAGAGGGTGACGCTATTCGGCATTGACGGCCTCACGGAAGATGACGATATCCGCGCGCTGGATGCCTTGATACATGATCGGATGGTCGAGACTGTCGTCGGTTCATTAGAAGACTTACAACCCCTGTTCGAGCGCACCGCGCCCCGATCCTATGACGAAGTCGACCTGTTGGCCGGAGGCGCTGCGGCCTTGACGCGGGCTAACACTGAATTGGGTTTGGCGTTGACGGAAGACGAGATCAGCTACCTCGTCGACGCATTCTCGACGTTGGGACGTAACCCCCGGGACATCGAATTGATGATGTTCGCGCAGGCGAACTCCGAGCACTGCCGTCACAAAATTTTTAACGCCAGCTGGGAAATCGACGGTGCGCAGCAGGATCATTCTCTGTTTGCCATGATCCGGCACACCCATGAAGTCGGTGGCGACAACGTATTGTCAGCTTATTCCGATAACGCCGCCGTCGTGGCAGGCCATCGGGCAGGCCGGTTCTATCCAGACGTCGCTGATCAAGTCTGGCGATTCCACGACGAGTCGATTCATCTATTGATGAAAGTGGAGACGCACAATCACCCCACAGCGATTTCGCCCTTTGCGGGTGCGGGCACCGGCTCTGGAGGCGAGATTCGTGACGAAGGCGCGGTGGGACGTGGCTCGCGACCCAAGGTCGGGCTAGTGGGTTTTTCGGTGTCCCATTTGGAGCTGCCAGACAAACCGCGACCGTGGGAGCTAGGTTATGGCCGCCCCGGCCGAATTGTTTCGCCACTGAATATCATGACCGAGGGGCCGATCGGCGCTGCGGCCTTTAACAATGAGTTCGGCAGGCCCAATCTCGCAGGCTACTTCCGAACGTTTGAAACGCAGACTGCCGACGGCGTCAGGGGATATCACAAGCCCATCATGATCGCCGGTGGGTTCGGCAACGTGCGCACCGAGCACGTCGACAAAGGCGACTATTCGGCTGGCGCCAAATTGGTGGTGTTGGGTGGCCCTGCGATGCTGATTGGTCTGGGCGGTGGTGCAGCGTCATCGATGGCGAGCGGGGACAGTGCGGAGGATCTCGACTTTGCCTCGGTGCAGCGACAAAACCCTGAAATACAGCGCCGCTGTCAGGAGGTCATTGATCGCTGCTGGAGTCTGGGCACGGATAATCCCATCGCCTTTATCCATGACGTCGGTGCGGGGGGGCTGAGCAACGCGCTGCCCGAGCTGGTCAAGGACGGGGGTCGGGGAGGGCGCTTCGAGCTTCGAGATGTGCCGAAGGATGAACCGGGCATGACGCCTCTGGAGATTTGGTGCAACGAATCACAGGAGCGCTATGTGCTGGCGGTAGAACCCGATCAGCTGGCGCGATTTGAATCGATCTGTGAGCGGGAGCGCTGCCCCTATGCGGTCGTCGGTGAGGCGACAGAAGCTCATCATCTCGCGGTGACGGACCGCCAGTTTAATAATGACCCGGTCGATCTGCCCATGTCCGTGTTGTTTGGCAAGCCGCCCAAGATGCATCGGCGAGCGACACGCAGGCCGCCGGTCAGAGATGGCTTTGACGCCAGCGCGGTCTCCCTACCCGAATCGCTTGAGCGGGTGCTGACCTTCCCGGCGGTGGCGTCGAAGAGCTTCCTCATTACGATTGGTGATCGCAGCGTCACGGGTATGGTGGCCCGGGATCAGATGGTGGGCCCCTGGCAGGTACCGGTGGCGGACTGTGCCGTCACCACGGTATCGCTCGACACGCATCTGGGCGAGGCCATGGCGATGGGTGAGCGCACGCCTCTGGCGCTATTGGACGGACCCGCGTCGGGCCGCATGGCGGTGGCCGAGGCGATCACCAATATTCTGGCTGCGCCGATTGCATCACTGAGTGACATTAAGCTGTCCGCAAACTGGATGTGTGCGGCGGGCTACGCAGGGGATGACGCGATCCTCTACGACACGGTCGCCGCCGTGGGCCGCGATTTTTGTCCTGCGCTCGGCATTACGATCCCCGTCGGCAAGGACTCTATGTCCATGCGCACCGTGTGGCGGGAAGAGGGTGAAGACCGCGCTGTGACTGCGCCCGTCTCGCTGATTGTGTCGGCATTTGCCCCCTGTGACGACGTTCGCGCGGTACTGACACCGGTCTTATCTCCGCGCGAGGATTCGGTCTTATTGCTGGTCGATCTGGGCCGCGGGCAGGACCGAATGGGTGGCTCGGTGCTCGCGCAGGTGTGGCAACAAATGGGCAGCACGGCTCCCGACGTCGTCCCTGAGGACGTTCACGCGTTCTTCGAGCTGATGAAGAAGGTCAAGGACAACGATTGGGTGCTTGCCTACCACGACCGCTCTGACGGTGGCTTGCTGGTCACTCTGTTGGAGATGGCATTTGCGGGGCGCTGCGGGCTGCAGGTGGATCTCGATATCTCGCCCGATCAGGCCAATGCGAGGCTCTTTAGTGAAGAGGCGGGCGCTGTCTTGCAGGTGGCGACCGAACATGTCTCCGATGTCTTGGCTTGTGCCGAGGCGGTCGGGCTTGGAGAAGCGGTGACCCGCATTGCGATGCCGCGGGCTGATGGGCGCATTGTGGTGAATACCCCGCAGTTCGAGTTGATCGACAGCCGGCGAGCAGCGCTGCAGTCGCTGTGGGCAGAGACCAGCCATGCCATTGCCCGTGTCCGCGACAACGCCGATTGCGCGGATCAGGAGTTTGCAGCCATTCAGGCACAGGATCCCGGTCTCTCCGCCCAACTCAGCTACGACTGTAATGCCGACATTGCTGCGCCTTTTATCGCCACCGGACACCGCCCCCGTATTGCGGTGCTGCGTGAGCAGGGCGTCAACGGCCAGATGGAGATGGCGGCGGCCTTTGACCGCGCCGGATTTACGGCGGTCGATGTGCATATGAGCGATCTCATTGCCGGCCGGCAGGATCTGTCTGATTGTCATGGACTGGCGGCTTGCGGCGGCTTCTCCTATGGCGATGTGCTGGGTGCCGGAGAGGGTTGGGCAAAAAGCATTTTATTTAATGAGGCAGTCCGCTCCCGGTTTGAGCAGTTTTTCGCGCGGACCGACACTTTCGCCTTGGGAGTCTGTAACGGTTGTCAGATGCTGTCCGCGCTCCAGGAAATTATCCCCGGGACTGATCACTGGCCACGCTTTGCGCGTAATCGCTCTGAGCAGTACGAGGCCCGCCTGTCGCTGGTTAAAGTGGAGGCCTCGCCGTCAGTGCTGCTGTCGGGTATGGAGGGCTCGCACCTGCCGATTGTGGTGGCCCACGGAGAAGGGCGCGCGCAGTTTGCCTCTCCCGACGAACAGGCCGCATTGCAAGGCGCGGGTTTGGTGGCCATGCGCTTTATCGATCACGATCTGCAGGTCGCCGGCAGTTATCCCTACAACCCCAATGGATCCCCGGATGGCATCACGGGCCTCTGTAATGAGGACGGGCGGATTACCATCATGATGCCTCACCCAGAGCGCGTCTTCCGTGCCGCGCAACTCTCCTGGTGTCCCTCCGAATGGGAAACTGATTCCGGATGGATGCGACTCTTCCGCAATGCGCGGGTCTGGCTTGGGTAACTGTTACATGGTTTTGACGCCACTGAGTCGTTACACTCCGCGCCTGTTCAATCATGCGGACGCTGCCGAGCCAGCGATCAATTAGATCCGATGACAAACCGCTATCCTCTGTGGAAAAACCTGCTCATCCTCATTGTTGTGCTGTGTGGCTTTTATTACGCCGCACCCAATCTGTATGCCCCTGATCCGGCATTGCAAATTGCCGGTGCGAGCAGTGCGCAACAGATCGACGAGCGTGTGCTTGCGAGGGCGGAGGCAGCGCTGACCGAGGCGGGAATCGGCTCTTTCGGTGAAGAGCTGCAGAATCAGGGTAAATCAGCCCTGTTGCGTCTCAATGATCGCGAGCAACAGCTGCGAGCGCAGGCCATTTTGGCGCGAGAGCTGGGCGACGGCTTTATCGTCGCGCTGAACCTCGCGCCTACAACGCCTGACTGGCTAGTGGATGGCGGCGCCTCGCCCATGAAGCTCGGACTAGATTTGAGCGGTGGCGTGCACTTTAAGCTAGAAGTCGATGTTGCGGCAGCGACCGAGCGCAAACTGAATCAATATGAAACGGGCATCCAGAAGCGACTACGCGAGGAACGTATTCGCGGTCGAATCAGTCTGGATGGTCAAAAAGTCGCCATGCAATTCCGCACCGAGGCCGATCGTGAAGCGGCGCGCCGTGAGGTGGTGGATCTTTTTCCCGAGCTCTTTCTGGATCGTGTGGACGAAGGCGAAACCTGGTCGCTGTATGCGGCGGTGACGGAGCAAACGATCAAGGAGGTGGTTGACTACGCCGTGGCCCAGAACCTGACTACCATCCGCAATCGCGTGAATGAGTTGGGGGTGTCCGAACCCTTGGTGCAGCGCCAGGGTAGCAATCGTATTGTTGTGGAGTTGCCCGGTATTCAGGACACCGCCGAGGCGAAGCGTATTTTGGGGAAAGTCGCGAATCTGGAATTCCGGTTGGTCGCCGAAGCGAACGCACCGATCTCAGAGCGTCAGCGATTTGAGTATCGAAGCGCTGATCGCGGCGGCATGACGGAGTGGCTGGAGCGTGACGTCATTATCACCGGCGAGAGCGTATCTAATGCGCAGGCCGGATTTGACCAAAACGGTCAGCCTAATGTGTCGATCAGTCTCGATGGTGAGGGCGGCATGCTGATGTCGCGGGCTACGCGCGCGAACATCAAGCGCCGTATGGGCGTCTTGTTCATTGAGAGAAAATATCGCACCCGCTATGAGCAGGGTGAGTCAGGGGATGAGGTGGCAGTGCGCATTCCCTATGACGAAAAGAAGCTGCTCACGGCGCCGGTCATTCAGTCCGCGCTGGGTGCACAGTTCCAGATTACGGGCCTTGATAACCCTGCCGAGTCTTCCGAGCTGGCGCTCATGTTGCGCGCCGGTGCGCTCGCCGCACCCATCACCTTTGTGGAAGAGCGCACGGTAGGCCCCTCATTGGGTGCCGAGAATATTCGCCTCGGCATGAAGTCGGTCCAGGTTGGCTTGGCGCTGGTGGTTGTGTTCATGATTCTGTACTACCGCGTATTCGGCATCGCCGCAGTGATCGCGCTGTCGGGCAACCTAGTCTTGTTGGTCGGCATCATGTCCTTGCTGGGCGCCACGCTCACCTTGCCGGGCATTGCGGGCATTGTGCTGACCGTCGGTATGGCGGTGGACGCCAATGTGTTGATCTTCGCGCGGATTCGCGAGGAGATTCGCAGCGGATCGCCGCCGCAAACGGCGATCACACAGGGCTTTGATCGCGCGATCGTGACGATTCTTGATGCCAATATCACAACCCTTATCGTGGCCATCATTCTCTATGCCATCGGTACCGGACCGATTAAAGGCTTCGCAGTTACTCTTTCGGTCGGCATCATCACATCCATGTTCTCCTCTATCATGGGTACCCGCGCACTCGTCAACCTTATCTACGGCGGTCGCCGGGTGAAGTCACTGGCGATCGGCGGCATCGGCAACAAACGATCCAGCACGGAAGGAGCGCCGGCATGAAAGCGATACCCTTCATGAAATGGCGCTGGGTGGCCGTGGCGATGTCCGTGGCCGCATTATTGGCGGCAATGGGTTCGCTCTCCGTAAAGCAATTGAACTGGGGCTTAGATTTCACGGGCGGCACTCTCGTCGAGGTCGCCTATAGCGATAGCGCTGATCTGGGTGCGATTCGCACAGAGCTCGATCGGGAAGGTTATGAGGGTGCCGTGGTGGTCAGCTTTGGTACCGACAGGGATGTGTTGGTGCGCTTGCCCGACGGGTATTCGGATGAGCAGGGTGCGTTGATGGTCGACAAGCTTCGGGCAGCGACCGAGATGAGCATCGAGCTGCGCCGGATTGAGTTTGTCGGACCCCAAGTGGGCGAGGAACTGAGAGACGACGGTGGGATCGCCATGCTCACCGCGCTGGGCCTGGTGATGCTCTACGTCGCCTTCCGCTTCCAGATCAAGTTCGCGCTGGGCGCCGTAATCGCATTGGCTCACGACGTGATCTTTACCTTAGGCTTCTTCTCGCTCACGGGTTTAGAGTTTGACCTGACCGTGCTCGCGGCACTGTTGGCGGTGGTGGGCTATTCGCTGAACGATACGATCGTGGTGTCCGACCGCATCCGGGAGAACCTACGGAAAATTCGTCGCGCCAGCCCCGGAGAGGTGATCGATATCTCGCTGACTGAAACTTTGGGCCGCACGCTGGTCACTTCTTTAACCACGTTGCTGGTGCTGGCCGCGCTCGCCTTGTTTGGCGGGGAAATGATTTTTGGTTTTGCCGTGGCGCTGTTGGTGGGTGTCGCGGTGGGGACCTATTCTTCCATGTACGTGGCAGCCACCACCCTGTTGCAATTGGGTGTGAGTAAAGAGGATGTGATGGTGCCCGAGCGTGAGGGTGCCGATCAGGAAGGCTTAATGCCCTGACGCTACTTCTGGCGATAAATCTTTAGGCAGCAGACCACTTGACCAACGGCAGCATCTGACGCATGAGCTTGCTGTTGCCACAGACCACATTGCCACTGTCATACCAGCCTTCACCACCCGACAGGTCAGTGATCAGTCCGCCCGCTTCGCGAACCAATAACGCGCCGGCGGCGATGTCCCACTCGTTCAGGCCCATCTCCCAAAATCCGTCCAGGCGACCGGCCGCGACATACGCTAGATCCAGCGAGGCGGCACCCGCCCGGCGAACCCCCATGGAGCGACTGGTTACGGCCGCGAGTGACTGGGTATACCAGTCGAGGTGCTCGTCGCAGTGCCCCAAAAAAGGTACCCCGGTGCCAATCAGCGAATCGGTGAGCTCGTGGCGGTCGCCAACACGGATACGATGACCGTTAACCTGCGCGCCACGGCCACGTGAGGCGATAAATTCTTCCCGTCTCACGGGGTCATAGACCACAGCGTGTTCGACTTTGCCGCGATGCAAACAAGCAATACTGATCGCGTAGTGGGGGATGCCTCGCAGAAAATTACTGGTGCCGTCCAGCGGATCAATCACCCAGGTGTAGTCAGAGTCCTTATTCCCAGATAGACCACTTTCTTCGCATAGAAAGCGATGATCGGGGTAAGTTTTACCCAGCTGATAGAGAATTTCCTTCTCCGATGCGATGTCGACCTCCGTCACAAAGTCTGCGGCCGCCTTCGCCTGATAGCCGATCCGGTCCATGTCGTCGGAGGCGCGCACAATCAAGTCTCCCGCTTTGCGGGCAGCTCGCAGCGCCATGGATGCCGTCGGTTCCATCGTGTGTCCAGTGTGTTGGGGCGGCGCATGATAACAGGGGCGATCGGGTGCGCATACGGCTTTGGTACACTCGCGGCGCTCGTTTAGCCGTCCCTCCGAAGAGCCAGCACATTATGAATCCTGACAACATCGACATTGTTCTGGTCCACACCACGCATAGCGGCAATATCGGAGGTGTCGCGCGTGCCATGAAAAATATGGGACTCGCCCGACTGACGCTGGTGGCACCGGTCGAATACCCTGCACCTGAGGCGACGTGGCGCGCAGCATCCGCAGGCGATGTGCTGGAAAATGCGCGCGTGGTAGACACCCTCGACGAGGCGATCGCTGACTGCCAATTTGTGGTCGGCACCAGTGCGCGGGAGCGCCGCATTCCCTGGCCGGTACAGGATGCTCGCCGTTGCGCAGAGCGGATTGCCCAGCACTCCGACGCTGAGCGGGTGGCGATCCTCTTCGGCCGTGAAGATCGCGGACTGTTGAATGAGGAGTTGCAGCGTTGCAACCTGCACTGCCACATCCCGACCCATGAGGGCTACCCAAGCCTGAATCTGGCGATGGCGGTGCAAATCGTGGCCTACGAGTGCCGCATGATGCAGCTAGACGGGCAGACGGCGCTCCCTGAGGACGCGGAATGGGATACACCTTTTGCCACCGCAGAGGACATGACGCGTTTTTACGCGCATCTCGAAGAAACCCTGATCGATATCGAATTCCTCAACCCGGAGGCACCCCGACAGCTCATGCGGCGATTGAAGCGCCTCTATAACCGGGTGCGATTGGATGAGATGGAACTCAATATCCTGCGCGGCATTCTTACAGAAACCCAGAAAACAGCGGGTCGGAAAGCCGATTGAAACCACCTTGGCTTATTCTTGACTAAAATAGTCGGGAATAGGACAATCTGCGGCATGAAACTGACGACACGCGGGCGATACGCCGTCACTGCCATGCTCGATTTGGCCATTAATGGTGGCAGTCGACCGGTCTCATTGGCGGACATCTCCGGTAGACA
>ERZ802831.746-NODE-746-length-16650-cov-36.2747_pt1 | contig 16650 bp, 26 predicted proteins | sample MGYA00345655_ERZ802831 | MGnify/ENA primary metagenome ERZ802831 (study PRJEB30503, sample SAMEA104212376) | marine metagenome | biome: Westerlies Biome; feature: [SRF] surface water layer (ENVO:00010504) within the epipelagic zone...; material: water...
CAGATCTTGCGGAGCAAATGGTCGGGACCTACGGGATGAGCGACACCCTTGGACCATTGGCCTACGACAAACAGGGGGGAGGTCGTTTCCTAGGTGGCAATAACAACCCTCGCCGTTCTGTGAGTGATGCCACGGCCCAAGCGATCGACCATGAAGTTCGTGGCCTCGTGGACAAGGCCCACGACGATGCCCTATCGATCCTTCGCCAAAACATGGGGCTGCTGGAAACCATTGCCCAAAAGATCCTTGAAAAAGAAGTGATTGAGGGCGACGATCTCAAGCAGATGTTGGAGGCGAGTGTTCTTCCAGAAGGCGTTAGCGCTTGACGTGAGCCCCTTCCATCTCCGATAACTGTCCTTTAGAGCGTTGCAATGGCTTTCGCTGCTGAAGGGGTTGCAGCCCCTCTCGTGGGGCTGCATGGTCGTGATTACCTCTCCTCCGCAGATGGTTCCGCCGCTGAAACGGCAGCGCTTCTTACGCTGGCGGCACAGCTGAAATCAGGAGATCGACGCATCGATCTCGGGAACCGTGTTCTGGGATTGATCTTCACCAAGGCCTCCACCAGAACGCGGGTCAGCTTCCAAGTGGCGATGGCCCGTCTCGGTGGTCAGACGGTGGACCTGAACCCAACCGTGACGCAGCTGGGCCGCGGCGAACCCTTGCAAGACACAGCGCGTGTGTTGAGTCGCTACTGCGATGCCTTAGCGATTCGAACCTTTGCGCAACAGGAACTCGTTGATTACGCCCACTGGGCGTCGGTTCCGGTGATCAATGCCCTCACCGACCTTGAACATCCCTGCCAAGCCCTAGCGGACTTCCTCACGATGTTGGAAGTGCATGGTGATCTTCCTGGACAAACGCTGGCTTACATCGGCGACGGCAACAATGTTGCCCACTCCCTCATGCTTTGTGGGGCCTTGCTCGGGGTGAACGTGCGGATTGGTTGTCCGGAGGGATTTGAGCCCTTGTCTGGGGTGTTGGAGCAGGCCAGATCCCTGGCACAACATGGGGCTTCCATCGAGATTTGCACCGATCCCGTCAAGGCGGTGGCGGGGGCCCAAGCGGTGTACACCGATGTCTGGGCGTCGATGGGCCAGGAAGATGAACAAGCTGAACGGGAAGCCGCTTTTGCGGCGTTCTGCGTGGACCAGGCCTTAATGGATCAAGCCGCCAAGGATGCAATTGTTCTGCATTGCTTGCCTGCGCACCGCGGTGAAGAGATCAGTCCGGACGTGATGGAGGGTGCCTCCAGTCGGATTTTTGATCAGGCCGAAAACCGACTTCATGCACAGCAAGCACTGCTTGCTGCGCTGATGGGTGGCCTGTGAGGGCCTGAGCTGGCACATTCCCCTTGCAAGCAGGCTGGGTTGGGGGTACAAATGTATTGTTCAATGATTGATTGCTGGTGGCCGCCAACCCCCAGGAGGCTCTGACCTCCGCACAGCAGGAGTTGTACGACTGGCTGTCCGATTACATCGGCACCCATCGCCATAGCCCTTCGATTCGCCAGATGATGCAAGCCATGGGCTTGCGTTCACCAGCTCCAGTGCAGAGCAGGCTTCGTCATCTGCAGCAAAAAGGTTGGATCACCTGGCAAGAAGGGCAAGCCCGAACGCTGCAGTTGCTTGGTGATGTGGCGGCGTCCGTTGGCATTCCCGTTTTAGGCGCTGTGGCGGCGGGTGGTTTGGTCGATACCTTTGATGATGTGCAGGAGCACTTAGACCTTGCTCCTGTTTTGGAAACACGCGGCTTGTTTGCCCTCACCGTGAACGGTGATTCCATGGTGGACGCCCATATTGCCGATGGTGATGTGGTGTTGATGGAGCCCGTTGTCGACCCGCAACGCCTCAGGGATGGCACGGTGGTGAGTGCATTGGTGGCTGGCAGCGGCACCACGCTCAAACATTTCCATCGCCAGGGCCCCACCGTTGTACTGGAGGCAGCTAACCCGGCCTATTCCCCGATTGAGTTGCCAGCGGAACAGGTGCAAGTCCAAGGGAAGCTCGTCGCTGTCTGGCGCCAGGTTTAGGGGTCTTCACGGTGTAAAGTCCTCACGACGAAGGATTGCTCGAGGGCAATTCCATCGTTTTTGGGGCCATAGCTCAGCTGGTAGAGCACCTGCATGGCATGCAGGGGGTCAGCGGTTCGAATCCGCTTGGCTCCATTCAAAGAATAAACCAGTCACTGACAGGTTTTTCGGCGGCTTTCAAGGGCCGCCTTTTTAGTGCCTAAATGGCTAAATATCATTTTTGTGCGCCAAAGAGTGCGCCAAATTGCGGTAAGTGGCTCTGCTGGCACAAAAAGTCGAAACACTCGGTTCAGTGGGATGCGATTGTCTTCACTCTTCAAGTGATCTTCGGACATTCCTTGAGCACAACTACAGGCCGTTACGTGGCTGATAACCCTCGGGACAGCAGCTCTCTGCGTCTTGGTGAGTGCATTGAACTCTTGACAGCAACGCTTTATTAGGACTGTTACTTCATCTCTCTGATTGTGTTCAACGCTCTTGGTTCGTTGATGAAATGGCTGTTCCTCAAAAAGCCTGATCAGCTGAAGGAGTCAACGCTTAAAGAGCGGACTCAGCAGACGGTTCGAGTCGACCAAGTGTCCGAGATTCATAGAGGCCCAAAAGGTGGCTTGTATCGAATCGATGCCAAGGGGAAGAAGGTTTACCTCAAGGCATCTGAGCAGCCAAAGCAAGGCAAGCCACGTCGAGCGAAACGGAGTCATTCCAAAGCGGCATAAACAGCATTACGGCAAGAAAAATCCCCCGCTCATCACAACGGGAGCGACATCACTGGTGATGTTCTCGATGACCGTGATGCTGCTGCTGATCTGCGTGATCGGCTCCAAAACGAGCTGGATAACGCCGGTGCTGGGTGATGACTAATCAATCCATTAACCAATCCCAATCGTCTTCTGTGTCCCAATTCCTACCGCTATTTGGCCTGCGTTTTTTGGGCTTGGCCTGTTCAATCATCAACGGAGGTGGAGGGAGCAAGAACGGCAGGACAGGTATCTGCTTGTTTTGCAATTGATACGGAATCACCTGTAGGCGTATGGGTTTTGTCGCCTGGGCAGGGAGTGCAGTCAAAACCAACAACGCAATCAATACCCTTCGCACGCCTCACCAAAAAATGCCCCACATTTTCGACCCCATCCTTGACGACGGGCCTGTGCTCTCAGGCACATTGGCTAATCCCCAACTAGTCGGGAATTCATCTCAGTGGAGGGCAGGGTTCAATGTCTTGCGCTAACTCCGATCGTATGGACTCCATGATGCGATCCGGCTGAGAAATGTAGTCGCCCACCTGCGGTCAGATGACCAGACTCGGAGTGCAATCCATGAAAGATTGCTCCCATAGCTTCCGCATTCAATGGCAGTTTTTGATCAGACCACACCCTTCATGCTGTTGGCCCGTATCCATGTGAAGCCTGGATGCGTTGATGCTTACTTAGAGCTGGCTCGAGCCACCGATGCAGCAGTTCAGGCCTCTGAACCGGGCATGATCCACCACACCTTTGACCAGGATCCTGATGATCCTCAAGCATTTGTTTGGTCAGAGGTTTATGCCAACGACGAGGCTTTCAGTGCACATGTCTCCAACCCTCCTGTTCAGGAATACCTCCAAAAGCATGCTGAACTCGGCGATGGCTTCAGCATTGAGGTGTACGGCACTGTCTCCGATGAATGCCGAAGGCTGATGGAATCCTTTGGGCTGCCTCTCAAAATTTTCGAAACCAAGCTGGGCTACAGCCGGGTCTGATCTACGCGTCTCGGGTAGGTCAACCATATGCGTGATTGACATGACGCGTTAAAAAAGCTCTTCGATTGCAAATAGACCTAGATAAAACTAAGACGATTTTTGTCTTTTAGCCGATGATAGGAGCCAGTAAGAAATGAAGGCAGATAGAAATAAAGGCGCCCAATGCGACGGCAGGAAGCGTGAAATTCATACAGTTTTCCCGAATTCGTTTTACTTTATAGCTCAAGTCTGAGTAGTTTGCATCATAAACTACAAAAAACTTCTTGAGAGTAATTGTACTTATGGGGTTGTATCGATATTTTTGGTGTTGGACGTGCTGTCAATCATGCTCAATAAACTCCTCTGTTTCTCCTCTAAAGCCATCTTTCATCTCTTCTGAGCACTCAAAGAGATCAGGTTTTGATCAAGTTCAGCCGTCGCCAGCACAACCGTTCCATTCGTTGCACGGCTGTTCCCAAAACACACGCAGAAAGCCATTGGGTGATTGAAAAACGATGCCGCCGTAGCCGTTGATGCGCGTATACAACTTGCCCTGCTGCTCAGAGGTAAATCGATATTCGATACTTCCGCGGTACACGCTCACGTTGCCGCCCGACTGGCTAAACCCGCATCTCTTGGTTTCTGTTGGTTGCTGACCGGTTTGCTGAGTGAAGCACCAAACATCAGCTGTATCGGCCTTTGCTGGTGTAGCAATAGCGGCGACAGCGATGGCTATCGTTGTCAGAAAGATGCGGATCATCGGCAATCAGAGGGGCTAGAGGTGAACCAATGGGATGGCCTCAAACTTTCAATCAGCCTGGTTTCAACCGCCATCCACTTGGCAACCAAGCATTGCTCCCGCTGCTCCACCAACGGGTACGCCAATCCAGCGTCCATCCCCCCGCGACAAAGCAGCACCTGCAGCACTCCCGAGAAGTCCACCAAGAATGCTCCCTTCGATGCAGCTGTTGTCATCAACGTTTTGAGCCTTTGATGAATGTTTAGACGCTGGGTGCTTGCGAGCAGATGAATTTGACCGGCAGGGGATCTCAACCTTTTCGGTCCAGTTGCGAACATGCCCTGGCTTCTCTTTCGTGCCAGGGACGTATTCCTCTCGGTATTCATCGCGGAAGCATTGTGTACTTGTGGAATATCCCGGTTGATAGGTCGTTTCAGCGAAGAGTGGCTCTCCAATTGAGCACGAAAGTGGCAAAGCCAATAGTGCAGAGATCAAGCGTTTCACAACAACACGTCGGCTACCGAATCATCCTGCATTGAAAAAGGTTCGGGATCAAGTCCGAAGTTGTTACTGCCTATGACTTAAACGCAGATTTGGATCCAGTCTGATGGATGATGTTGGACGGCGAACATCAATGAGGCATTCAAATTTTAGCGCACTGAATTTATAGATTATTGAAAAGTGGTATCAGAAAATTTTTGGAATATAGGTTATTTATTTTGATCTTGTCTGTTGACATAGGGGAAGAACTGAAAGGTGAAGTCTCGAATACTTATTGATAATGATGCAATTGATGGGGTATTGATTAGGGAGCACTTGTTCAACAGAGCCAACCAAAATGGCTGGCTCTGTTGAGGCTTGCTTCATTTTGATGGAGGCTAGATCAGCTGTAGGCCTTGGCCATCAGAGGTCCTGCTTGGTCGTCGGTTAGCACTGGTGTCACCTCCCAATCGAGGCATTCAGCCCATTCGGCAGCATGTTCATAGCAAGCGTCCGCAGTATCGGCTTCAACCAAAATCCAACCCTCGACGGAACCCGGAGCATGGAATCTCTTCCACGACTTGCATTCAGGAAACGGAGCCCCAGTGGCTAAGAACTTCTTGGCGGCAATTTCGTGATAACCAGTCTTAAAAGACCAGTGCATTAAAAAGGTCATGCGAGTTGAATTGACCCTCAGACAATGACAGACTCTCGCGTCGTTGTCCGTTACCAATCGAACCTTGGTGTTGTGTCAAAAGCCGCCAAAGCGAAGACAAACTTCCAAAGCACCTAATCCAATGAGGAAGGAGCCACCAAGCAAGGCTAATTCTTTTGGTGTTTGTACCATTTGAATGAGGGCAGAGCCCGTGAGTAACACTCCAAAAAAATCTAAAGGAAACCTGAAGTCGCAACATGTCCGTTGATTGCGGTTTCACCGTGAGTGACGCGCCGATTTACGCAAGTTCATGAAATATGCGCAACAACCTGTGGGTTTGGGTGAGCTACTCAATACAACTAAATGCTTTGACTAAAGAAAAATCGATTGGTCGCTGATCATGTGCTGATTGTGATTGAGTGAATGCACCGCTGGTCCCAGTTCCAGCAGTCGTGTTGCATGTGATCGAGCGATCCTTTGCCAGGGAAGCCGAACCGGGCATCTCTGCGGTGATTGTCGTGTCCGTCACTGGCCTCTTAGTGGTGATGGCAGGAATTCCATTGCGTAGAGCTGGGACCCTTGATGGATGAAAAATTTTTCAAGATCCCCCAGATGGGTGATGTCGCCAGCAACGTTCGCTGCGATCGTCAGATCACAGACGTCATCATCAGAGCCCATGTCCGATAAAAATCTGAACAACAATGAAATCACTCATTTGGTAGATACATCGTCTAGTGAATGAAACTATCGATGTGATTTTTGAAGTTATTCCCTGCCATAATGATGATTTTTTTTGCCTTGCTTGGATTCGTTGTTTCTGTGAATGCCATACGAGCTATTAACCAAGACTTCAATAACAATCAGCGTTAACGAAAGTCAACCCTACGAACATAGGATTATTTGAAAGATCACCATTGGATGACTCCGGAAGTTCTGCAGTGGTGCAAGCTTCTACCAGATTCCTTAGCCCTTTTGAATGACGCAAAATTATGATTGTGATCGTCCTGGCCAGCATCGGATGACCAAAAGTGCCACAAGGATGCCTAGGGCTACGTCAATAAAGCGGGTCGCTGCCGTAAGCCAAATCGCTGCTTGATCAGCCTCGGTGACCACCACGGTGAAGGCGATCGCTCCGAACCGTAATGAGCTCGGATGCAACCGTGCTGCATAACAAAGCCATCCCAACAGTCCAATACATAGTCCGTAGGTTAAGAGTGATTGTTGAACAAAACTCACTTGAACAGCCGCTAGCCCAACGCCGAGAAGGGTCCCAATTAAGCGACGTCGAGCGGTTTCAAAGGCACGATCAAAGGCCTCCAGGGAACAAACAATGGCGGATATTGGTGCCCAGTACGCATCTGGTAGCTGAAGAGCCTGGGCCGTCGCCAAAGCAAGAACGGCTGATAGTGCGATTTGTAGGGAGGAGCTGATTGATGCCTTCATCAACGGATCAGCACGATTGAGCAAGATTGTTGAGTGCTCACCATCACCGTGCTTCTCGTCCGAGAGATCAACAAAAGGACAATCAGGTCTCCAAAAAGAAACCCCCGCCAAAGGCAGGGGTTTCGAAATCAATCTCAGGAGTGTGTCCTTGTTTCCACCCTGTGAAGGATTTTTTCCTCACAAGGTAATCTTCCCCCTCCAGGCATGCACTGGCATCCCAGCGTGGGCCAGCTTGATGATTGGCGATTCCAATAGCATCCTTTTTCGGCTCGGTGCAGGATCTGTTTCAAGGCATCACACGCTCACCGATCTCCGTATCAATCAAGTCGGCGTTCAGGGCTGGGCGTTGTTGTTGCGATGAAGCTTGGTCGTTAGGAAAAAAACTGTTGAAGGAGCTTTAAAAAGCCTGTTGGCTGTCCCTCAAGGAGAGCCAACAGGCTTGAAGAGGCGACGATGACGGAACAACGCCGAGATTGACTTGATCCTAAAAAGACAACTGCCCGGAAAGCCACAACTCTGCCCCTTGGTTGGCCCCCTCACTTAATGCAAGGAAGCAGGTGGCAACGACGCCGCCAATGGTCAATCCCATACCCATCAAGATCAAAGCCATTAATCCCTGCTCATTCGTCAGAGGACGGGTGTCTTGGAAACGTCGCCTTGCCATTCGTGAAAATTATCTCCCTCTGTTGTGGCCACACTTCGCTAAAAAAACAACAGGCTCTTTCACCTATCTATTTCGCAGTGCAAGCGACACACCAGCCAACAACGTGACGAAGGGATCAGAAGCGATTGTTTGACCAACACCACCAACGCTCCCAATCACAACATCACCACGGGGAGATAACCCTTGGCGCAGACGACGTGATTCCGGTGGTGGTGGAGTGATTTTTCTGGTTGGCATGCAAAGCAGTTGCGAGAAAAAGCGCAGCAGCTAAGCAGAAAGCCATTGCGAGGATTGAACACCTCACGCATACCAACAGGTGTTCATCCGATGTCTAGCCATGAATCACCGGTATGAGCCCATGGAGACAAGAAAGGCTGAATGATGGCTGGAGCTGGAATCAACACACAGCTCCAATATCCTGAGGAATGCAAACAACACCTTCCCCATGCCTTGATGCCATAAAACCCTTACATGGGATGGAGAAGGGTCTGCAGACTGACGAAAATTATCGAGAAGTCGATCGGCAAGGCGTCTTCGGAAGACAGAAGAATGGTTTGGGGAGAATTGACAACGTATGGATTGATGAGTTATTAATTAGTTATCTGATTTACACAATCAATGCTCACCGGTTCCGACCTCCTCGCCAAAGTAAAGGAGCTTGGCGATGTGTCCAAATCCGACCTTGTCAAAGCCTGCGGTTACGTATCCACGAAAAAGGATGGCGGAGATCGTTTAAATTTCACGGCTTTCTATGAAGCGCTATTGGAAGCCAAAGGCGTAAGCCTGGCGACTGGTGGTGGTGCTGGAATTGGCAAAGGTGGCCGCAAGTTGAGCTACACCGCCAAAGTTCAGGGGAACGGCAATCTTCTCGTCGGCAAGGCTTACACCGCCATGCTTGAACTGGAGCCAGGTGCTGAGTTCACGATCAAGCTTGGTAAGAAAGCAATTCGTTTGGTTCCTGTTGGAGCCGAAGACGACGAAGAGTGATCAATCATTTTCTCGAAAGGGAAAACATCTGATCCAAAATCCTCGTAGCGATGCTGCGGGGATTTTTTTTGGAAAAATCAGGCCCATTGATTTGGTTACAGTTGAACGGAGGCATTGATTCTGTGCGCTATCAACCGAGCAAAGAGCATCTCGACAACCAAATTCCAAACACAATCAAGGAATTGCGGGATCTTATTCAGACGTTTCAAAAGGAAACCGGTGCTGATGATCCATTTATTCAAACAATGCTGAGCCAGCTTTCAGATTCATATCAATCCTCGCCATCACAGGATGGTGGGTTCGGATTTCGCTAGGCGTCATGCGATCAATGCCTTTCACCCCTCAAGCTGAGAATCCAAATCCAAATAGCAAAAAGTGTCCCGACGGGAAGAATGATCACAAGTAATTGACTGATGATCAATTGACGGACGTCAGGATCCATGACAATCACTCTCTGGTGAGCGATTCCCGTTCGCTGCTTTTATGGGGTCAAACAACTAGTGACGTCGCGATAGATCACTGGAATGACAGTGATCGCCCTCGCACTTCAATCCACACTGCGGATCTTCGCTTCCGTACTGCCAGGGACGTCTCATCGCCCAGTACTCGTCGACCAATCCGAGCAGATTTGCCAGAAATTTTTCTAAGGAGGATTGGTGCTTCATGGTTGAACGATGATCGACAAAATGCTGATCAGCAACAAAGTTTTAGATTTAAATCAACAATCCGCTGAGTTCTTGCCTTGGTCGTGCCCGTCAGATCTTGATCGTTACCCCATATCAAGTAAATAATGCAAGACAGCCACTCGATAATGATCTCCAATGCCGTGATCATTGATTGGCCCCGCGATTTCATCCGGTACCCGATGAATTCTGCTGATAGCCTTGATTTCGTAGGTATGGCCAGGGGGTGGACCTTCCCCACGACTGCAATTCCAAACACCGGTAGCTTCACCTTTGTAATGTCCAGAAATTTGGGCGGCATGGGCAAATATGTTCTCTCCCATCTGGCACATAACTATCGCGATGCATTCGTAAAATTCATCAGATGAGACGACATTATGTGTGTCCCTGATAGCGCATTCGTCCATCCCAAGGATCATGTCCTCTAAAGCCGTTTGCCCCACATAGCGCCAGCTTCGAATATTGATCTGAGAACTTGGTTTCATTGTCCGAACAAGCTCGAAAGAATCATTGTCTTTGATTGAAATTGTCGTTCAGGTTGTAATTCCTTTTGATGAGTCGTGAGTAGGAGTGATGAGATCAATATCTTGACTCCCTTCTCCACGACCAGGTGAAGATGACTTTGGACGACTTCTTCCATCTTGACGCCTTGTTTCCCCCTCCCTAGCCTTCCTCGTCTGATCTCATTGGTATGAAGGCGTTTGTTGCGACAACTTGTTTGCTGATCGCCATTGCACCTCAGGTTGAAGCATCGATTTTCTCGGTTAAACCCAACACCAACTTTTATTCAGCGCCAAACGCTTCCGAAGCGACGCGTCTCAACCTGCCAGAGGTTCGCGTTCATATCCCCTCAATCAAAGACCACCAAGGGTTTTGTGAATTCAAGCTGATGTACAAGATCGCTGATCGATCCAATTCAGCCTTGCCTCAAACAGCTTGGGCACGCTGCGTCTCCATCGACCAGCTCATTCCTTCCCAGCCCAAACACGACGGTTAGATGTTGCTAGCAATGCCGCGCTAATGCTGGCTTGGTGGCGTGGGCGTCGAATCACAGCTTGAAAGATCTAGACATAGCTGAGTCATTCCATTACGAGTCGCGATCGCTCACAATGGGTTCGGGGCTTGAGACACCCCTCACACGGACCCGAGACTTCCTGCAAGCGTTGGAAGTCTTTTTTTTTGAGTGAGCTCTCCCGTCTACCCCAATTTGTCCCTGGCTGAGCGAGCATTGCAACCTGTGAGTTTGAGGCCCCGTCTTCGACCTTGGCTCGTCCTGTTGTTTACCACCCGCGCTACTCCGCTGAATTGCCGAGCACCCATCGCTTTCCGATGGCGAAGTTCAAGTTGTTGCATCAGCTCCTGCTTGACCAAGGACTGATTGAGCGCAAGCAGATTCACGTTCCCCTCAGCATCGCTCGGCGTGATCTGGAAGAGATCCATCCGCGTCGTTATCACGAAACGTTCAGCCGCGATCAACTCACTCGGCCTGAACAACGACGGATCGGGCTGCCTGCTACTTCGGCATTGGTGCAACGCACATGGCTTGCTGTGGGGGGGACGTTGCTGACGGCTCGGTTGGCGCTTCGGTATGGACTTGCCAACCATCTGGCAGGGGGAACACACCACGCCCACCCAGACTTTGGGAGCGGCTTTTGCATTTTTAATGACTGTGCTGTGGCCGCGAAGGTTCTTCTTCGACGACGCGAAGTCGAAAGAATTTTAATTGTGGATTTAGATGTGCACCAAGGTGATGGATCCGCCGCCTGTTTTCAGACGGATGAACGTGTCACAACTTTTTCGGTGCATGCCGCAAGCAATTTCCCCCTTCGGAAAGTGAACAGTGATATTGATATTCCCCTGCCCGATGGCACCGAAGATGGGGACTATCTCGCCGCCATCGGTGATCAACTCCCCAATGTGTTGGATGAACTCAAGCCACAACTTGTTTTATTCAATGCGGGGGTTGATCCCCATCGAGACGACCGACTCGGTCGTCTTCACCTGAGTGACGACGGGCTCTTGATGAGAGATCGATTGGTTTTGGATGCGTGTTTGCGACGAAAAATCCCGGTAGCAACGGTGATCGGCGGTGGCTACGACACTTTGGAGCCCTTGGTGCGCCGACACGCCATCGTGTTTCGTGCAGCGGCAGAACAGGCCCGACTTTTCAACCTGGCATGACAACTTCAGTTCTTCCTCCATGGCGACCATTGATCAAAGCTGCGCAACGACGTGAGGGGCGTTCGCCTTCCGCCCGTTGGCTGCAATTGGCCACTGTTGGACAGAACGGACAACCGCGCGTGCGGACCTTGGTTTTTCGGGCATGGACTGACGCCCATCAATTGGAATTGTTCACCGACACGCGCAGTCAAAAAATCAAGGATCTCGACCATCAACCAGCCGTTGAACTTTGCTGGCTCTTCACGAAGGCTCGAGAGCAATATCGATTTGGGGGTGTTGCCAATGTCATCAAAAGCGACAACAACCGTGAGTTATGCCTACAGAAATGGCTGAGTTTGAGCCCATCGGGTCGATCGGTATGGGGATGGCCAAGTCCTGGTGAAATGTTGAACCGTGATGCAGCATTTCCCGAGGCCTTATCCGATAACGAACCCATGCCAGATCACTTTTCGGTGTTGCGACTTGAGATCGATCATGTCGAACGTCTGCATCTTGGACCGCACCCACACCATCGAACACGCTGGCAGAGAAACCAAAACTGGCGAACTGAAGAACTCAACCCTTAAATCACCACCAGCGTGAGACGCGGCCCACCGATGGTTGGCCTGGATGGCTGGGGACTGTGACCACCGACAAACGCTGATGGTTCTTCTGATAATCAAACCGACAGAAACCAACTCCCGTGCCGGAGCAGGTGGACAGGCTGCTCAGCGGGACTGCTGACCATCGCCTTTCTTCTGGAGAGGGGGATTGCTTCGGGGCAGGTTGCCATCCCTTTTTCACCAAAGATCGGTTCGCTTCCAAAATCGTTTGCCGGGCCTCAAGTGCTGGCGCAGGCTCCGGTGTCGCAGCGGCGACTCCAGCACACAGCGGGGAAACCAAGATCAGAAGCAGAACAAAGCGTCCCATGCCGAGTCTCATCCATCTCTTTCCTAGCTGTGTAAAGAAAAGACGGCCACCATGATGTGAATTTATGCCTAGGTCGCTGGCTCAGGGCAGGGCCTTTATAGAAGAGGCTGAAGGCCAGAGGCGATCAGCATGCTCACAATCAATGCCACAGAAGCTTTCGAAAGATCAGCGCCTATCACCCGACTCCAGGGGCCACCATCTTGGAGCGCAAATGGTTGACCGCTCCGATGAGAATGAAAACGCAGCGCACCTTCACGCCCGCCTAACAGACCAAGAAACACCCATGTGGTGCTGAGCGGAAAGGAGGTGAGCAACGCACTTCCCACTAAGCAGCTGCCAAATAACAGGTCGATCACTGTGGCGGAACGCAGATCAGATGCGTTGGTTTTTGTGTGCAGAATGCCTTGAATAGGTCCCCCTCCAACGCTAATTAACCAGCACAGGCCAAGACAAAGCAAAAGTGTGCACATCAGCATTGGTAGAAGTTCAAGTTGTCGGGGTAAAAAAATAAATACATTGGCAAGATCTTGTACCAACCAAATTCCCCAGAGGAATGCGGTCGCTAACCACTGCGCAATGAGCCAAACAGGGCTCACCGATTGAGCAGATTGATTCGTAATAAAAATCCATCGCTCGACGAGCCAAAGGCCAAGCCCATAAATGATCATTGCAATTAAAAATGCAATGAGATAACCCAATAATGACACTTTGATTAGGGAAGAGCTGTTCGTAAATTCAAATGTCGATAACACCAGAAAAGAGGTGCTTAATGGTGCACCCCATTGGGTGAGCAGCAGCATCGCAAGGGGAGGAATGAGGTACACCCAGGTGAATATTGCAGGCTGAGTAAAGACATGACCTGGAACATTGAGACGACCCCATGCAGGATCGCCTCCGTTCACGCTCCAGCCGAGCATTAACACCACCACGGATACTGTGCATAAAAAAATCATTTGGCACCACTTCGGTACATGACCTTGGTTGGCTTGTAGATAGGGTCCCAAAGTTTGTAGTGAGTCGTTTCGTATGATGGACAATAATGACAGCGTAAATCCCGCAATCATCCAAGACTTTGAAAGTATCAATTCCATTGATCTATTAACGCTTAGATTTCAAGCAAAAGTTTATGAAGAGCAGCTGTAATGGGAGACCCCGCCTGCATAGAAGAATGAGTCTGGGCGTAAGCGGTAATATTGATCTTCAATGGCTTGAGTTTGTTCCTCATAGGGTTGATTTAAGATGGCCTGGATCTGATGGATTAACGAATAGTCCCCGCGACTTGCTTGTTCATAGGCTGGAACAATGAGCCACTCTCGCCAGGTATATTTTGGATTGATTTTCAGCATGTTCTGAGATATAGCCTGTTGATTATTGGCGCTGGCAATCAATCGACTCCATTGATCAAACCAAGATTGCCACTGCACTTCTAGCTGCTGAGGAAGAGGCGTATAAAAACTTTTGTTTAGAGCTGAGAAATCAGTCGGTAAATGCGACAGCTCACGGAAAAAGATTGTGAAGTCGACCTTCGAAAGTTCAAGTAATTGCAATAAGCCATCACAGAGCTGCCGATCATATTGAGCCAATCCCAGCTTTTTAGCCCACATATCCTGCAGCTTTGCTTGCATATGTGATTCAAAATCTTTGCGAATTTGATCTAATTCCTCAAGATTTTTATCATTATCAAGAATCAACAGCCTGAGAGATTTCCAAAACATATGGAAATTTGCTTCCGCAGCCACTGGTTGATTCAAGAAGGCAAAATGTCCACCGCCACCAATCCATGGCTGGAACTGTGCCTCAAAGAGCTCGCAGAAGCCAAACGGTCCATAATCAAGGGTGAACCCGCCTGCTGCACAATTATCACTGTTGAAATTACCTTGGCAGTAACCCACGCGTAGCCAGTTAGCGACTAAGGAAGAAAGACGTTCACGAAATGTACGAGCCAACAAAACGATCTGGTCAGAAAAATGAAGGGACTGATCAATTTCATTTGTATACTCTCGTGCGATTAGATGCATCACAATCATTTTTAATTCCTCGAAAGCTTGAGGATGGGCATCGAGTCGGACCCGACGTGCAAATAACTCCAACTGCCCAACACGTAGAAATGAAGATGAAACCCTAGTGCTAATTGCTATGGGGTTATCTACTAAAACATCAGGGTCCTGAGATTGGGATTGCTCTGAGTACCAGGGCCGCATCACTGTTTGCGATTGCGAGGCAAATAGCGTCAATGATCGTGTCGTGGGAATTCCTAGGGCATGCATCAATTCTTGAGCCAAAAATTCGCGCACACTCGATCGCAGTACGGCACGTCCATCGGCGCCTCGGCAGTAGGGCGTTGGACCACTTCCTTTTAGTTGCATTTCCCAGCGCTTCTCATTTAAAAGGCCTTCAAAAACTGAGATTGCCCGCCCATCTCCGTAGCCATTCCCAGTTCCGAATGGACATTGTTGATTGTATTCAGTCCCATAAATTGAGAGGGCATACCCAGTCGCCCAACCCATGCATTGAGGAGAGTTGATCGAGGCGTGATCTCCAGAAAACATTTTTATAAAATCACGGTCTTTGATCAGCACATCTTGAAGACCAAGCTCCTCAAACAAGTTATAACTATGCGTGATATAGACCGGCTCAGGGAGAGGAGTTGGATTGACGGGTACAAAATGTCCCGAACAGACTTCTCGAGCCCGATGATCATTTCCATCATCCTTAGAGGCGGGATCAGCTCTTAAATTTGTTTTGAATGAATAGTCGGCATGTCGGATGAACTCTTGAAACGACGTGATCCCTGTACTTGATAGTTGCTTTTCATGGGAAGACATCAGTCGCGACGACCACTTGGCATGTCAATCCATAATAGTCACGTTGGGTTGAGGCAAAGCAACAAACCAGGATCAATAAGTCGACTATGGAACAATTGATCGACCAAGACCACATTGAAATGTCAAATTGCTTCCATGTCTAACAATTGGTCCATAAGTGCCGCATAAAGCTGATTTCTCATCGTGAATAGGCACTCCTGCTCTTCGGCATGGCCCCCGGGCCAGCTTTCATAGGCTTGGTTGATCGCCCGATGCATCACACGGAGTGCATCAAGGCCTAATTCAATTGAAACAACTGTTTGATCCTGCTCCATCGATCAACAACTCGTAGTACAAAGGTATGTTTGTTAAAGCCCCTGGGATTGTCGAAAAGCCCAAGCAGAAGCAGCCTGCTGCTGCTTCCAAGCCACTAGCAAGTCTTTGGCGATCGAGCGTAATTGGAGAAGATCATCCGAATTATCTATCTCTCTCGAGAATTTTTCGATCTCAAATTTTTGGCCAAGAGTCAAAGAGATTGGGTCCATTGGCTGGTGACTTGATGCGTCGAAAGTAATGGAAAAGCTTTGAAAGAGCAAATCACTTTTGTAGTCTCAGCAACTGTTTTGAAGATTTAGTGCTCAAGCCAATACATTCATGTCGTTACAGAACATGTCCTAACCCCATGCACCACAGCGATTTCACTCATTGGATGGCTTAGACAAGATCTGCATTAAAGAGCTTCATGCATTTCTCCTGGGAAAAACATCAAACACTTTCCAGGAATGTAGCCAAGGCTGCAGACAAGGATATGGGATTTGCTATTGCTCTGATGGGTGTTGGTCTCACACTTTTGTCGAAAGACCTCTTGTTGGTAGAGCAGCAACAATCCGGTTCTGAGCTCAATAAGAATACAACTAGGTAATAAAAAAACTGGCTTTTTTATTGCCAGAATAAATTTTAAAAGAATATCGAAATCATGATTGATTCAACTGTATTGGGTTGATCCATGAATCTCGTCAACATCGATCAAGAAAACTCTTCTTGGTTAAGCATTGCCTCAGGTATCGATTTTGTTGCAAGGGTGCATTGGTCAAAAGACACACTCGAGAGTCTGGTTCTATCGAGTGAATCAATCACCCTCTTTTTCGACCAAACTTTTTTGCCCATTGCCGAATCCGTCGTGCGAAGCGACGTCTTTCTCATTGATTGGTTGAGGCGTCTTAATTGCAGGTATCGCACATTTCGCTGATAAAGAGGCTTCCAGGCGCTGAAGCTGCGCTTCGCGTAGTGCCTTTGCGAGGTCCAGGGTGCGGTCAGTCATCGGTTGGCGTTCCCATTAACCAACATCAGGTGTTTGTT